>OFMA01002486.1_pt1 | contig 10334 bp, 8 predicted proteins | sample 1541011 | NCBI WGS metagenome assembly OFMA01 (sample SAMN04209225, study PRJEB22552) | human gut metagenome | biome: gut; material: feces | host: Homo sapiens | place: USA: Oklahoma
CAATTATCCGAAGTATCTTCCATTGGACGGATCGGCTCCTCTTCCGAATATACTACTTTCAGCTTCTTTACGCCGCGTTTCTTCAATTCACGTCGCATCACTTTCGCAAGCGGACACACCTTTGTCTTATAAATATCTGTTACGCGAAAGGCGCTCGCATCCAGCTTATTTCCTGCACCCATACTGCTAATGATCGGCACATCCATTTCTTTACATTTCATTACAAGCGCAATCTTAGCTGTTACCGTATCAACTGCATCTACTACATAGTCATATTCTTCAAAAGGAAATTCTTCCGCATTTTCCGGCAGAAAGAAACAATTATGGATATTCACCTCCGTCTCGGGATTAATCTCAAGGATACGACTCTTCATTACTTCTGTTTTGTATTTGCCAACTGTATTTCTCGTCGCAATAATCTGGCGATTCAGATTACTCATGCATACTTTATCATTATCAATCAGATCAAGCTTTCCGACTCCGCTTCTCACAAGCGCTTCACATACATATCCACCGACACCACCAATACCAAACACGGCAACGCGGGCGCCTTCCAGCCTGTTCATTGCTTCCTTACCTAAAAGCAGTTCTGTTCTCGAAAACTGTGTTAACATTCTCGATTCTCCTCTTCTATTCATCTTACATAAATGTTCCGCCGCCCGGACCGCCTCCCAGGCACAGTCCGCCACTGTTACAGCAAATATTGCACATCAGATTGGCAATACATAGTTTCACACACCAGCTACTATTGTAGGTTCCCGGATATCCGTACATTGTCTGCCTTGTCTGATACCAGTTTCCGCCACCTTCCAGCTGTTGAAGCAACATCTGATACTGCATATTCTGTGGTTCCAGACGAACTGCTTCTCTCGCATCTTCCAATGCAGTCACGTTATTTCCTAATCCGGAATTCGCCGATGCGCTGTAGAAATACCATCTTGCACTATGCTGGCTGATTCCGGCGAGTACGTTAAGAGCTTCTTTATAATGTCCGCTTCGTATATAATTAGCTGCCGCATTCAGATGTGCATCTTCCTCACTCATCCCGGAAGTTCCGCCCGTACTTCCTGCTGAACCATATCCATAAGAACCAAAACCGCCGAATCCTCCAAACGGACCGTAACTACCATAACCTGAGCCATCACTTGAACCATACCCGGAATTATATTCTTTTTCGCGTTCATCCATAATCTGCTGATAAGCCTGCTGCACTTCCTTAAACTTCGCCTCAGCCTCATCTTTCTTCGGATTATTGATATTCGCATCTGGATGATACTGTCGGCTCAGCTTTCGATAAGCTTTCTTCACATCTTCATCCGTAGCATTCCTGTCTACACCTAATATACTGTATGGATCTGACATCCTTCTTATTCCCTCGTTCTTTCTCTCATCCTCATTCTATAAATACCACCTGCATATCATAGCAGATGTTGCGTCTCTGGTAAATGCATCAACTCTTTTTAATAAATGTTGTTCCGCACTTCGGACAGCGAATCTCTATCTTTCCCTTTCCTTTCGGAATACGGATCTTCTGCTTGCATCCCGGGCACTTATAGATATGATATACCTTTCTCTGTGCCAAACTGTTCTTCTGCTGCTGAATATAGGTTCTGAGTTTATAAGTCTTCGCAAGATACTTCTGATTTTCTGCATACCGTTTCGATATATTTCTGGAAAAGACCCGGAAATAACAATAAATGATCAATACCCATCCAAGGAAATAAAATAGCGTCCCCACTCCTTTCCCTGTAAAAAAAGAAGACAGGAGCACTACTACCAATCCTGCAATGAGCAGCGCTTTAGAAAACTGATCCACGCCATACCTTCCCTGCATAAAACGTAAAAATTTTTCTTTCATACAAAATCCTTCTTTCTCAATAACTCTGTCTACACACATTATTTTCACGATATCTGTAACTTATCGTGTACTCTTCCGTTGAGTTTCCTACTAAAATGATATGTGCTATATTCTGCGCTGTTTTCATTCAAAAGTCAATTAAATAAATATAAAATGTGGTAACCGTCCAGAGGAAATACAGCGAATTTTCTTCGTTTTCTCCGAACAGTTACCAGTCTTTATTGATTCAATATATTATTACAGATTTCATCTGAGATCAGGTACACAATCCTGGAATCATTAATCCTGACATATCTGTCCCCACTTCCATTTTCTCCTCCGATGTAAAGCGTCATTGTCTGATCTTCATCATCGCTTGTATAAGTAACTTCTACTGTGATTTTGGAAGTCTCATCCAGACCATACCCTGTAAGATCCGCATCATCTACAGAATAATCCGCTACCTCTGACAGCGTTGCTGCACCAAGTCCTCCGGCTACTGCCGCAACATCTTCTGCCTGATCCTCATTTTCGGAATCATAGGTTATCGTCTCACCATTCTGTGTGATCACTTCTTTTTTCAGGTTTCCACTTCCGATACTTGGATAAGTATCCAGCTGAGCGATCTGATCCAGTTCTGTCTGGATATCATCCAATGAAGTCGCCGGAATTGTATAAACCTTTTCCGTATCGTCCACTGTCGCATAGTAATCATTTCCGGTCGCATTCCCAACCTTGATCGTTGTCACAGTTCCATCTTCATCTGTCAGTGTAACCGTATAAGTCGGGTGATCTAATCCATATTCTTCCAGTGCATCCGCATCCTCAAGTTCTCGATCCGCATTCAACTGTCCCATGGCATCAGCTACTGTCTTCGGATAACTCTGACGCAATGGAAAATCTTTATCTGCAGTATAGTACCAGGTATCTTCATCTTTCTCAAAATTCATTTCACCTGTTCCTAAGTCATATTTCACTCCGGTAATCTTTGAGGTCTTCAGGTCTGTTACTTTCACCGTTTCTTCTTCCTTGGAATCCTGCTTCTTATTCCATGTGCTTAAGACAAAATAGAGGATCAGGAGCAACACCAGAACACAGATTAAAATCAATGGTCCTTTCTTTTTCTTCATTCTGATTTCTTCCTCCTTAAGCTTTTCTTCTTCTGAACCATACGCTGAATCCGGCAATCAGAATCACTGCCGGGATTCCAAAGATTACAAGAAGGCTGAACAGACCGGCATGCTGTATCGTATTATACTCTGTTCCAAGACTCTTTGCCTCAATAGAAAGATTCTGCACTCCATCAAAGTTTGCACTTACTGCATTCATAAAGATCTGTGCATTCTCAAGTTGTGAAAATGCATCTGTAATATTCTGGTCGATCAGGCTTCCTGCGGAGATCACAGTCAGACGGGCTTCTGTTGTACTGCTTTCCTCAGAATCATCTCCCGAAGAAATTGTCTCTGTTGCGACAATTCCAAGTTCATACGTTCCCTGTTTCTGTTCGGACTCTGTTACTGCATATCCATTTTCCGATGTCTCCATAAATGCACTTGTTGTTATCGTATCTCGTGTCGGATCTGTCAATGTCATTCCATGTGCATTCGTCAAAAGCACCATCTGAGAACTGATTCCGTTCGCAAGATCACCGGATACCTTCAGCTGTGGGAAGATATAATATGGCTGGTTCTGATAACATCTTGTCGGATCCGCAATATAACCATCTGCACCTTCAATTCCATACACCTTCAGCACGCTTGCCAGATTTGGGAAATCCGTCAGAGAGGTATCCCCAAGCAGACACATCACTTTTCCGCCTGCTGCCAGATAATTTGTCAGAAGTGTCACTTCGTTTTCTGAAAGGTCATTTGTCGGTGCATTCATAAGCAGAAGATCACAATCATCCGGAATGGAACCTGCCATCAGAAGGTTCAGCTCCGTCAGAGTGTAATTATTTTTACTCATCAAATCTGTAACTGTAGAGGACAGTTCCGCCTCTCCATGTCCGCTTACTTTATAGATTGTCTTCTGCACATCACTTGTCACATAATTCACCGCACTTGTCAGCTGGCCATCTCCGTCAAATTCTGAATAAGATGCATTTCCTGAATAATAATAGGAAGACATATCCATAACAAGAATCTTGTCAAAAGAAATAGTTGTTGTCTTTCCTGTTGCTTCACAAGATACAACAATTGTATTTTCGGATGCATTATACTCTGTCAATGCTGACGGATGCAGAACCGGATCGATCCATTCAACATTGATCTTGTCTGAAAGTGCTGCATATTTACTGATAAATGTCTTAATCCTGTCATCCGTGTCTTTCTTTACCGCAAGAACTTTCATATCGACTTTATCATTCAATCCGCTCAGCAGATCCTTTGTTGTATCTGAAATTTCATAAATCTTTGTACTGCTCATATCCAGATTGCGATAAGCTTCCGGAATCTGTCCGATCACCAGATTGAACACAATAACAATCGCGATTACAAGTACTGTCAGCCCCACACTGTAAGATCCGTGCTTTGTACCGGAGGTGTGGAACATCCCTTTGATCTTTCCTGTTGTTTTCTTTCTTCTATCCACTTTCATGCCCTCCTAATTCCAACGTCTCTTCTGGATTGCCTGTACTGTCAGGAACACAAAGACTACGATCAGTGAAAGATACAGCGCGATTCCTGTTATATCTACAATACTGTTCGAAGTGATATCCGTAAATACATCTGCAAGTGCCAGTCTTCCAAGCATCTTTGTCAGCAGGTTTTCATAAAGACTTGATTTCACAAAGTACACAACCACACCGGCGATCACACCAACTGCTTCGATCACACCGGCAATCACTATATTTCCTGTCATCTGATAAATATAAACAACAATCAGAGTCAGAATAATAATCACACCGACCAATCCGCTGACTGCACTGCTTGGAAGCATGGAAAGAATTCCATTCCAAAGATACAAGATAAGCAGAATACCAAATGTACTGATAAATGCGATCATCTGACTTTCCGTCAGAGCAGACAGGAACATGCCGATTGCCGCATATACACAGCCCAACAGGAAGAATACCCCGATGGATATGTAATCTACTTTCAGATATGCAGTTCCCTGTGCCTTAATGATTAATGGGAACGCACAGAAGATCACATTCGGAATTCCAATTACCGTTACCATTGCAAGATATTTTCCAAGCACAACCTTCCACAGACTGACCGGAGCTGTCAGAAGCAGCTGATCTGTCTTATTTTTACGCTCTTCTGAAAAACTGCGCATCGTGATCAGCGGAATCCCTACGATAAATACGATCAGTGTACCTGAAAGCGTATAGGAAAAGTATGGATATCCGGCTGTCAGGTTATATGCCATAAAGTAGATTCCTGTAAATGCAATAAGAAATGCAACAAACACGCATCCCACCATAGACTGAAAATAGGAGCGTACTTCTCTTTTATAAATCGCCAGCATCTTTCATGTCCTCCGTTTCCTTCTTCTTCGCCTTTTCTGCATATTCTTCTGCTGCCCTGTCGCTCTGCGTCAGTTCCATAAAGACATCTTCAAGACTTACCTGCAACGGATTCAGTTTCAGCAGCGGCTGATGATTCTGTGCAAATGCCTGAAATACTTTTTCACGTACATCTGTATTTTTCTTCTCCTGAATCTGAGCCCATGTGATTCCATTTTCCAGATGCTTTGTAGAAATGCTTCGAATTCCATCTACTGTCTCAAGAATTCTTCGAACTTCGTCCGGGCTTGCTTTCGTCTCGATCTCAATCAGATCAGAATCTCCCAGATTCCGTTCCAGGTTCTCCGGTGTGTCACTTGCAACCAGTTTTCCTTTGGAAATGATCAAAATATAATCGCAGACTTCACGGACTTCCGCCAAAATATGAGAACTCAGGATCACTGTATGTTTCTTCGCAAGCTGACGGATCAGTTCACGGATCTCTATGATCTGTTTTGGATCAAGTCCGACACTTGGTTCATCAAGAATGATGATCTCCGGGAATCCAAGCACCGCCTGTGCCAGTCCGACTCTCTGACGGTATCCTTTTGACAAATTCTTGATCAGACGGTTTTCCACTTCCCAGATCTTCACCATCTTCTCTACTTCATTGATAGACTCTCCTCTTTTCTTCTTAGCGATTCCTTTCAACTCCGCTACAAATTCCAGATATTCACGAACTGTCATCTCCATATACAACGGTGGCAATTCCGGCAGATAACCAATCTGCCTTTTCGCCTCCTCCGGCTCTTTCAGAATATCATGTCCATTAATCAGCACTTCTCCTTCGGTAGCACCGAGATACCCTGTCATAATATTCATCGTTGTTGATTTTCCCGCCCCATTCGGTCCAAGAAAGCCGTAGACATGCCCTTCCTCTATTGTGAAGTTCAAATGATCTACTGCTGTATGATTTCCATACTTCTTCACAAGATTCTTTACTTCTATCAAAGTCTTACCTCCCTATATTTCTTCCAGTCTATATCTATGCAGACAAACCGAGATTTTTGACTTTTCAAAAGTATCAGAGTTCTGTGAATGTTTTGTGTTATAAATGTGACAGTTCTATTTCTTGTAAAAAGAACAAAGAATGTGCCTCGGCACATTCTTGCGCCTGCGGCGGTCGCTTGCGACACCTACCTTGTACGCCGCAGTGCGCATCCTGAGCGGAGCGTTTGTTGTATATTAGGAAAGTCCTTTCCTAATATACAACAAAGCATTCTCTGCATTGTTCCATATAAGAACCAACACAAAGAATGCCTTTTTTACTTTTCGTATTCCTTACAAACCAGATCTGCAATGATCTGCTGCCCCTGTGAATCCGGATGTACTCCATCTTTCTGCAGATGTGATGTCACAGATGACTGATACACATCCGCAACTTCATAATCGTATTTTCCCGCACGTTTTTCAATGATCGCGTTCATATTTTCAATAATGTCTTCTACAATTTTATTCAGCGTAGACGGAAGCTTCATATTTCCTGCCGGATTATAAATTGTAGTCACGATCACTTTTGCATCGTCCTTTTTCAATGAATTTACTGTCTTCATCATCTGAATCCATTCTTTTTCAAAGGAATTATAATCCCAGTTGTTCAACGCGTTGATCGCACTCAGCACAAGCAGCGGATTCTTCTTTACAGACTCTTTCAAAGATGCAAGTGCCTCATCCGCACTTTTAAATTTTGTATCTGTCTTCAGGATTTCCTGAACCACACGCTTACATTCGTTGAGCAGGTCATTCGAACCAATTGTTATAAAAATAACATCTGCTTTTGCAAGATTCGTCTGCACATCCTGCTTTGACAAATACTTTTCGTTCAATCCTGCTGTATCAAGACCTGTTCTTGCATAATTGTGATAAATATATCTGCACCCTTCGCTATATGCTATTTCCTTTGCTGCCAGACTTCCATAATTCTCCATCCAGGATTTATCGCAAGTATAACCTTTTGCAATACTGTCTCCAAGCACTGTGCAATAAAGCTGATGTGGGCGTACCGTTTCCTCCGTATTTTCCGTTCCGAACACCGGAAGAGTCTCTGTCAGCAGCATCCCTGCACCAAGCAGAACTGCCAGCATCCTTCTTCCATATCTTGAAATCCTTCCTTTTCTTTCTCTCGTTCCATTTTGTTTCATTTTCCGCACCTGCCTGTATTCTGTCCTACTTCGTAGCTGTCTCTTGTTACCGCCTTATACTTTTAGATTTCCCATTTTGCCTGACTTCCATGCTCCGTCTTTGTAATATTTAATTTCCAGTCAATTTGCTCTTTTAATTCGTTTACATGGGAAATAATTCCAACCAGTCCTTTCTCTCCTGCAAGTTCTTTGAGTATCTGAATCGCACGATCTCTTGATGCATCATCCAGAGATCCGAATCCTTCATCTACAAACATCGTCTCCAGACTCACTGCTCCGGCTGTATTCTGGATAATATCTGCAAGTCCCAATGCCATCGACAAAGCTGCCATGAAGGATTCTCCTCCTGAGAGAGACTTCACATCTCTGACCGAATCTGTCACCAGATCATAGACATCCAGATCAAGTCCGGCCTGTCCCTGACTGCTCAGATCCTGAATCTCCCTGCACTGTAGAACAAATTCATTCGATGTCATCCGCGCCAGCCTGCGGTTTGCCGCCTGAATGATCTGCCGGAAATAAGTCCGCTGTACATATGTTTCAAAATCAAGTTTCACACTGCCGATCAAATTGCCATTTGCAGTCTTGCTCAGGTTGGAAAGTACCTCATATTCTTTTCGCAGAGCTTCCTGCGAAGAAAAATATTGTTTCAGATTCTTGTACGCATTCTGGTTGCCTGTCCATCTGCTGTGAAGCTGCATCTGATGATCCTGTTTTTCTTTCAACAGATGTTCTACTTCCTTTCGCTTTTCTATCTCCTGCTGCGGATCTTCCCGCTTTTCTCTTGCAGTCTGTTCCTTCAGCGTCTCGATCTTTGCCTTTTTCTCTAACAGCTGGCGGTCATATTCTTTCACTTCTTTGTCTTTCTCCCGCCACCCTTCGATCCACTGTTTCGCCTCACGGAATTCTTCCTGTGAAGTAAATTCCTGTCGGCTGATCTCCTCTCGGAACTCTTCCTGCTCTTTTACAAAACGTTTCTCAAGTTCTGTTTTCTGACTTCGAAGTCCCTCCAGTTTTCCTGCCTGACGTTTGCTCTCCTCCGTCATCTTACGGTACTGTTCCTGTGCCTGCTTTGTTTCATTCTTCTTCCGATTCAGTTCAATCTGCATCTTCTGAAGTTCTTCTTTCACCTGCTCTTCTTTCACAGGATTATCTCCGAGAATACGTTGTTCTGATTCAAGCTGTGCTTTACATATCTGAAACTTTTCCTGCTGCTGCATTCTTTTTTGTTCCAGCAGGTCACGTCTTTGCTTCAGTTTCTCTACCGTCTCTTTATCCGGTGCTTCTCCGGAAATCTTTGCCGGATGCGGATGTTCTACTGATCCGCAGACTGGACATGGAATACCTTCTCGTAATTCCTTTGCCAGGATTCCCGCCTGCTCCTGAAAGAATTTCGCATATGCTTCCTCATACTTTGCTGATGCTTCCTGACAATTCTGTATACACTGTCGCATAGCTTCTGTCTGATTGTCATATTCTTTCGAATACTTACGCACATTTGTGTAATGTGGAAGAAGATCCGATAACTGTGAAATTCTTTTCAGCATTTGCGGTTCTTCCTTTGCAAAAACTTCTTCCAGTTCTTCCGCTTTTTCTTTAACCTCGGAAAGTTCCTTTTCCTGTCCCTTCTGCCATGCAGTGATCTGCTCGACCTCTCCCTGTATCTGCCGCACGGATTTTGCTGTGCGAAGAGCCTGCACTTCCAAATGTCTCGCCTGCTCTGCCCGGTGTCCAAGCCCTGCCTGAACCCGACAGGTTTCCATCTCTTCCTTTTTTGCATTCAGAATACTCAGCTGCTTCTCTTCCATTTCCAAACGATCAAATATCTTATTTTTCTCTTCTTTCTTCTGAATCAGCATTCGAAGTGTTTCTGACTGTTTCTTAAGTTCCTCCGATCCTTTCTTTAAGACTTTTCCACAGCTTTCTTCATATTCGAGAAAGTTTTTCACAGCCTCCAGAACCTTTTCCCCTTCCGGCATGGATAACTCACAGAGTTCTTTCCACTGGTCTGCCAAATCCTGCTGCTCTGTGTTCTCCTGTTCCACATGCTCCATCTCACGCCGAATGTCTGATTCACTTTCCTTCAGCGCAATATACAGACCTCTTCCTTTTTCTTTCAGTGCTTCCTGGATTCGCCAGTAGATTTGTGTCTGGAAAATCTGTGAGAAGATCTTTTTACGTTCTTTCGATTCTGCATGAAGAAGCTTTAAGAAATCTCCCTGCGCGATCATGGCAATCTGTGTAAACTGTCCCGCATCAAGACCAATGATTTCCTGAATCTTTTGGTCCGTCTCTCGCTTCTTCCCCTGGTATTCCCTTCCGTCCGGAAGAAGGAGACTTACCTTCGCTGTCTCTTTCACATACCGGAGGCTTCCATCTGCTTTTCTCCTCTTTCCGACCCGGAGATATTCCGGATTACGGCGCACGGTATATTCCTGTCCCCGATAAGAAAACACATATTCAACATAAGTGTCTGTGTCTTCTGATGCATACTGGCTGCGCATCATATTTCCATCTCTGCGTCCGCCACTCGTCCGGTCATACAGTGCATACATGATTGCATCAAAGATAGTTGTTTTTCCTGCACCTGTATCTCCGGTGATCAGAAATAATCCGCTGTGAATCTTTGTAAAATCTATCTCCTGGACGCCCGCATAAGATCCGAATGCGGACATCGTCAATCTCACCGGTCTCATACGTCTTCCCCTTTCACTTCACTTAGAATCTCTCTTAAGATCTTTTGTTCCTGCTCAGACATTTCCTGCCCCTGCATCTCTTTGTAAAAATCACAAAATGTTTCAAACGGAGTACCGATCCGTATCTGTTCTTCAGAAAATTCCAGCTTCTGTCT
>OFMA01002487.1_pt1 | contig 10333 bp, 10 predicted proteins | sample 1541011 | NCBI WGS metagenome assembly OFMA01 (sample SAMN04209225, study PRJEB22552) | human gut metagenome | biome: gut; material: feces | host: Homo sapiens | place: USA: Oklahoma
ATTGTATTCCCATCCAAAATACCAGCAGATGTTTGTTTACATGCTTATAAACAGTATAAAATCAATGAACCTAGATGGTGTGCGTAATATAAATATCATTATAGCAACTCATTCGCCTTTTATTCTAAGTGATTTACCATCTTCTAACATATTATGTTTGATAGAAGGAATGCCAATGCCGAGAGAAGCTGGCATCCCTAATTCATTTTGCGCAAACATTTTTGACATACTGAGCAGTCGATTTTTCATGAACAAATTTGTTGGTACCTTTGCTTCCGAAAAGCTGAGAAAATTGACTGACAAGATACAAACGTATAGAGGGAACCCTACAAAAGAACTTCGAGAAGAAATAATGGCCGCTATAAGATTCTATGGAGATGAATATTTGCGCCTGAAATTGGAAAAAGCGATGGAGATATGATACCTATAAGCTATGATTTGGAGAAACAAGAGGTGCGCGATGCCCTTGTGCCATATAATGATTTTGTAAGACATTTTAAGAACAAAACCATTGAGGGTGCAATAAAAAGGGGATATGTCGGACATAAAAGGGTCGATAAAAACGGAAATGATATAACGCAGTATTTGGATGCTAGCGATCGGAAACTATTGCAATGGATCCGTGACAATTTAGAACGCATTGCACATTTGGACGCTGAGCGTTTGACTTGGCTTATAGAGAAAATGGAGAAAGATTATGGCGTTACAAAGCACGGTGATAATAGAAAGAGAAAAATACTATACCATTTGTTTGTGGAGTGTGGGTATGATGGCGGAGCTTTCCCTAAGGATGCCTTAATAAAGGCTACAGGACTTGATACTTGTCCTTATTGTAATAGTGAAAATGTAGATGTAGTCCTTCTTCGGAAAATAGAGAATGGGAAACCTGTTACCAAGAACGTAAAAGGTCAATTGGATCATTTCTATTGTAAAAGCTTTTACCCATATTTAGCTATATCTCGCAATAATCTTGTACCCTGTTGCTCAACATGTAATGGGTATCCTAACAAACACACTGTGGATGCGCTCGTTACTGGACTTGTTAGTCCGTATGTGGAAAAATCATTTGATACGTTGTTGTTTCGTTTGAGCATTCCTTGTGATCTGTATGGTACAAAAATAGAGGAGAAACAATGTGATATACAATTTGATGTTTCTCAAAATAGAAATTATAATAGCAATATAGCTGTGTTTGGGTTGTCGGACTTGTATAATGCGCGTCATAAATATGTTGCCATACGTGTTTACAATGCATTCTTGTTCAGAAACAACCTATTTTATCTCGGAAGTATAGAACAACAGACACAAAATCTTCCAAATCAACAAAATGCGACATACGAAATACTCAAAGAGACATGGGGAGTAGTTGCTGATAAAAATAAATATCGAAAAGAGCGTTTTAGCAAGCTGGCTACAGATATTTGGCAACAATTGGAAGCGGGACTGTAAAAATGATTTATACATATTAAACAAATAGACATATATTATGACAATGAAACTGCGTAATGTGCCTTTCTCTCCGCCTGATATGACGGAGGCGGAGGCTGCGGAAGTGCGCGACGCCATACTGTCTGGATGGATCACCACCGGACCGCGTACGAAGAAACTGGAAAAGAAAGTGGCTGCGTTTGTAGGGGTAGATAAAGCGGTCTGCCTCGGTTCGCAGACGGCGTGTGGGGAAATGGCCCTGCGGCTGCTGGGAATTGGCGAGGGTGACGAGGTGATCGTCCCGGCTTATACCTATACGGCGAGTGCGTCGGTGGTGACGCATGTGGGGGCTACCTTAGTCTTCGTGGATGTGCAGAAGGACTGCCTGGAAATGGACTATGAGGCCGTGGAACGGGCTATCACGCCGCGGACGAAAGCGATTATTCCGGTAGATTTGGCGGGTATCCCATGTGACTACGACCGTCTGTTTGCGATCGTGGAGCGCAAGCGGGATCTGTTTGCTCCGAAGACGGACTTGCAAAGGATGCTGGGACGTGTGGCGATCTGTTGTGATGCGGCCCATGCCTTCGGTGCTACGCGCAAGGGAAAGCGGGTTGGTTCGATCGCTGACTTCTCTTCCTTTAGTTTTCATGCCGTGAAGAACTTCACGACGGCGGAGGGTGGTGCGCTGACGTGGCATCTGCCTTTCGGCAACGAGCAGGTGGTGAAGGACTTGGACAAGCAGGTGGAGAACACGTTTAGCGGTGTGCCGGAGATAGCGGGCGAGACGTGGAACGAGAACTTGTATCGCAAGGCGCAGCTGCTGAGTCTGCACGGTCAGAACAAGGATGCGCTGGCGAAGACGAAGGTGGGTGCCTGGGAGTATGACATCATCGGGACGTGGTATAAGTGTAACATGACGGACGTGGCAGCGGCAATCGGTCTGGTGCAGATGGATCGCTATCAGGGGATGCTGGAGCGTCGCCGCGAGATGATAGCACGCTACGATGAGGCTTTCCGATCGCTGAATGTGGCGGTGCTGCATCACTATGGTGCGGACTATGCTTCTTCGGGGCATCTGTATCTGGTGCGCCTGCTGGGCAAGACGCGCGAGGAGGCGAACCGGGTGATAGAGCAGATGGCGGAGCGGGGCGTTGCCACGAATGTCCACTACAAGCCGCTGCCGATGATGACGGCTTACAAGAAGTTGGGCTTCGACATCAAGGATTTCCCGAATGCTTATCATTTGTTTGAGAATGAGATCACGTTGCCGTTGAATACCAAAATGACGGACGAGGATCTGGAGTATGTGATCGAGAACTTCGTCGATATTGTTTCTCATTTGTAATATTCATTTGAGGGCTTGGAGGCAAAGAGACTGTTGCTTTGCCTCCAGGCCTTCTTCTTTGTAAATATGAAAAGATTATTTGATGTCGTTGCTTCTGGGCTTGGTCTGATCGTACTGAGCCCACTTTTTTTAATACTTGCTATATGGATTAAACTGGACTCCAAGGGGCCTGTTTTTTATCGTCAGTTGCGTGTGGGTAGAAACAACAAGGATTTCAGAATATTCAAGTTTCGATCTATGCGAGTGGGGGCGGACAAAGGGTCGCTCGTTACAATTGGTGGGCGTGACCCTCGCGTTACTCGGTCGGGGTATTATATCCGCAAATATAAGTTTGACGAACTGCCACAGCTGATAAACGTGTTCATTGGCGATATGAGTTTGGTGGGTCCTCGCCCAGAGGTGCGTCATTATGTGAATTACTGGACACCTGAGCAGATGCATGTGTTGGACGTTACCCCTGGTATCACAGATCCAGCAAGTATCATGTTTCGTAATGAAAATGAGCTGATGGAGAAAGCGGAGGATCCTGAGGACTACTACATCCATGTGATTATGCAGGAGAAGATAAAACTGTATTTGGAGTATGTGCAGAACCATTCGTTTTTTTATGATATAAAATTGATCTTTAAAACGTTTAAGGTGATTGTGACAGAACGATAAAACAATCGGTTTGGTAAAAGGTAAGCACTCAAATTAGGGCTCAATTTTGAAAGATGTAACTTTGCTGCCAAATTTTAAACATTGATTTATGTACAGCAGCGAAGATTTGGAACGATTCTATTTCCAGTACCAGACGGAGGCAATGCCGAAGGGCATCTCCATTGAACAGTTCTGATCCCGTAATAAAGTACCTTATAACATATTCTACAAATGGTACAAAGAAAGTGTAAATCGAATACAATCAAGCTTGCTTGAATTGCTGAGGTGCGGCCTTTCTTATCTAAGGATACACGCAACAAGATTGTGGAAGTAAAGGTGGATGGTCTTCCGGCCTCTTGTCAAAAAGATCCGAAGGAAGAAGCTCATTTGCCGGAGCAATCCTCTACAGAGACGAAGCCCTCTTGTGTTCGTATCCTTGTGGAGTTGCGAATGACCAACGGATTGCATATCTCCCAGAAGAACCTAAACTATCAGGAGTTGAAGCAACTGATAGAGAAGTTGGAGGGCCTATGCTTAATGTAACAGGATTAAACCGTTTCTATTACCTCCGTGATTTCACCGACATGCGCTGCAAGCATAGCCGTGTGTTATCCATCATACGCGAGCAACTTCATCGTGAGCCCGATGATGGCGACGTGTTCATTGTCATGTCTCGTGATCGTCGTATTGTGCGGCTGTTCACGTATGACAACCGCTCATATAGTCTGTTTGAGAAGAAGTTTGTGGCGGGTCATCAGTTTATGAAAGTAGAGCGTGAAGGTAATGAACATGTCTATAGAATAGACTGGAGAGATGTCGCGCTGTTATTGGCAAATCCAATAGTTAAAACATTGAAAATCAAATAATTATGTCGCTGATTCATTCGTTTTTCTCATATATTTTTGCTACCTTTGTAACTGAAAATCAGAGCATTACGGATGATCGAACTGCGACATATCATAGAACAAAAGCAAGAACTTCTGACGCGAGAATCAATCTCGCGTCCCGCTCTTGATTATACCGAAGGTATGACAGCGGAAGAACAAAAACGTTATATCAACAATTTGGCTGAGCGAGTTCGTGAGGCTGATTTAGGTCTTCGTGCCCGTGATGCGGTACTTCAGGATTTTTTGGACAAGCAGAAGGAATATGATGCCCGCTTGTCAAAGCTTGATGCCGTGTTGTCAGAAATGCAAGATCTGAAGGATAGCTTGGCTTCCGAAATGAAGAAGCGTAAGGTCGCCGAACGGAAGGTGGATGACTTGAAGGCGAAGTTGAAGTTTGCCAACAAGAATCGCTTTGGTGACAAAATGAGCGGCTCCAAGAAAAAGCGTTCGGACGCAGAGTCTGATCGTACCCAGGACGAGGAGAATTTTGATGGTACGTCTTCGTCTCTGCCTGATGACTCGGTAGCCAATAAAAAACCAGAGGCGCCAGCCGCAGTAGCTCCTAAGGAGAAGAAGCCACGTGATTTGTCTAATCGTCCTGACACCTATAAAACCATGGGAGTTCAGGGAACGTCCAAGGAATATAAGTCGGACTTGTCCAAAGTCCCTGGACGTGTACTTGAGAAAAAGATGGTCCCTGTGTTCCATCTTGATGTAAGCATCGTCGAAGAACGTTTCGAGTTGGTTCACTATGTCGAGAAGGGCAAGAAACCCAAGTGGGGCTATTTCCCTGTAGTCGGTAATCCACAGATCGTTACAAAGTTTGACGGCACCAAGGTCACTCCTGAGTTTCTTCAAGCCATAGCATACGAGGTCTATGTGAAAAATGTTACTTTCGGCCTTCTTCATCGTTGGCTTACCGACTTGGGTATGCAGGTGTCTGCCAATACGCTCCGTAACTGGCTGAAGAAAGGCAAGAAGTATCTTGACGAGCTTGTCAAGGTACTGAAGGAAGTGGCGTTGGAGAAAGACTCTATAGTAAACTGTGACGAGACATGGTGCAAGGTCCGCAAGTACGACCATTACAAGAAATGTTATATTTGGGTATTGGTCAACAAGGCGGAACAGACAGTCATCTTCTTCTATGAGGATGGCTCGCGTGGTCGTGATGTGCTGACCAACTTTATCGGTGACGCCGAACTGAAGAGTGTCATGACTGACGGCTATAATGCCTATGTGTTTATTGGTGACGAGTTGAGCACCGTACAGAAAAGTCCTAATCTCAAGAAAGCCATACACCAAGTCTGCATGGCTCATTGGAAAGCCAAGTTGGACAAGGCCCTGGAGCAAGCCGGTGATGTTCGAGCTCTTCCTTTTTTAAGAGGTGTGGATTTCTTTTATGGTAGGGAACACCAATACGACAAGGAAGGCCTTAGTCCAGAAGAAAGGGGTAAACGTCGTCAAGACCTTGAGTCAAAGGAAATGCTGATAACTCTTAGGCAACATCTTAAGATAGAGCTCGACAAAGACCCCTCTGAGACTACTCCTTACTTGAGGGCAGCGTTGAAGTATCTTGATAAGTTCTGGGACAACATCTTTGCTTTTCTAAAGGACGGCAGTCTTCCCATTGATAATAATCTGGCAGAGCGTGCGATTCGTCCTTTGACCACCCAGCGCAATGTCATGCTCCACTTCGGCAGCGACGAAGGGGTGGAGATGGCAGCTACTTATCATAGCATCATCAGTACGGTGAAGATGCAGGGACGGTCTGCATGGGAGTACCTCGGTAAGTTTTTTACTAAAAGTCTGATTAAGCGAACAGAATCAAGCTTGTTTGAATTCTTGAGCGTGAAGACTTTATCCAAAATATTTAACGGTTGCAGGGATTTTTTCAGTATGCGACCAGACAAAATTGGATTGGCAATATGCCAATAGTTAAAAAGCAAGCGAAATTTTAACAATTCAATGTATAGGCACTTGCAAAAGTGCCTATACAAAGGGCTATGCCCTAAATTGAGCACTAACGTCTAAATATATCGTTTTGTGGATGGAAAGGCAAGTTTTTACGAGGAAATTTGTAAGGCTTGGGAAAAAGTGCTAAATTTGCAGAGATAAACTTTGCGTAAGTTTGATATGCTCTATATTGTGAATTTTGACATAAAGGATTCTGCAAGGGTGGAACAGTTTGCTCAGCAGCTCAACGAAGTTGGTGAGACATTGTTGTTTATGCCCAGATGCTATTTCTTGAAGACGAACGAAAGCGTTTCGGGAATGAGTATTTACAATAAGCTGAAATCTGTTTTGAAAGATGAGGATTTGTTCGTTCTTGCTCCCGTGAAAGTGGCGGATATGAACGGATGGCTTGCAACTAGTTCTGTGACGTGGCTGAGCAATAACAAAAATTATTTTATGACAATTGTTGGGACGAGAAACAATCATATTCTGTCGACGAAGCAATAGTTTTTTCAGGGAAAGTCGTGAATTGATGTGTAAAGTCTGCAGAATATTAAGATTGTGAGTGTTATGCGCCATTGGATGTGCCCGTTCTCTATAAATATTGATAATAAAACTGGTTTAAAGCTGCCGTCAAGAGGTTTGAAACTTATTGGTGTTCGTTTTTATTTATACGATGGGAAGAGTAGAGAAGACGAGCGTAAAGCTCGTTGTATTCAAAAATCCTTGTATGGTAAAACCAATTGGTTCTATTTTAATAATGGATTTAAAATTGTAGAGGATAAAAATGGAGTTACAGGAGTAGAGGTAAAAGAAGAGGCTTTTGACTCTGACAATCTTTTGTTTTCAGATCTTGATCCTGCTGGAATAAAAGTCAGTGTTAGTGCAATTGTTGGAGCGAATGGAACAGGTAAGAGTACGCTGATAGATACTATTGTTAGATTAGTGAACAATATGTCGGCTGCTATTATGGGTGAAGATTATGTTTATACAAGCGCCCAGCATTTACATTATATTGACAATGTGTTTGCTTCTTTGGCTGTTTATATAAATGATCACATCAAAATATTAACTTGTAAAGGAAGAAGATTGAGTTTGGTGACTTATAATACAGATCCTCGTGTTTTGGATTCTGAATACTCAAAGCAGGCACATTCGGTAACAGAATGGTATATTCCGAGCGATGAACAAGTGATACTTGATGGCAATGATTCTCTCGAGGAGCTCTTGAAGCCTAAACCAAAACTAAACCATTTGTTTGAGGAGTGGTTTTATACCTTGGTCAGCAACTATTCTCTTTACGCTTACAATTATAGGGATTATCTCTATGAGATAACGAATGAGAAGCGATTGGAATTATTGAGAAAAGAAAATCCAAGCCATCATGACGAGGAAGACGAGGTTTGGTTGAAGGGTGTGTTTCATAAGAATGATGGGTATCAAACACCAGTGGTTATTCATCCAATGCGTGATAATGGCTATATCAATGCGCAAAAGGAGAACTATTTAGGTAAGCAGAATCTTATATCGCTTTGTTTTGAGCGTAGAGATAAACAAAATGAAGATGGAACGATAAATCATGAATTCTTTCCTTTTCGCATAATAAACCAAACGCATCATATCGTAGCTTTCTATTTTTATGATATATTTCAAAATAAGTATCATACTCTTTATGATTTCTGTCTGGAGAAAAAACATCCTAATAATGATGACGACAATGAAAGAATATTTATCATAGAGAGAGCCATCAGTTTGTTTTGGGAAAACACGATAAGCGTGCAATACGCTAAAGAAGATGTAGCATGGGAGTATTTGCTATATAAGACAATAAAGGTAATTTGGACCTACAAGCATTATGAAGATTTATGGGCATATGCGTTTTCAAAAAACTTTGATGAGGATGTCTTTAAGAAAAGGCTTGTAGAGTTGCTGATGGACGGATCACACAGAACAGCTAAGATTAGAAGGGTTGTTGCGTATCTCAGATTCTGCAAAGATGAGGATTGTTATGTAAAGCAAGGTGCCGTTGTAGATGTGGATGCCATATATAAATGGATGGTGACAAAAATTGGTTCTCAGTTATATCCTGCTTACGATTATCATGAGATAAACAAAGATGATTTGCTTCCTCCTCCTTATTATATTGTCACACTGCAACTGGTAGATAATGAGCATTTGCAAAAATACAAGGAGGAAGGCAACCGATGCATGGATATAATTCCATTTGAAGGCTTGAGTTCTGGAGAACGTCAAATAGCCTATACATTAGGGAATATCATCTATCATCTGAGAAATATAGTATCGAATAATGAGGATATAAACTCTAGCATCAGTCATGTCACGACACATAAATATAAATATATAAATGTTATGTTGGATGAAGTAGAGCTTTATTTTCATCCAGATTTGCAGAGACGCTTTATAAGCCTATTGCTTGACTCTATAAAAGGATTGCGATTGTCTTCATCTTTTGGAATAAACATTACTCTAGTCACTCATTCACCATTTGTTCTGAGTGATATACCTAATAGTAACATCTTGTGTATGTCAAGAAAAAATCATGGGGATGCTTTTGATAAGACATTCGCTGCAAATATACACGACCTGTTCAATAATACCTTCATATTACCATATACCATTGGAGAATATGCTCAACGGAAAATTGCTGAGTTGATTTCTGCATATCATAGAGTAAGAGGTATTGTCGGAAAGAATAGCAACTGGAAGGTTTGTGATAAACGTCAGGGATGGCAAAAACAAATGGAATGGTTGAAACTGAAATATATATCCGAGATCATTGGTGACGGTTATCTCAGTGAAGAAACTAAGGATATGTTGGACGAGATAGAAGAATGGTATAACGAAAACCAAGATTTATATGAAACGAATTAAATATCCTCCAAGAGGAACAATGGAATTTGCTAAAATTGTTTCTGATTACAAGAATCTATTTGCCGCATCTCTGCCAAAGATGGAAACTGACTGGAGAAATTGGAAAGTTCGTAACCATGTTACGACTATTAACGAAACAGTTGAAGAACTATTATGTGCGGATGTTGACGTGATAGCTGATGTGTATGAAAGGTTTTTGGCTTTATCCATGTCTGCGACAATGCCAAACCCAAAAGGTACTGGGAAAAAAGTAAGGTCTAAAGAATACAAGGAACTGGATGCCATATTTAAATATACAAAAATGTTTGACAGCGCAATAGCCGATTTCTTTATAGAGAAGGCCGAAGAGTTACATATAACAACTTGCTTCTATTGTGAATTGTCGTACATAAACACTTATAACGTCGTAGGTAGTTCTAAAAGTACAGGTAAGAGGCAGTTTGATATCGACCATTTTCTTCCCAAGACGAAATGTCCCATTGTAGGGCTCTCTTTGTTCAATTTTGTCCCATCTTGCCAAATATGTAATTCAAGAATAAAACAAGCGAGGGCATTAGGAGACAAAGTTGTAGAGAAAATAAAATATAACCCCGCTGGCAAGGATTATTGTTTTGATGAAAACGTGCAGATAAGATTGAGGATGAACCGAAAACCGACTACTTCTTTTAGAGCAAAAGGTGACAATTACTTGTATTTCAGATGTGAGAATGGTTTTCGTAAATTCGTAGATTTTTTTCATTTAGAAGAACGGTATGAGTTTCATAAGAAGGAGGCATTAAGATGACTAGAGTTAAGGGCGAAATATCCACAGAGTACGATAAAGCGAATGGCGGCATTGTTGGGAAGGTCTGCAACAGACATTCATGAGGATATTTTTCATAAGAAATATCTTAGTGATAACGATAGGTGTTTCGCAAAGCTAACAAGAGATATTCTGAAATAGATTCCCTGCGAACACTTGATGTGTTAGTGCTCGGCGTAAGCCGTATTGTGCGCCTAGAAAAAGTTTCGTACCTTTGCACCGGAATTTAAAATGTTCAAATTATGGTACAAGGCAAGAAAGCATTCAACAACAGCAAGCCAAAGTTCGCCGAGGTTGTGATCGGTGACAGTGAGGCGAAAGAAATTCGAGTGGCTGCGAATGGTCGCCCCTCCCGCAGTCCTTATCTAAAACTGGTCTATCCCA
>OFMA01002507.1_pt1 | contig 10283 bp, 8 predicted proteins | sample 1541011 | NCBI WGS metagenome assembly OFMA01 (sample SAMN04209225, study PRJEB22552) | human gut metagenome | biome: gut; material: feces | host: Homo sapiens | place: USA: Oklahoma
TGAACTATTCAGGGCGCCTGTTCGGAGCAAAAGAAGATGGGGCAAAAGAGGCGAGTGCCGGAACCGCCAATCAGGAACTTTTGGATATCTCGGCAGAAGATCTGGAGACAGACGGAGAGATTGCGAGCAATGATTCCGAAGTGGAGGGGACACCGGGGGAGGCTGTTTTGACCAGCGGTGAGGCGGAAAATACCGTAGCGCAGGCAAAAGTTGCCAGAGAACAGATGCGTTCGCAGAACAAAGAAACGCTCCAGGCGATCATTGACAACGCGAATATCAGTGAAGAAGAAAAGAAGGATGCGATCGCACAGATGCTGCAGATGACACAGCTCTCAGAGCAGGAAGTGGCGGTGGAGACATTGATGGCATCGAAAGGCTTTTCTGAATCCGTTGTCAGTCTGACTGCTGATTCTGCGGATATTGTGGTGAATGCAGCGGAATTAACAGATGCAAATCGTGCCCAGATCGAGGATATCGTGACCAGAAAAACAAACATTGCTCCGGAAAAGATTGTCATCACACCGATCCATGAGACTGCAGAAGCCGAAAAATAAAGAAATTTGGATTGCGGCAGAGAAATGCTTGTGATACACTAAAAGGACATGTGAAGTTTTATAGAACAGGAGAAGAAGTAAGATGTCAGATATTACAAAGGAGATAGAAAAACGAAGGACATTTGCCATTATATCCCATCCGGATGCCGGTAAGACGACATTGACGGAGAAGTTTCTTTTATATGGAGGAGCAATCAATCAGGCAGGTTCCGTAAAGGGAAAGGCGACCGCAAAGCATGCGGTTTCCGACTGGATGGAGATTGAAAAGGAGAGAGGTATCTCAGTTACATCGTCTGTGCTGCAGTTTAATTACGGCGGATATTGCATCAATATTCTGGATACACCGGGACATCAGGATTTCTCGGAGGATACCTACCGTACACTGATGGCTGCAGACTCTGCGGTGATGGTCATTGATGCCTCCAAGGGTGTGGAGGCCCAGACGAGAAAATTATTTAAAGTCTGTGTGATGCGCCATATTCCGATTTTTACATTTATCAACAAAATGGACCGGGAAGCCAAGGATACATTCGATCTTCTTGACGAGATCGAAAAAGAGCTGGGGATTGCAACCTGCCCGGTGAACTGGCCGATCGGCTCCGGAAAAGAATTCAAAGGAGTGTTCGACCGTCAGAAGCAGGAGGTCGAGCTGTTCTCGGATACGAAAAAAGGAACTTCTGTGGGAGAAGTCAAAAAGGTAGATATCAACAACCCGGAGATCGACTGGCTGATCGGCACAGAAGCAAAAGTGACACTGGAAGAAGAGATTGAGCTTTTAGACGGGGCGGCTGCCGAGTTTGATCAGGAGCTGGTGAGCAAAGGAGAACTTTCTCCGGTATTTTTCGGTTCTGCACTGACCAACTTTGGAGTGGAGACATTTTTGCAGCATTTCCTTGCCATGACATCGTCTCCTCTTCCGAGAATGTCAGATCAGGGACCGATCGACCCGATGAAGGAAAAAGATTTTTCAGCATTTGTATTTAAAATCCAGGCCAATATGAATAAAGCACACCGTGACAGAATCGCGTTTATGCGGATCTGTTCCGGTGAGTTTGAGGCCGGGATGAATGTGTATCATATCCAGGGGGGCAGAGAAGTACGCCTTTCCCAGCCGCAGCAGATGATGGCAAGTGAGAGAAAAATGATTGACAAAGCCTATGGCGGAGATATCATCGGAGTATTTGATCCGGGCATCTTTTCGATTGGTGACACGCTGACAACTTCAAAGGAGCGGTTTGTATATGAAGGAATCCCGACCTTTGCGCCGGAGCATTTTGCCAGAGTGCGTCAGGTGGATACGATGAAGAGAAAACAGTTCGTTAAGGGAATCAACCAGATTGCGCAGGAGGGTGCGATCCAGATCTTCCAGGAATATAATACAGGTATGGAGGAGATTATAGTGGGAGTAGTCGGTGTCCTTCAGTTTGATGTGCTCAAATACCGCCTGGAAAATGAATACAAGGTGGAGATCCGTCTGGAAAATCTGCCGTATGAGTACATCCGCTGGATTGAAAATGAAGAGATCGATATGAACCGTCTGGTCGGAACTTCGGACATGAAGAAGATCAAGGATCTCAAAGACAGACCGCTGCTTCTCTTTACACATGAGTGGAGCATCCGGATGACACAGGAGCGGAACGAAGGGCTGATCCTGTCAGAATTCGGGCGCTCATGACCCTTGTCAATGCAGGGCATGTCTGATATAATATGAAAAGAAGATTAGCGCAAACAGTAGACACAAACAGGAGGGTCTTATCATGGCAAAGGACGAAAGAAATATTTATACAATACAGGATGACTCCAGCATGGGAGAAGTAAAAATAGCAGATGAAGTGGTTGGGATTATCGCAGCACTTGCCGCTACAGAGGTAGAAGGTGTGGCATCTATGGCAGGCAATATCACCAACGAGCTGATCAGCAGACTGGGAATGAAGAATCTTTCCAAAGGTGTGAAAGTAGACGTGCTGGAAGGCGTTGTGACGGTATCGTTGGCGTTGAATATGAAGTATAATTACAGCATCATGGATGTATCTGCCAAGGTACAGGAAAAAGTAAAGAGCGCTGTGGAGAATATGACAGGACTGGAAGTTGCGGATGTCAATGTGAAAGTGGCAGGCGTGGAGATGGAGAGTCAGGAGTCTGCAAAATAGAAATTCATTGCAAAAGACAGGACAGCTGTAGTATAATAAAGGATGTCGCAGGACATCCTTTTTCTGTTTTAGAAAAAGCAAAAGCCCTGCAAAAAGAAATATGGACGAAAGAAGCATAAGGGACGGAAGGAGCCGATATGGTAAGAACAGAACTTCGGGAGCACATTTTTAAGATGTTGTTCCAGATTGAATTTAATACATTAGAAGAGATGCCAAAGCATCTGGAATTGTACTTTGAAGAGCTGACAAGCGCAAAAGAGAAGGATAAAGAGTACATACAGAAAAAGCTGGAAGCAGTGATCGAAAAGCTGGAAGAGATCGATGCGATTTTGAATGAAAAAGCAACAGGATGGAAAACCTCCAGAATGAACAAGGTCGATCTGGCGATCCTCAGACTTGCGGTTTATGAGATCAAGTGGGATGATGATGTTCCTGTAAAAGTTGCAATCAATGAGGCAGTGGAACTTGCGAAGAAATTCAGTGGGGAAGAAGGTCCTGCATTCGTAAACGGAGTACTTGCCAAGATTGCAGATTAAAGATGGCGGGGCGGACAGATGCTGAAGAATGTCTACACAGTAAAACAGGTCAATGCCTATATCAAGAATATGTTTACACAGGATTTTATGCTGAACCGGCTGTACGTCAAAGGGGAAGTGTCCAACTGTAAATATCATCCATCAGGGCATATATATTTTTCATTAAAAGATGAGTCCGGCACGATAGCCTGCGTGATGTTCGCAGGCTCACGGTCAGGGCTTTCTTTTCGTATGCAGGAAGGACAGCAGGTGGTTGTTCTCGGCTCGGTCAGTGTCTATGAGAGGGATGGCAGATACCAGATGTATGCCAGAGAGATCATTCTGGACGGAGCAGGAGAGCTGTACTTAAAGTTTGAAGCGTTAAAAAAAGAGCTGGAAGAGATGGGGATGTTCGCACAGGAGTACAAGCGACCGATTCCGCAGTTTGTAAAAAAAGTCGGGATCGTGACTGCATCTTCGGGAGCTGCGGTGCGGGATATCATCAATATTGCCGCCAGAAGAAATCCGTATGTACAGCTGATCCTCTGTCCTGCCAAGGTGCAGGGGGAAGGCGCAGCGGAAAGTATCGTGCAGGGAATCCGGATGCTGGAAGAACAAGATGTGGACGTTATGATCGTGGGACGCGGAGGCGGATCAATCGAGGATCTGTGGGCATTCAATGAAGAGATCGTTGCGCGTGCGATTTTTGAGAGCCGGGTGCCTGTGATTTCCGCAGTAGGGCATGAGACGGATACGACGATCGCGGATTATGTGGCGGATCTTCGGGCTCCGACTCCTTCGGCGGCTGCAGAGCTTGCGGTGTACGAATATCAGGCTGCAGAGAATCTGATGAAGGAATATCAGATGCGTTTGAGCAGTGCGGTTTTGAAAAAGGCGGAACAGAACCGTCAGTATTTGAAACAGGCGGCACTGAAACTGCGGCTGTTTCACCCAAGGCAGAAGCTCCTTGAGAACAGGCAGTATGCCTCAGATCTGGAGTTGCAGCTGCGCAGCCGGATGGAAGAAATCCTTCAGCAAAAGAGACACCAGTTTGCTCTTTATGTGGAAAAGATGAAGGGATTATCCCCGCTGGAAAAGCTGAACCAGGGATATGCTTATGTAGAAGATAAGAAAGGCCGCCCGGTGCGGCAGATTGCAGATGTAAAAGAAGGAGATGCGATCCGTATTTATGTATCGGACGGAATGATCGAAGCGCAGGTAAAAGGAATGACAGAAGAAATCCAATATCACGCATAAAGGAGGCAGACATGGAAAATCAGGAACAGAATACACCCGGTCTGGAGAAATTGTTTGCAAGACTGGAAGAAGTGACAGCTGACATGGAAAAGTCAGACATTACTCTGGAAGAGTCTTTTGCATTATATAATGAGGGAATGCAGCTGTTAAAGCAGTGTAATGAGACCATTGACGCAGTAGAAAAGAAAGTTCAGGTTCTGGACGAGAATGGAGAAGTTCATGAGTTTTAAGGAGATACAAAAAGAAAAAACAGCACAGATCGAACAGATTTTAAAAGCATATCTGCCCAGGGTGCAGGGGTATCAGGAAGTGATCATGGATGCCATGAGCTACAGTATGCTGGCAGGGGGAAAGCGTCTGCGCCCAATGCTGATGCAGGAGACATACCGGATGTTTGGCGGAACGGACAGGGTGATTGAGCCGTTTATGGCTGCCATTGAGATGATCCATACCTATTCCCTTGTTCACGATGACCTGCCTGCCATGGATAATGATGAGTATCGCAGGGGACGAAAGACGACCCATGTGGTATATGGGGAAGATATGGGAATCCTGACAGGGGATGCGCTTCTCAATTATGCATTTGAGACAGCGGCATCGGCATTTGAGATGGCGCCAGAGAAGAGTCTTCTGATTGGAAAAGCAATCCGTATCCTTGGACAAAAAGCAGGGATCTACGGAATGATCGGCGGTCAGGTGGTGGATGTAAAATCTTCCGGTAAGAAAATTGACGGAGAGAAACTGGAGTTTATCTACCGTTTAAAAACAGGAGCTCTGATCGAGGCTTCCATGATGATCGGAGCAGTTCTGGCAGGAGCGGACGATGAGAGTGTACAGGTAGTGGAAGAGATTGCAGCAAAAGTGGGAATGGCTTTTCAGATCCAGGATGATATTCTGGATGTGATCAGTACTACTGAAGTGCTCGGAAAACCGGTGCACAGCGATGAGAAAAATGAAAAAATGACGTATGTTGTGTGGAAAGGGCTGGATGCAGCTAAACAGGAGGTGGAGCATTTGTCCAGAAAAGCCATCTCAGACGTAAGAGCACTGAATCCAAAAGATGATTATCTGGAGATTTTGCTGGAGTCATTGATATACAGGGAAAAATAAGGGGGCATACCTTATGCTATTAGAAAAGATTCAAAAAGAAAATGATATCAAACAGTTAAAGCCGGAGGAGCTGGAAAAGCTGGCAGAAGAAATCCGTCAGTTTCTTGTGGAGAAAATCAGTGTCACAGGCGGGCATCTGGCATCGAATCTCGGTGTGGTGGAGCTGACGATGGCGCTGCATCTGGCGTTTGAACTGCCGCAGGATAAGATGATCTGGGATGTGGGACATCAGTCCTACACACACAAGATCCTGACAGGACGGCGCGCCGGATTTGACGATCTGAGAAAATATGGCGGCATGAGCGGATTTCCAAAGCGAAAGGAAAGTGAATGTGACGCATTTGATACCGGACACAGCTCCACCTCTATTTCCGCAGGCCTCGGGTACGTGGCGGCGAGAGATATCAAGGGAGAAGAACACAGCGTGATCTCTATCATCGGAGATGGAGCCATGACCGGAGGGATGGCATATGAGGCACTGAACAATGCGTCCCGTTTAAAAAGCAATTTTATCATTGTATTAAATGACAACAATATGTCAATTTCTGAAAATGTGGGCGGGATGTCCAGATATTTGAACGGACTGCGCACGGCAGAGGCATATACGGGACTGAAAAAGGGTGTTGAGGATACCTTGATGAAGATTCCGGTACAGGGTGAGAAGATCCTGTACCAGATGAAAAAGACGAAAAGCGGACTCAAGCAATTATTTGTTCCGGGTATGTTTTTCGAAGATATGGGAATCACCTACCTGGGACCGGTGGACGGGCATGATATCCGAAAGCTGTATAAGACATTTCAGGAGGCAAAACGGGTAGATCATGCAGTTCTGGTTCATGTACTCACCAAGAAAGGAAAGGGATACGGTCCCGCGGAGGAGAATCCATCCAGATTTCACGGGATCGTTCCGTTTGACATTGAGACCGGGGAGGCAAAAGAGAAGAGCTCTAAGGACAGCTATACCGATATTTTTTCCAAAGTATTCTGTGATATTGCAAAGCAAAATGATGCAGTAGTCGGAATTACAGCAGCCATGGCGGATGGAACCGGACTTGCCAGATTTGCAAGGATGTTTCCGGACCGATTCTTTGATGTCGGGATTGCAGAAGAGCATGCGCTGACCTTTGCGGCAGGACTGGCAGCAGGGGGATTAAAGCCTGTATTTGCAGTTTACTCTTCATTTTTGCAGAGAGGATATGATCAGTTAATCCACGATGTGGCACTGCAGAATCTGCCGGTGGTATTCGGGGTAGATCGTGCGGGTCTTGTCGGAAGCGATGGAGAGACTCATCAGGGAATATTTGATCTGTCATTTTTATCCAATATTCCCAATATGACCGTTATGTCACCGAAGAATAAATGGGAATTAGCCGATATGTTACGGTTTGCGCTTCAGATGAATTCGCCAGTGGCAATCCGCTATCCGAGAGGAAAGGCTTACGACGGATATGAAGGATGCCGGGAAAGGATCAGTTACGGAAAGAGCGAATGGATCTTTGAAGGAAAAGAAATTGCAATTTTAAGCGTCGGTCATATGTTCGAGGAGGCTGTGAAGACAAGAGATAAACTGATCGAACAAGGATATGAGCCGACACTTATCAATATGCGTTTCATTAAACCAATCGATGAAGCAATGATAGAAAAAGTCTGTCAGACACACAAACTGATTGCAGTGATTGAAGAAAATGTCCAGACTGGAGCATGCGGAGAGCGTGTATCAGAATACGTGATGCGAAAAATGCTTCCGTCACACGTCCTGACACTGGCACTCCCGGATGATTACATTGAACATGGAAGTGTTGATGTGCTCCGTAAGATGACAGGAATTGACAGTGAGAGTATGTCTGAAAAAATTATAGAGACGTATAAGGAGTTATAGAAGATGAAAGAACGTTTGGATGTGTTGCTGGTGAAGAGAAATCTTGCCGCGTCCAGAGAAAAAGCAAAAGCCATTATCATGTCTGGAAATGTTTATGTGGACAACCAGAAAGAAGATAAACCAGGAACAACATTCCCAGAAGAATCTAAGATTGAAGTGCGTGGCCATACACTGCCTTATGTCAGCCGCGGCGGACTTAAGTTAGAAAAAGCAATGAAAGAATTTCAGGTATCTGTAGAAGGAAAAGTCTGCACAGATGTAGGTTCTTCTACAGGTGGATTTACAGATTGTATGTTGCAAAATGGCGCGGTCAAGGTGTTTGCCATTGATGTAGGTCATGGACAATTAGACTGGAAACTTCGCCAGGACGAGCGTGTAGTTTGCATGGAGAAGACGAATATCCGTTATGTGACACCGGAAGATATCGGTGAGCCGGTTGATTTTTCATCAATTGATGTATCCTTTATTTCCCTGACAAAAGTGCTGATGCCGATTCGTGATTATTTGACAGACAAAGGACAGATTGTAGCACTGATTAAACCACAGTTTGAAGCGGGAAGAGAGAAAGTCGGTAAAAAAGGAGTTGTGCGCGAAAAGAGTACACATATTGAGGTTGTGACCATGATCTTGGACTATGCGTCTACCCATGGATTTCATGTGCTGGATCTTACATTTTCACCAATCAAAGGACCGGAAGGAAATATTGAATATCTTGTCCAGTTAGAAAAATGTGAAGAGCCGGGCGATATAAATGAAAAAATTCAGATTGAAAAAATTGTAGATGAGGCATTTGGAAACCTCGCAAAAAAGGAATAAAGATATGGCAGAGAGAGTGTTGATTGTAACAAATGATGGCAAAGATGCAGACTATGCAATAACGAATCAGGTCAAAGAGTATCTGACACAGGCAGGAAAGATATGTCTGCAGTGTCCAAAAGATGAGAATAATGCCATTGTTTCCGAGCAGATACCACCGGATCTTGATTATGCGATCGTTATTGGGGGTGACGGAAGTTTTATTGAGGTGGCGCGTGCTCTGCGTGGCAGAGATGTCCCGATTCTGGGAGTCAATATGGGAACATTAGGATATCTGACAGAAGTAGAGTTAACGAATATTGAGGGAGCTCTGGAACGTGTTGTGAAAGGCAGATATACGGTAGAAAAACGAATGATGTTAGAAGGCAGTTTTGACGGAGAGCGAATGGATCTGGCTTTGAATGATATTGTAGTTGCAAGAAAAGGGGCTATTCGAGTCATTCATTTCCGACTTTTTGTAAATGGAGAATTGTTGAACTCCTATGAAGCAGATGGAGTGATCATCTCTACCCCGACAGGATCTACGGCTTATAACCTTGCAGCGGGAGGTCCGATCGTAGAGCCGACGGCATCCATGATCGTGATCACACCAATCTGTCCGCATGCGTTAAATACAAGCAGTATTGTATTGTCAGCAGAAGATGAGATTGTGATACAGATCGGAGAAGGGAAACATGGAATCCCAGATGAGGCATACGTGGCATTTGACGGTGTGGACGAAGTGGAGCTGACTTCCGGTGATATGGTAGAGATCCGCAAGGCAGAAGCCCAGACAAGAATTATAAAATTGAACCAGGATAGTTTTCTGGAAACGCTTCGAAGGAAGATGAAAGGAAATTAGAAATATGAAAGTAAACAGACATGCTAAGATCATTGAACTGATTGGCAAATATCATATTGAGACCCAGGAGGAATTGGCAGATTATCTGAACCGGGAAGGATTTAAAGTGACTCAGGCAACGGTGTCCCGAGATATCCGGGATCTGAAACTTACCAAGATTCCAGCTGAGAACGGCAAACAGAAATATGCGCTGCATCAGGAAAGTGGCAATGGCATGAGTGAAAAATATATCCGTGTTTTAAGAGACGGATATATGTCGATGGATATGGCACAGAATATTCTGGTCATCAAGACGGTGGCTGGAATGGCGATGGCTGTATGCCTGGCTATTGATGCTATGAACTGGAGCGAGGTCGTGGGAAGTATTGCCGGAGACGACACAATTATGTGTGCAATCCGCACGACAGAGGATACTCCGAAGGTGATGGATAAGATTCGTAAAATTGTTCGGCAGGAGGAATAGATGTTACAGAGTTTACACGTAAAGAATCTGGCATTGATTGATGAGATAGAAGTAGAATTTGCAGAAGGCTTAAATATTCTGACCGGTGAGACGGGAGCAGGAAAATCTATTATTTTGGGTTCTGTAAATCTGGCACTGGGTGGAAGATACACAAAAGATCTGATTCGTCAGGGGGAGAATTATGCACTGGTGGAGCTGGTCTTTACTGTGACGGAAAAAAGCCGTCTGAAAGCTTTGGAGAAACTTTGTATTTATCCGGAGGATGGCCTTTTGATCTTGAGCCGGAAATTAATGGATGGCAGAAGTGTAAGCCGGATTAACGGTGAGACTGTAACAATTGCTGTTTTAAAGGAAGTAGCTGCTATTCTGATCGATATTCACGGGCAGCATGAACATCAGTCTCTGTTATATAAAAAGAATCATCTCGGGTTTGTCGATGCATTTGCGTGGGATTATCTTGCAGATATAAAAAAACAGGCAGCTTCGGCTTATCAGGAATATCGTACATGTAAAAAGACTCTGGATGAGGCTGATATGGACGAATCAAGCCGTGCAAAAGAATTGGATTTCTTAAAATTTGAAGTATCTGAGATTGAAGATGCCATGTTAAAAGAAGGAGAAGATGAAGAACTGGAGACAACCTTCAAACGCATGGAAAATGGACGAAAGATTGCTGAGAGTACTGCGGCTTCGTATGC
>OFMA01002519.1_pt1 | contig 10245 bp, 5 predicted proteins | sample 1541011 | NCBI WGS metagenome assembly OFMA01 (sample SAMN04209225, study PRJEB22552) | human gut metagenome | biome: gut; material: feces | host: Homo sapiens | place: USA: Oklahoma
TATGCTGTCTATGAAATTGTCAAAGTGCTGTTGAAGGGGGAAAACTTGTCCTTCTTATTAACTCTGACAAAAAGAGCAAAAAACGAGCGCACCAAACGAAACTTTTTCAAAAATACTTTGCCAGCTGCTTCAGACCACGCCGGATGCTGTCACGGACACGGCTTGGGTCTACATCCTCCGATGCCGCAATCTCGCTCACACGCATACCCAGGTAATACCGGGCATAGATTCGCTTAGCCTGCTTCTCCGGCAGAGCCATCACAGCGGCATAGAGCTGCTCCCGCAGCTGTTTTTCTTCCAGAAGCATTTCCGGCGTCTGGGGCTTCAGCAGGATCGCATTTTCAATGCCGTTGTCGCAGTCCAGGGAGTAGTGCGCCTTATAGCGATACATCCTCCGGTCATAAGCAGCTTCTGCACGCTCAGCGGAACGAATCGTCTCCAGCACATCTTCTGTTACTTCTACAAAGTGATCGGTTTTATAAACATCGGGATACAATTCCCGGAGATTGACTTTCTTCATTATGTACCTCCATTTCGATTCACGGGCGGTTGACGAGTGAATCGAAAGGAGGCGGGGATCGACAGCGACATACTTCGCACGCCTTCCCGAAAAATCGACAGCAAAAAACGCCAACTCCCCATAACGGGAAATCGGCGCAACAAAAATACCTACTATTCTGCTGATTTAGATGGAACGATAATACTGATAGATAGTCATACTCCCCCGGAGGAGGGGCAAGACTTTTTTTAGCTGGTGTAACTCATGGCTATTGCGAATGACAAAAATTGACATGGCGGCATCCTCCTATGTGCCGCCGTACCAGATTGCAGGGTGTAGGGTCGTCGTTCATTTTAGATAGACGAAAGGAAACGGCGGCTCTGATTTTTTCAAAGCCACCGTTGCAAAGTGCATAACAATATAGTCGCTGTACGATGGCTTTTTTTCTTTTGCCATCGTGCGGCAACTTTTTCACTTTTCTTTTATCTTAACAGGCAATCCTCATAGAAATGTCACGGACATACTCCATTTCGACAAAATAACAAGCTGAAATCTCACAAATCTGTGACAATTAGAAAAGCCGAGGGAAAAATTCCCCTCGGCTCTGTCTAATTATTTACTCCGAAGTCCTCAGCCGTTCCACCACAGTTCCCTTGTTAAAGAAGTGGAGAACGATCAGCGGAATGACCGCAGCCAGCAGCAGATAAAGCACACCAATGACCAGAACAGGAACCAATGTAATGTTCAGGGTAAAGAACCACATGGAGGGGCCATTTAATGCGCTCTTTAGCACCGTGACTGCCAGGATCGCTGCGACTGCTCCGCCAATAATGTCTGCGCCGGCGGCATAATAGATGCCCTCATAGACCATCAGGCGGCGAAGCTGCTTGCCGGTCATACCGATGCTTTGCATGGTAGCAAACTCATGGCGGCGGGTGATGATGTTGGTAATAATCATGTTGGTAAAGTTAATCAGTCCCGCAAAGGCCATGATGCATCCAATCAGACCGCCGATAACCAGAATCATGCTGCGAACCGAATCAAGCTGCTCTTTCAACAACTTGGTGGAAGTATAGGCAACCGAAGAATTTTCGCTCACATAGCTGCTCAAAAATTCTTCCATCTGCGGCTGCAAGGCTTCATCCACATTGAATCCATAAGTCAGCAGCGTGGGAGCGTCATAGATTTCCTTAAATACAGTGTCCGGCAGATATACAAAAGGAGCATCAGCGGCGATGTGTGCCTGAGCGGTGGTGCCTGTCGGCGTTTCGGTTTCCGTTCCCACGAGGATCGCTTTTGCAAGGATAGTGCTGGTTTTGACCAGTTCCCCATCCTTGTAGAAGGAAATGCTCTCTCCAACCTGTAACTGATCGGTCAGCGGAGTGTTCCTTGGTTCCTCTGTCAGTTTGTCCATGGGGCAGCCAATAATGACATATTCTCCGGTAGCCATTTTCTGCGTTAAGGTTTCGACATCTTTTTCGCCTTCAAAAATACGCATATCCGCCCAGAAGTTTTCGGAGGCTCCCATCACATTACCAAAATAGCGCCTTTCGGTATCAGAACTGGTGTACAGGCTATATCCCTGATAGCTTTGATTTACGACGCCTTCTTCCTCATGGAATAACTCTATGCCGCTTAAATCTTCAAACCCATAGTCAACCAGCACATTTCTATCGTCTTTTGTATTTCGGTAAAGATAGCGTTCATCCTCAACTCCGGGCTGTCCGGCAATCAGATCCACTGCCTGTTGTGAGAGTGTATCTTCATGGTGCTGCACGCTTTCCATTACATTAAATGCGGCGGAGTTATAGACATTAAAATCTGTTCTGGTCACACGGTTTACCCACTTTTCTTCATCAAGGCTTTGCGTCACAATGATGATAGAGTTAAACAGGACGATGCACAGAAGCAGGGAAATAACAATAAATGCGGAACGCCTGCGGTTGCGTCCCAGATTGGAAAAGGCCATGCGGGACAGCTTTACCCCATTGGTACGCTTGGCACTTCTCTTTTTATAGGCATTCTGCTCGGTGTAGCGGATCGCCTCCAGAGGAGAAATCTTTGCCGCCTTTTTTGCAGGCTTCCGGGTGCTGATAAACACGGTCAGGATTGTAAAGAGGGCGGCAATAACAAAGATCAGAGGCGAGGTCGATACGGATGTACCCACCATAGAGTATTCAAGGTTAATGATCTCTGTCACGATAGGAAGCAGCACCCAGCCGGCAAAGAAACCGGCAATCAGACCAATAGGCAGTCCGATCAGCGTGAGCCAGACCGCCTGACGGTTCACAATGCCCTTGATCTGCCGTGTGGAAGTTCCAATCGTCCGCAGCAGACCGTATTGCCGAACATCCTGCATCACAGAAATATCAAAGATATTGTAGATCAGCAGGTATCCGCACACGACAAACATCAGGATAAATACAACGGCGAACACGATAGACTCTGATGAAGTTAGTCCCTTGGACATTTGGTTTTCAGAGGCGAGAATGAAATTGTCTGCGCCCATATCCTCTGGATTGCCGCCAATGGAGTAAACGAACTCATTCAACTGCTGCTGAACATTTGCTTTATTCTTCAGCATGACATCAGAAAAAGTAACGCCGGACATTTCATGATCTACCGCATAAGTGTTCTGAACCACATCGGGGTTTTCCTTTATAAACTGCTCTGAAACAGTCGCAACGCTCACAGAGTCGTTGCTTGCTTCCCACCAGCCGGAAAGCACCATATCATAATGATAAGTTTTCCCCCGCAGTTCAAATTCCAGCGGAACCTCTGCGCCGATCTCAGGTTCTACACCCAGCGCCTTCAGCGCCAGATCCGTGGTGGCGATCTCATTCGCTTTCTCCGGTGCCGCTCCGTGAGTAGGCACACAGAAGGTCAGCTCCTGCTGCACACTGTCCGCGTAATTGATCTCAATGGAATGGCTGGAAGTATTGCTTGCATAGCCAATGATACGCCGGTGGCCTGCCTGCTCCACAAAATCGCTGTTTACAAGCTGCTCGTACTGTTCCTCCGTCATATATCCTAAAGTGCCATCTGCCTTGCTGCCTTTCTGCATTTGTAGAGAGAGCTGGATGGAGGACGCCATATTGAACGCCAGGGAAGTGATAGAGGTAAATAGGAAAGCAGTAAGGATAATTGCCAACAGTGCAGCCAGATTGCGGACCTTATTCTTCTTAAAATAGCGTTTGGACAGCTTGGTAATCACTTTGGAATTATTGTTGCCAAATAAAATATCATTCATGTTGTTCACCACCTTTGCCTTTATTCATTTACCCGAAGCCGTTCTACGACACTTCGACTGTTAAAGAGCCGGAGTGCGACAACGGGAACGATAAACGCCAATGCCAAAAACAGAATCAGCATAACCAACGCCGGGAGCAGGGTCATCTGGAATGTCATCATATTGTATTGTGCGTCTACCAGTACCTTTACCAAGGTTAACCCCAAGAATCCAGATGCAGCTACTCCAACGATTCCAGCCCGAAGCACATAAGAAAGACTTTCCAATATCACCATTTTCCGAAGCTGTTGGTTGGTCATACCGATGCTCTGCATGGTGGCAAACTCATGCCGGCGGGTAATGATATTGGTCATAACCAGATTGATGAGGTTGATCAGACCAACCAGGGCAAATACTGTACCAATCATTCCACCGATCAGTAGGGTCACATTTTTGATACTGGTTATAGTGGCCCGTAAACTTCTGGTAGATATATACCCAACATCATCCTTTTGTGATAGATAATTTTCCATATCCTGCCGATATTCCTCTTCAACATCAAACAACAGAGCATATAAAGTTGGGTCCTTATAAATTTCTTTGAAATGTTCCTCCGGCATATAGATCAATGGCATACCAACATCTGAAATCATAGTTTTTCCAAATATATTCACACTGACTTCTGTCTTTGTAATAGCCGCTTTGGCTATGATAGGGCATTTCTCTGTTGGCGCTCCGTTTTCATAAAACTGAATCGTATCTCCGACTGACAGCCCTGCATACATACTACTGTCAGTGCCGCCTGTTATCTCGCCACGATCATCATACATGGCAACTAAAATGACGCCATTTTCATTCCGCAACTTTTTCTTCAAGATTTCCAGATTTGTTTCTCCCTCTACAATATCCATCTTATCTAGTAAACTTTCAGAGAAACCAAACACATTTCCTAAAGGCAGGTCATCCGGAGTTAAGGCTGTGAAATCTGTCATTTCTCCATTTTGATGCATCCCCAAATTGATATTGTCAGGGAAAGCGTAGCTATACCGATTTGTATTATCTACGGAATACGGAACTCCCCAATCACAGGCAATATGAGCATCTTCATAAGTATTGCGATACAGTTTTGCCTCATGAGTGATTCCAGATCTCTCCTCAATATCAGCTATTATCTGATCTGACAGCCCACTATCGTGTCTCATGAATCCATCGCCAGTTGCACTATCGGGATTATAAACCGCAAAGTCACTTCTGGTCTGTGATTTGATAAAAACATTTTCATCAAAGCTGCCTGTAAAAATAAAAACAGAGTTCAATAAAACAATACTTAAAGTCAGCGATACAACAATGAACACAGTTCGGCGTTTATTTCTGGTTGTATTGGCAGTTGCCATACGGGAAATAACAGAACCGCGGTGAGAAGTTTTTCTTTTTACAGAAAAATGCTCGTGTTCTACATAGCGTACCGCTTCAATAGGAGAAACGCGGGATGCTTTTTTCACAGATTTTCGCGTACTAATAAACACAGTAATGCCGGAAAACAAAATGGAAATGATAACGATGGCAAGGTATGGAAGAGAACCAACCTCAATATTTCTGGCACCGTAATCAAATGCGAATACCTCAATAGCAGCAGGAAGAACGCCCCGCCCAACCAGAAGTCCCACAAGCAGCCCCACTGGTGTTCCGATCAGGAATAGGTACAATGCCTGCCAGTTGACCAAGCACTTGACCTGTTTGGAAGTTGTTCCCACAGTCCGCAGCAGGCCATACTGCCGAATATCGTTGGTAACTGCAATCTCAAACACATTGTAGATCAGCAGATACCCACAGAACATGAACAGAATACCAAATACAATCGTTGCAAGAACAACAAACATATTGCTGTCATCTGAAAAATCCATATATGTACTGACACGCACAAAGTTATCGGCATTCACATCGTCAGGATTGCCACCAATGTTGCGAACCAATTCTCCGACTCGTTCCTTTGCCATTTCAGTATCTTTCATAATGGCATCTGCGGTATATGCTCCGCCACCATTTCGATCTTCGGGAAAAGTATTGAAGATCTCAGAGTATTCAGAGACAAATGCATCTGACACAATGACGAATCCAACTCCGTCTCTGGAGGTATCATAGATACCGGATACCACCATATCAAAATGGTATTCCTGCCCGTCAACCTTAAATTCAACTGGAAGTTTGGCACCCACTTTTTCTTCGATTTCCAAATCCTTTAGTACATTGGCCGTTACTAAAACTTCATTTGCAGCTTTCGGAGCAGAACCTGTGTGTGGGATGATAAAACGAAGTTCCTGCATAGTCGAATCAGCATAATCAATTTCTACCGGAAGACGATTGGTATTGGTCATTCTTTGAACTGGTCTCCAGCATCCGACTGACTCAAACATGGAATCACTTTTTAACTTTTCAAATTGTTCCTCCGTCATAAACTGGATTACGGTATCTGCCTGCGTACCAAGTAGCTTCTTTTGGCTGTATTCCATCGTACCTTTTGCTCCAAGGCCAATCGTCAGCACAGATGTAAAGAGAAAAGTTGTCAAAGCAATCGCAATCACAGCAATCACATTCCGCATTTTATTGCTGCGAAAACTACGGTTTGCCAGCTTTTTGATAACAGCCTTGTTGTTATTGCCAAATAGAATGTCATTCATAGTCCCGCCCCCTTTACTGCACGATCTTACCATCCTCGATCCGAATGATGCGGTCGGCAAGCTGGGCAATCTCATTATTATGGGTAATCATCACAAGGGTCTGGTGGAATTTCATGCTGGTAACTTTCAGCAGGCTCAGCACATCGCTACTGGTCATACTATCCAGATTGCCGGTAGGCTCGTCAGCCAGAACGATAGCAGGCTTCGATACCAGAGCGCGGGCGATGGCTACGCGCTGCTGCTGGCCGCCGGAGAGATTGCTGGGCATATTGTTCAGCTTATCCTCCAGCCCCAGCATCCGCACCACTTCTTTCATAAACTTCTTGTCCACCTTGTTTCCGTCCAACTCCACAGGCAGCACAATATTTTCAAAGACATTCAGCACCGGCACCAGATTGTAGTTCTGGAAGATGAAGCCGATTTTTCTCCTGCGGAAAATGGTAAGCTGCTCATCTTTCAATGTAGAGAGGTCGCGCCCATCCACAATGACATTGCCGGAGGTAGGCACATCCAGCCCGCCAATCATGTTCAGCAGAGTGGATTTGCCGCTGCCGGAGGTTCCAACAATCGCTACAAATTCCCCCTGCTCAACAGAGAGGTTCACACCATCCAGGGCCTTTGTGATATTCGGCTTTGTGCCGTAGTATTTTTTCAGTTCAGTCGTTTGCAAAATGCTCATAGAGAACACCATCCTTTCTTTAACTTAGACCCATTGTAACGAACAAACCTCACAGAAATGTCACGAGCCACAAAAAATTTCCGCTAAATTCGGCCCCAAATGTCACAAATTCGTGACATTTGAAAAACCGGGAGAAAAATCCCCCGGTTTTCCGCGTCCCACAGCCACATACGACGGCGCAGGAAGTATTCACTTGATATGGCTGCGCCTGTTATTCATTTACCCGAAGCCGCTCTACAACACTCCGATTGTTAAGGAGTCGGAGTGCAACAACCGGAACGATAAACGCCAGTACCAGAAAGAGAACCAGCATAATCAGCGCAGGCAGCAAGGTTATCTGGAATGTCATCATCATACTGGTAGGACCATTTTCTACAAATGCTCTTAGCAATGTCATGCCAAGTGTCGCCGCAACTAGTGTGCCGACAATCCCAGCCAGCAGCACATAAGAGAAGCTTTCCGAAATCATCATTTTTCGGAGCTGCCGGTTCGTCATACCAATGCTTTGCATGGTGGCAAACTCATGACGGCGGGTAACGATATTGGTCATAACCAGATTGATGAAGTTGATCAGGCCCACCAAAGCAAATACAGCACCTATCATTCCACCAACCAGCAGGACAACATTTTTAATGCCTAAAACATTAGCTTTCAGCGTTGAAATAGAGTTATAGGAAACATCGGTGTCCCGCATCAGATAGTTCTCCATATCCTGCTGATACTGTTCCTCTACATCAAAGAGGAAACCGTACAAGGTAGGGGTTTCATAAATCTCTTTGAACTTATTTTCTGACATATAGATCTTTGGTCCACCAACATCTGTTGTAATATTATCGCCACCGCCAGTCAAAGTCATTTCATTGCTCGTAACAGCAGCCTTTGCAATCACTGTAAACTCCTCAGTCGGAGCTCCATTTTCATAAAATTGAATGGTGTCTCCAACCGACAGGCCAAAATAATAGATATTATCCGCACCACCGCTTAAGTTTCCCTTATCGTTATAGTGGCTTACTAAAATTACATTGTTACCATTCCAGAGTTTTTCTTTCAGGACAGACACATCGCTTTCACCCTCAATGATGTCCATCTTGTTCAGGAGATTTTCAGAGAAGCCATACACATTCCCAAGAGGAAGGTTATCCGCAGTCAACGCAGCATAATCCTCTCCATCCTCAGTCCAGCCGAGATTTAATGAATCAGGAAGTACATAGGCATATTTATTTGTATTGTCAATCGAGAAAGAAGGACCCCAATCACAGGCAATATGATCATCCTCAAAAGTATTACGGTATAGGCGGACTTCGTTCATTACACCTGGCTGCTGTTCAATTTCCTCTACCGATTTTTCTGAAACAGTACAGCTATGCCCAAATTCATCTCCCCATGCGGCTTGAATGTCTGGGTTATAAACCGCAAAGTCACTTCGGGTCTGTTTTTGTACATAAGTAGCTTCATCAAAGCTGCCGCTGAAGATAAATACCGAGTTCAGGAGGACGATGCTCAAAGTCAGGGAAATCACAATAAAGACCGTCCGGCGCTTATTGCGCTGGAGGTTGGCCTTCGCCATGCGAGGAATAACTGCTCCAGTATTTGTATTTTTCCGCTTTATGGAAACCGCATCCTGTTCTACATAGCGGATAGCCTCGATAGGTGACACACGGGAGGCTTTCTTCACCGACTTTCTGGTACTGATATAAACCGTAAGTCCTGAGAACAGGATCGCACCTACGATGATACCCAAATATGGAAGTGTGCTGACCTCAATGTTTTTACCACTATAATCGGCAGCAAACATCTGGAGTGCCGCAGGCAGAATACTGCGTCCGAGCAGGATGCCAAAAAGCAGGCCAAATGGTGTTCCGATCAGGAACAGGTACAGAGCCTGCCGGTTGACCAAACGCTTGATCTGCTGGGAAGTAGTCCCCACCGTCCGTAGCAGGCCATACTGCCGAATATCGTTGGTAACTGCAATCTCGAATACATTGTAGATCAGCAGATACCCACAGAACATGAATAGGACGCCAAATACACCTGCTACCAGCCACATGATAGAGCCGCCGCTGTTGTTGGAAAGGAAAGTGTTGGGAGCTACACGGACATAATTCTCAGCACTTCTATCGTCTGGATTACCGCCAATGCTACGGACAAACTCCGAGATGCGCTCCTTTACCATGGAGCTATCCCGCATGATCACATCAGCATCATAAATGCCACAACCCTCACGCCCTTGGGCAATTTCGTTCATCATCTCCGGATTTTCTTCCATGAAGGCTTTGGAAACAATGACTGATTCCGATTTTTCGTTTGGTGTGTCGTAAATACCAGATACAATCATATCAAAATGATACATCTGGCCGCTTTGACGATTCTTAAATTCGATAGGAATTTCTGCCCCAATTTTTTCTTCGATGTTCAAATCATTCAGAATGTTGGCAGAAACCAAAACCTCATTTGCTTTTTGGGGCGCAGAACCTGTGCGCGGCGTCTGCATCCGAAGCTCCAACTGGGGCTGATCTGCGTAATCAATTTCCGCAAATATCCGGTTGGTGTTGGTCATAATCTCAATAGGTACCCAACAGCCCACCTTTTCAAACATGGAGTTTTCTTTTAACTGCTGGAATTGTTCTTCGGAAAGACCCTGTACCAGCGCATCCGCACCAGTGCCAATCATCTTTGCCATGTTGTATTCCAGCGTTCCCTTGGCTCCCATACCAATGGTCAGGACTGCCGTAAAGAGAAAGGTTGTCAGGGCAATCGCAATGACTGCAATCACATTCCGCATTTTGTTGCTTCGGAAGCTGCGGTTTGCCAGCTTTTTGATGACAGCCTTGTTGTTATTACCAAATAGAATGTCATTCATAGTTCCGCCCCCTTTATTGCACGATCTTACCATCCTCGATCCGAATAATGCGGTCGGCAAGCTGGGCGATTTCACTGTTATGGGTGATCATCACGAGGGTCTGGTGGAATTTCTGGCTTGTGGTTTTCAGAAGCCCCAGCACATCGGCGCTAGTCTTGCTGTCCAGATTGCCAGTCGGTTCATCAGCCAAAACAATAGCGGGCTTTGACACCAAGGCGCGGGCAATGGCTACGCGCTGCTGTTGGCCGCCGGAGAGGTTATTGGGCATATTGTTCAGCTTATCCTCCAGCCCCAGCATCT
>OFMA01002520.1_pt1 | contig 10242 bp, 7 predicted proteins | sample 1541011 | NCBI WGS metagenome assembly OFMA01 (sample SAMN04209225, study PRJEB22552) | human gut metagenome | biome: gut; material: feces | host: Homo sapiens | place: USA: Oklahoma
TGATGGTGAGAATATCTATGTAGCATACGGTAAGAGCCGTATCCAGGTATTCAAGCTGACAACAACGAAAGAATAATAACTCTTTTGTTCTTCCCTCACTCTCACATTTGAGTGAGGGAGAACAAACCTTATTCCAAGCTTAACTAGCAAATCAGAAACAAACTAGCTAAAGCTAACTTTAAGGTTATCCGCTAATTATCAATAAATAACAACGAAACAGAAAGCTAAAATGAAAGCATTGAATATAAAACTTGCAACATTTAGTTTTGCAGCATTGCTCCTCGCTTCTTGTAGTGATAGCGGAACACCCGGCAACGACTCGGTCATAGACCCTATCGGTAAAGCTGCTACTATCGTTGGTACAGACGTAACCGCAGAATATGCAGACCAGCTGGCATCCAGAGTATGGAACTATAAAGGTGCATACGCTAATACAACTACAAAAAACAGAGCTCTGGCAACCAGAGCAGAGGCTACAGAGCCAGCCGTTCCTGCAGGAACTCCAAATCTTTCATCCATTGAAAATGAAAAATGGAACAGTCATTCTGGAAAAACCTATGTTGTACCAGCTGGTGAAACCCTCAAAGCAGATGGTTACAACATAGAAGGAATGACCATCTATGTGAAAGGTACATTGGAATATAGTTCTGCCTACGGATCAGGAGCCTCAATCAATGTATTGAGCGGAGGTAAACTGATTGCGAGAAATAGCAATGAAGTATTTTTAGACACTAAGGTATCCAACTGGGGCAAAGTCGAATTTCCAGCAAACCAGAAAGAATATCTCATCAAGAATACATTCTATCAGAATGCCGGGGATTTAAACGTAAAAGGACACGATTTGAACATACAAGGCGGAAAAACCTCTTTGTTCTTTGTCAAAAACTCCCTCATTGCTGATAATGTTACCATGAGCGGAGATGCCCAACTGTATGTAACAGACAATGCTACTTTGACAGGAAAGTTCGAAATGTCAAACCAGTCAGAGGCCAGTGTAAACAACGTCATGACAACCACCAGCCTGAAGATTCAAAATACAACTGTGCTCCATAGCGGTTGTGCCCTCAAGGTAGATGGAGATGTTTACGCCACCAATGGCACAAATCTCTACGTATTATATCTGAAGGCAAAGTACTACAGGCAAGATTCTGGTGCAAAACTCCACTTGCAAGACCAGAGTATGGTTGACATCGAAGGCAAATACGTGAATCTGAACCAAGAACAAGGTTATGCAGACTTACCAGACAAGGACGGTGTAGCTGTGATCAAGGCAAATACCTTCTCCTACAATGCGCCAGGAAAACAGGGTGATGGGAGTCCGGGGGGAGCCAAGACGGTAGATTGCTCAGTTTTCTCCACATCAGGAGATAATGCCCATATCATCTTGGATGCAAATGGTATCTATCGTGAAGGGGAAACCACTCCGATTACAGATGACAATACAACTATTGTATGGAACAATAATGCCAATATCCTCTTCAAGGATGATTCAGAAGCCAAGAACTATGTCATCAAGAAGACTGAGTGCAATCCTAACGGATACAATGCAGACAAGGAGCCTGCAAAGGAGCCAACACTCGACTTGATTTCAAGTATCGACTATAATCACGATCACGACATCTCAGCTACTTGCGTACAGGAACTCAATGGCAGATTGTATATGTCTTACCATACCCGTGACAAGAAACACGGTGGCTGTATTGAGGTATTCAGTCCTGTAGAAAACAACAAGGTAACACTGGAGCAGTATCTCTGCGATGACCAGAAAGACCTCGACTTCAACCATCTGCTGGCAGTGAAGCTCAAGTCTGGCAAGCGCATGGTTTACTTACCAGGAAGTTCCAACAAGAAGGGTGCTATGCTCGCATACATCCCTATCCAGGACAACTATCTGCTGGCAGACCAATCAAAGTCTATCACAACAACCATCAATGGCAAGGACACCGTGATCTACGAGAAGCCTTTGCAGTTCATCCAGATGAATCCTGCAACAGCAGAATTTGCGAAAAAGGGTTATGATGAGAACTGCGTGGTCTATAACGACGAAACCAACCATCTGATCGTTGCAACCACCAAGGGCTATCTGGTTTACAATGCAGATACCTATAATGAGCTTGACAAGATCAACAAGCCAGGAAAGGTAAAGCACATAGCTATCGGTAATGGTAAGATCGTTACAGTTTATCTGAACAGAGAAGCAACCAACGAGACAGAGGCTATCCCTGCTACCGTGGAAATCTTCGACCAGAAGGCAGAAGACCTCAGCAACCCGATCAAGAGCTTCGCTATCAGCACCATTGAACCAAACAACGGTAAGAACGTGGTTCGTGTAGATGATAACAAGATTTACGTTTGCCGCGGTGCTGCCGGTATGTATGTTTACGATATGGAAGGCAATGAACTCTGGCACTACCAGATGCCTAGCCCTACCATCAGCGAGGGCGCAAATGCCGGTAAATATAAAGGTCATGCCAATGGCTGCTACGTAGGAAAGAAGTATGTATATATCGCATACGGCGGATTCGGACTTGTGGTTCTCGACAAGGAAACTCACAAGGTGGTTGCACACCGCAACCTTGCCCACTCTGCCAACTATGTAATAGAATATAATGGCTATATCTACGTAGCCTACGGACAGAGCAGACTGCAGGTATTCCAACTCAAGAATGCCGATCCTGAGGTTTCTTACTAAATAAGGAATCTGATATATGTTCAATTCATAAGAAATAGATAAGAATTATCATTGAGCAATAGAATTTAAAAGACACTGGTTGAATGCAGCTGCAACAGCTTGCAGCTGCATTCATAGTGTTTAAAATAAGAGAAAGATGAAGCGAAAATTGATACTATACATAACTACTGTTCTTCTGATAAATATTGGAGGAGGGGGTGTTATGGCTCAAAATCTGAAACAACAGGCAAAGAAGAAAGCATTCAGCCCGAAGATGCTCGTTTATGAAAATCTGAAAAATGAAAATGTACTCAAGCACTTCAAGAATCGCTTCGCACAACTCGATACCCTACTCAACCACCCTATCTGGGTAAAATCCCCGGTCATCAACCTGGGACTCAACAGTCAGCACACGGCTGACATCAGAAACACAGACTCGCTCTACTGGGCCAAGACAGCCCACGAGCAACTGGCAATAGCAAGACACAACGGACTGGAAGTAACCGGACAGGTATATGCCAGACCCGATGCCTACTTCGATGCCGACAACGACGACGCCGAACAGGTATCCCAATACAAGGCAAAGACCCAGGCTGAACTGGGATGGAACATCATCAACAGCAAGTTCTACCAGGGCAAGGAAAAGAAAGCCAAAGTAGCTTTGGCTAACGAACTCTCCAGGCTGCAAAGCAAGAAGAGAATGACAGCAGACATCTATGAAAAGGCAGCTGAAGAGCTGACCGAACAATATAACTTCTACATCGGTACCATCATCGCCCACCGACTGGACAACCTCGATATCATGAACGAGGCATACCAATACATGCTGGAGAAAGACCGAATCAGCAACGACAAGATGCTGAAGGTGATGAACGAAAAACTGGCAGCAGAATACGATATCTCCATCCTCTGCTCCAACCGCGACATCTCCAACAAGCCCATCTACCGCATGAAGCCAACCCGGATTCTGGTAGATACAACAGCTCTCTGGCACCACATCGACGAGGAAAGCATCGACGCAAGAATCGTGATGGTAAAAGAACAGATTGCCGACAACGACAGCAAGTTGGCTAATTACTTATCGACGACAAGAATCACGCCTTTCGCCAGATGGTCATCCTACTGGCAAAGCAACAACAAGATAAGCAACAACGGTGATATCGGAGTGCGGTTCACCATCCCGATCTACAACGAGAATCCACGCAAGCGCAAGGCTCTCGAAACAGAAAAGGAAATCATCAGAAGCAGCAGAAGCACTGACGTCAAGGAAATCAAGCAGTCGGTAGGCATCCTGCTGAAGAGAATAGAGAATTTGAACCACGCCATCGCCACAGAGGCGTTCCATATAGAACAGACCGGCAAATACATCGATATGAGAAGATTTGCCTACAAGAACCAGAAGCAGGGGTACAATTACCTGATGCGAATGGACGAATATACGGGATTCCTCGAAAGCATGGAGAGAATGTATAAGCTGATGTTAAACCGCGGACTTGCCATCATCAATATCGAGAAGGCAGTCAGCATCTACGACAACAATACTATCTTCAGGGAAATAGAACTATGAATGAGTTTCAATTTAATAGCACGCCGCAGGAACAGGCAATGTCAGACATGCTCAAGTCGCAGAGCCACCGACTGGCAAGACAGCAGATTATCTTCGCACTGATCTTCCTGCTCGTCATCGTACTGGCGGCATACTATATCGTCACAAGAATGATATGGGTCATCTACGACGGATACATCACCATTGATGAAAATCCCATCTCGGCAGTTGACGACATCTACATCCTCAAGGTAAACAAGGAGGTGGGAGAAGTGGTACACAAGGGTGATACCCTCTACTCCTACGTGCTGCTGGGAAACATCGTGAACCAGTATGACCCCAACATCCTGCCTACGGCTGTAAAGGAAACGCACGACATGGAGGTGCAGGCACAGCTGGCAAGGGAAGAAATCCCGGTGCTCCGTACACGACTGGCTGAACTGAAAAAGCAGAAGGCTTCAGAAAGTTCGGATATCTACTACGGACTCACCGACAACACCAAGCGCAATGCCCTGGATGCAGAGATTGCCGAAGTGGAAGAAGAACTCAGAAAGCAGGCGAACAAGGTGGAAATCTACGCCAAGGCAAAGAATACCACCTATAACTTCATGTCGAGAAGAGGTGCCGGCACCGACAATGCCGCCATGCCCTACTCCGGCAACAAGAGCATCTACAACCAGGGACTGATACACTACTGCTGCGCTCCAGCCGATGCCTACATCACGAAGATCAATGTAAGCGACAAGACACTGGTATTCAAGAGCGGTGAAGTCATGACCATCCAGCATACCGACTACGCTGCATGCCATCTGGGAGTAATCATCTACGTGCCCAACGACAAGGTGAAGTATATGGAGAGTCCTGACGATGCAGACGTCATCATCAACAAGGATCTGGAACTGAAAGCCAAGTTACAGATGGTGGGTCTGAGAGTAGAGGAAATTCCGAAGCATCTACAGAGTAACTTTTCGCATGATGCCAATGCAGTGGTTGCCGCCTTCACCCTGAACCCTAACCAGAGAGTTCCGGCATGGGTGATGAGCAACAAGCTGCCAGTGAGAGTGAGAATCAACAAGATCAGCGCTATGCTCGATCCAAAACCACTGCCGATGTACACCATCCCAGTGGACAAGAATCAAAATTTCGTAAGAAGTTCGAAGCTGATTTCGACCGACAAACCAAAGTAAAGAACCAGAAGAAATGATTGGACTTAAAAGAAACAAACGTGGAGACATGGTGCTCACCATCGACGGCTATGTCGATATCGACTCGACACCAGATATCCAGTCCGACTACTTCGATTGCATATATATCAATACGAAGAGTGAGCGAGCGTTCCATGCTATCCTGTTTGGAGCCAGCCCTATCCTATCGTACAAATGCAGCTACAAGCCGATATTCTCCAATATGGCGCTATCCGGCAAGGATCAGTTCATTGACTACATCATCGATGCCTATGTCAGCGATATGAGCAATGAGAAAGTATATGAGATCATTGACAAGATCAAGACTGCCAAGGAGAAATATGGTATCAAGCAGGAGGTGGTACGCCCGACTCAGCCTAACCAGCTCTTCTCCAACATCCTGAGGTATCTGCTCTCCAGAGACCAGAGAATCGTGACTCACAAGCTCATGGAGAAATCGTCATTGGGATACATCAATCCTATCTTCGAGCACTATCACAGCATAAGCCTGTTTCATCTTGCCGAGATGTTCTCCTTCATAGATACGCTGGAGGAATATGGCGCTCTGCGTAAGCACAAATACCTCATCAAGGAACATCTCTGCCCGAAGTGCAACCACAGTCACCTGCTATACACGGAGTGCTGCCCGAAGTGCGGAAGTTCGAATCTGAAGATCCAGAACATCATCCACCACTTTTCCTGTGCCAACGTGGCACCGGAAAGTGCATACAATGTGGGAGGCATGCTCATCTGCCCGAAGTGCCACAAGAGACTGAGACACATCGGTGTGGACTACGACCGACCAGCAGTGATCTATTCCTGCAACGACTGCGAGAACTCGTTTACCACGCCTATCACCAAGTCAACCTGCTGCTATTGCGAGAGTACCTTCCCGGTCAATGCGCTGGTTCCCCGTGATGTAGAGGATTACGAGATTACAGATGAAGGTATCCGTGCGCTGACCCAGAGCGGAATGCTCTTCAGCAACATGACCAATACTTACGATAACTATATGGAGTATAGTCTGCTGCAGAACCGTCTGCGCCGCCAGCTTCTGGAAACCTACCGCGATGATCAGATATCGGTAATCGTAGGCAAGATCTGGATTCTCAACCCGAAACAGGAAACCATCAAGATCAAGGATGCCATACAGGCAAAGTTCTGCCGTCTCTTCAACAGTCACAAGGTATCGTACAACAACAACATCTTCTACGTTACCTATGCGGCATTTGACGAGAAGTCTGAGTTGGAAGCACAGCAGCACCTGAGCAAGGAGATGTCGAAGGCTATCAGAAAGGTATCCAATATGATAGAACCTGACGAAATCATCTGCTGTGTACTCAATACCAAGCATAGGGGAATGAGCGGACAATATGATGACTTTTTCGACAAGATGAGCTTCATAGAACTGACTCCAGACGACTACTGCGTATATTCGGAGAATCCGATAACAGACGAAGAAACCGTGAAGCAGCAGAAAGAACGACTCGACATCGCTCCGGAAGAAGATGAAACCGACAAGACTCTGAAGAGAGTGAAACTCTACAAGAATCTGGTAGGAATACTCGTCGCCATCGCCGGTATTCTCGTCCTCATCGTCATTCTGGCACTCACCATACTGAGATAAGAGAAGAAAGGAAACTGAAGATATGTTTAGTATAGCAGATACGATCAACCGCTTCTGGGACTGGATTGCCACACTCTCGTTTGCGAGCATTGCCAACACCTATTGGTTCCTCTTCTTCATCGAGGTTCCAAGATACTACCTGCTGGAGTATCTGGTGATCTTCAACCGGCTGATGACTCGAAACAAACGAAACAAGGAAAAGGAGCTTGCCCGCTTCTATCTCTATAGAGAAAACCCGCTCATCAGCATCCTGGTGCCGGGTAAGAACGAAGGCAAGAATATCTATAAGATGGTGAAGTCGCTGAATGAGCAGACTTACCGGCACTACGAAATCATCGTGGTGGACGATGGTAGCAACGACGACACCAAACTGATATGCACCGACCTCTACCGTGCGGGACTCATCACGCACTACCTGAGATTGGAAACCCGTGGCGGCAAGGCTGCTGCCACCAACTACGGAGCGAACATGGCACGGGGAAAATACATCGTAAGCCTCGACGCCGACTCTTCGCTCGACCGTGACGCACTGGAAAATGTGCTTCTGCCCTTCTACCTCGACAACGAAGTGAAAGCCGTGGGAGGTTGCATCGAGGTGAGAAATTACAAGGAGACAATCTGCTCATCGCTCCAGGCATTCGAATACCTGAAGCGAATACAGGTGGGCCGAACCGTAACCAGCGCCCTGGGTATCTACCACATCATTTCGGGTGCCTTCGGCGCTTTCGAGCGCAAGACACTGAAGGAAGTGGGATTCTGGGACATCGGACCGGGACTCGACGGAGACATCACGCAGAAGATCCGCAAGGCAGGCTACAAGGTGAAATTCGCCGAAGATGCGATCTGCATGACCAATGTGCCAACCAAATGGTACAAACTGTATCATCAGCGCATCAGATGGTCGAGATCGCTCGTGAGATTCCGTCTGCGAAAGCATCTCGACATCCTGCTGCCTACCAAGAACTGGAGCATCCTCAACTGGTTGTCGAATATGGAAAGCGTGGTGTTCGACTGCGTATTCAACTTTCTGTGGCTGTGGTATATGATTCAGCTTGCCATCACCTACAACAACCATATCGTGGATGTGATGCTGCTGGGCTACTTCATCCGTGTATGCCTGTCGCAACTGGCATTCATTCTGGTGCTGCTGGTAACAGAAAGAAAGAAAACCGCCTGGTTCCTCTATCGGTTCATGCCGCTCATGTCGCCATACACAGGCTACTTCCTGCGCTTAGCCCGACTGTCGGCACATCTTCAGGAACTGTTCTTCCGCACCTCTTACAAAGATGCGTGGAACCCGAAGAAGACTTCGCGCTATGCACAGCTGGAAGGAATCTAAGGTAAAAAGTAAACCAGAAAATAGTAGTAATAATAATAATAAAAATATAGATATATGACAAACAAACCTTATGAGTTTAAGGTTGGAGTGATAGGACTGGGCTACGTAGGTACCCCCCTAGCATGCTTATTCTCAAAGAAATACGATACATGGGGTTATGATAACAATGCGAAAAAGGTAAACAGACTTATCCAGACGCAGATGAATCAGAACAAAATGCTATCGAAGGCCTTGGCTCAGGGACTCAAACTGACTAGCGACATAGAAATGCTCAGGAAGTGCAATGTGTATATCATTGCGGTTCCTACACCTGTCAACAAGTCGAACAAGCCAGACATCAGTTGCGTAAGATGCGCCACCCGCTCCGTAGGTGCCATCCTGAAAGAAGGCGATATCGTGGTATATGAATCGACTGTATATCCCGGGCTCACCGAGGAAGTATGCGCTCCACTGCTGGAGGCAACATCCGGCTTGAAGCTCAACCAGGATTTCTATGTAGGCTTCTCTCCGGAACGCATCAATCCGGGCGATACCGTACACACCATCGAGAACATCGTGAAGGTGACCAGCGGTTCTACCCCCGAAGCAGCCGAGATCATCGACTCGCTCTACGCTTCCGTACTGACCCACGGTACCTTCAAGGCAAAGAGCATCAAGGTGGCAGAGGCTTGCAAGCTGATGGAAAACTGCCAGCGCGACGTTCAGATAGCCTTCTTCAATGAAATGCAGAAGATATACGACAAGATGGGCATCAGCATCCAGGACGTTACGGCTGCCGCAAGTACCAAATGGAACTTCGTGCCTGCTACCCCAGGACTGGTGGGCGGTCACTGCATCGCTGTGGATCCTTACTATCTCATCAACAAGGCACAGGAGGTGGATGTGGTTCCATCCCTCCTCTCTACGGCTCGCGAGGTGAATGAGCAGATGGCAATATGGATGGCAGGAAAGATCAAGAGTGCCAGCGAGGTAAGAAACTTCGTTCCGGCAGAGACCAACGTTCTCATCCTGGGCTTCTCGTTCAAGCCAGACAGTGATGACATCCGTAACACCAAAGTAGCCGACCTGTATATCAATCTTCTGGGTACAGGATACAGAACCACCCTCTACGACCCACTGGTGGACGCAGAAGAAGTAAAAGAAGAATATGAAATCAAGATTACCGACAACCCTTCCGTGCTCGATCAAAAGTATGAAATCGTAGTCATCGGTACCAATCATAAGATATTTAATAACCTAGACATGAATAAGATTCTCACCGATAAGGGTTTCGTGTGTGATATCTACGGAATCCATAAGGTAAAGGCTTAGGATTGTCGCAACGAATTGCGAGAAATGAATAGTAAATGTAAAGTATTAGTAGTAGATGATATTCACGAGAATATTGAATTAGTTGCTGATATGCTGAAAGGCTTAGACGTTGAGATTCAGAAAGCGGATGGTGGAGCTAAAGCTATCGAACTGGTAGATAGCTTCCAGCCCAACATCATCCTGCTCGACCTGATGATGCCCCAGGTAAACGGCTGGGACGTCATCAAGTACGTCAGAGCCTCTTACGACAAATCGGAGATGGCAATCATTGTGGTTTCCCTGCTCAACAACAAGGACAACATCGACGACTGCTATGAGATGGGGGTGAACGACTATATCTGCAAGCCTATCATCAAGGCACAGCTGGTCAGCTCTGTAGAAACCCATAAAGAAAACATAGTTGAGCCTACCCCCAAGGCAAGCCCAACTATGGTAGCATTGCATAATAAGAATAATGATAATCAGGCAATCTTCGGAATGTAATTGCCCCTACTGCATATCATAAGAAATACGCTCTGCCGGGTCTATAATGCCTTCTGCAATATAGATTCGGCATGAGCCACA
>OFMA01002521.1_pt1 | contig 10240 bp, 7 predicted proteins | sample 1541011 | NCBI WGS metagenome assembly OFMA01 (sample SAMN04209225, study PRJEB22552) | human gut metagenome | biome: gut; material: feces | host: Homo sapiens | place: USA: Oklahoma
ATTGTCTTCCGGGATGCGGACATGACCCGCGGAGTGCTCCAAACTTGGAAAGACATGGATCATCGAAGATGCAGACATTCGGCTGGTTAGAAATTCCACATTTTTTGAACCGAATTTCCATCTGCATTTCCATCTGAAATCCCACGGTGTGGTCTTCTTATAATATTACTTATCAAAGCAAACATGATATGCTTATTGGGACAGTTCCATAAAAAAACAGGCCAAAGCACCACGGTGCTTTGCCTGTTTTTTAGCCACTTCTCTGTTATACGTTGATCTCCGCCTTTACGCCGAGTTCGTCTTGATTCTTCTCCAATACCGGATTTACAACATTTGCAAGGAATGCATCCACCTGTACCGGTGCGCGTCCGACATACTTGGACGGCTCCATGGTTGCCTGCAGCTGCTCTAACGTCAGATTGAACTCCGGATCTGCCGCAATCAGCTCCAGCAGATTGTTGTCCTTACCCTCTTCCTTGACATTCTTTCCTGCCTGCATGGACAGCTGGCGGATCTTCTCATGCAGCTCCTGACGGTTGCCACCGTTCTTTACCGCGTCCATCATAATATTTTCCGTTGCCATAAACGGCAGTTCCGCCATCATATGCTTCGTGATAACTTTGTCATAGACCACCAGTCCGTCGACAACATTTAAGCACAGATCCAGGATTCCGTCGATCGCCAGAAATCCCTCCGGAATAGAAAGACGCTTATTGGCAGAATCATCCAATGTGCGCTCAAACCACTGGGTTGCAGAGGTAATCGCCGGATTTAACGCATCGATCATCACATAGCGGGAAAGAGACGCGATACGCTCTGAACGCATCGGATTGCGCTTGTACGCCATCGCTGAGGAACCGATCTGGTTCTTCTCAAACGGCTCTTCCACTTCTTTTAAGTGCTGCAGCAGACGGATATCGTTGGACATCTTGTGTGCACTTGCTGCAATACCGGCAAGAATATTTGCCACTCTGGTATCCACTTTTCTGGAATATGTCTGTCCGGATACGGCATAGCACTCCTTGAATCCCATCTTCGCTGCGATCATCGGATCAATCTTATCGATGGTCTCCTGATTCCCGTCAAACAGCTCCAAAAAGCTTGCCTGCGTGCCGGTCGTTCCCTTGGATCCAAGCAGCTTTAAAGTGCTCATCACATATTCCAGATCCTCGAGATCCATCAAAAACTCCTGTGTCCAGAGTGTGGCGCGCTTGCCAACCGTTGTCGGCTGTGCCGGCTGGAAATGCGTAAATGCGAGCGTCGGCAGATTCTTGTAAGTATCTGCAAACTTTGCCAGTTCCGCAATGACATTGACCAGCTTCTTGTGCACCAGCTTTAACGCCTCGTTCATGATAATAATATCCGTATTGTCGCCCACGTAGCAGGAAGTCGCTCCCAGATGGATGATGCCTGCGGCCTTCGGGCACTGCTGTCCAAACGCGTATACATGGCTCATGACATCATGGCGCACCAGTTTTTCGCGCTCTTTTGCCACATCATAATTGATGTCGTACACATGCTCTTTCATCTCGTCAATCTGTTCCTGCGTGATGACCGGCTTTCCGTTCTCGGAAAGTCCCAGCTCCATCTCTGTCTCGGCAAGTGCAATCCACAGCTTTCTCCATGTGGAGAACTTCATATCCTGTGAAAAAATATACTGCATCTCTTTGCTTGCATACCGCTCTGAGAGCGGACTTGAATATCTGTCTGTACTCATTTTTTCTCCTTACCTTTATCCATAGGCTTGCTGCATTTTCTAAAATTCAAGATATCCTGCCACCTGCTGCATTTCCCTTTGCTCCCGGCGCCCCTGCCGCTTGCTGCATTTTCCTCGAATCTAAACTTTTCTGCTGCCTGCCACATTCTTCTATATTTTCAAGAAGCTTTTTACCTCTCGTAGTCTCCCCTGATATCTTCCTTCGGCGGCTCCATCGGGTAAATACCGTTAAAACATCCCTTGCAGATCGGCAGTCCGTCTGCCATCTCACTCAGACGGTCAATTCCAAGATAACCGAGGGAATCTGCTCCGATGATGTCCCGGATCTCCTCGATCGTACGGTTGTACGCGATCAGCTGTTCCCGCTCCGGAATATCCGTACCAAAATAGCACGGCCACAAAAACGGCGGCGAGCTGATGCGGACATGCACCTCTGTCGCTCCGGCGTCCCGCAGCATTTTTACAATGCGGTCGGATGTGGTTCCGCGCACAATCGAGTCATCGATCATGATAATGCGCTTGCCGTCCACCGCCTCTTTTAAGACGTTCAGCTTCACGCGGACGCTGGACTCACGGCTGCTCTGCTTCGGCTTGATAAACGTACGTCCCACATAGCCGTTTTTGACAAAAGCGGTTCCGTACGGGATGCCAGACTGCAGCGAATAACCGAGCGCAGCGGCATTGCCGGACTCCGGCACACCCACCACAAGATCCGCATCCACCGGCGAATCCATCGCCAGGAACCGTCCTGCCTTGATGCGGGATGCATATACGCTCACGCCGTCGATATGACTGTCCGGTCTTGCAAAATATATGTACTCGAAAATGCATCTCGCTTCCTGCTCCTTTGGCAGTGCGCGGGACAGATCCGAGACAATTCCATTCTCCGGCGTGATCGTCACCGTCTCTCCCGGCAGCACGTCACGCACATACTCCGCGCCGATCGTATCGAGTGCGCAGGTCTCCGATGCAAGGATATAGGCATTATCGCGCTTTCCGATACAAAGCGGCTTAAAACCATAGGGATCCCTTGCTCCGACCAGCTTTCTCGGGCTCATGACCACAAGGGAATACGCTCCCTTGATCTTGCGACAGGCACGCCCCACTGCTTCCTCCACCGTACTGGATTTCAGACGCTCCCTTGCGATATGGTAGGCAATCACCTCCGAGTCAATAGTGGTCTGGAAAATAGCTCCTGTATACTCCAAATCATGTCTGAGTTCCGCCGCATTGATCAGGTTACCGTTGTGCGCCAGCGCCAGAGTTCCCTTGACATAGTTGAGCACCAACGGCTGTGCGTTTTCTCTGGTCGACGCACCGGCTGTCGAATAGCGCACATGCCCCACGCCGATATCCCCGTGCATGGGCTCTAAATTCTCCTCGGTAAAAACCTCATTGACCAGTCCCATTCCCTTGTAGGAGGTCACTTTCCCTTTCGGACCGTTCGTCTCGCTGACTGCAATACCGCAGCTCTCCTGTCCGCGGTGCTGCAATGCAAACAGTCCGTAATATATTGTGGATGCCACATCTCCGCCGTCAAAATCGTACATTCCGAAGACGCCGCACTCCTCATGCAGTTCATCCCCCACCGGCTGATTTTTATTGATTCTATTATCGCTCATTGATTTCCCCATCTACGAATCTGATATTCTGTCTTTTTATGCCTGAAACGGCTTTCCGGTAAGAAGCTCAAATGCCTCCTTGTACTTGGCCACGGTCTTCTCTACCACCTCCTCCGGCAGAAGCAGATCGTTGTCCGGATTTGCCTTTAACCAGTCTCTGACAAACTGCTTGTCAAAGGAAGGCTGACCTTTTCCGGCTTCATATCCCTCTAACGGCCAGAATCTGGAACTGTCCGGTGTCAGCATCTCGTCACCCAGAACAACGTTGCCGTTCTCATCCAGACCGAACTCGAATTTTGTATCTGCGATAATGATGCCCTTGCTTAATGCATACTCTGCACACTTTTTGTAGAGAGCAATCGTCTTGTCCTTAATCTGTGCTGCGTAATCCGCACCTTTGCCCGGGTAGATCTTCTCCAGCACTTTCACGCTTTCCTCAAAGGAGATGTTCTCATCATGCAGACCGATCTCAGCCTTTGTGCTCGGTGTGTAGATCGGCTCCGGCAGCTTGTCGGACTCTACCAGTCCTTCCGGCAGTTTAATACCGCATACGGTGCCGTTCTCCTGATAGCTTGCCCAGCCGCTTCCTGTAATATATCCGCGCACGATGCACTCGATCGGAAGCATCTCAAGCTTCCGGCACATCATGCTGTTTCCCTCAAAACGTTCCTGCCGGAAAAATTCCGGCATATCCTTTACGTCCACGGAAATCATGTGGTTCGGCACGATATCTTTGGTGTAATCGAACCAGAACTTCGACATCTGGGTAAGAATTGCGCCCTTCTTTGTGATCTTATTCTTTAAAATATGATCAAAAGCTGAGATTCTGTCTGTGGCTACAATAATCAGACTGTCTCCATTATCATATACCTCACGTACTTTTCCCTCTTTTACCGGCTTAAATTCCTGCATTTCATCCTCTTTTCCGAAGCCTTCCCGGCTTCTTTTGTTGATATTTACAGCTTTACCCACTTCCGCAGACTATTTCTGCACTGTACTTCAAAATTATAATACAGCCGCTTTTGGAAAGTCAATGTTTTTACCCGCTCACACCATTTCTGCGATATAGAAAATCGAGTTCTTTTTATTAGTATTTTTGTACATATTCATTATTTCATTAGCGTGACTTATAGGCTTGTTCACACAGCCTAATTCATATTTTGTCTTAAAAAAAATACATGTTTCTCCCTTGACGTACTTTAGTACCAGAGTTATAATAACTGCGTAGATAGGACAAAAGCACTACTTTTGCAATTATCTAATTTCATATAACTCCTCTTTATCTGCCACCAGGGCAGATGTTCCAGAAAACGGTCCCCCCGTTTTCTGAATCCTAACACAAGAAAAGCAGCCCCTCCCCCGGGACTGCTTTTCTCGTTCTATTCTTTATTTTCTGACCAGAAGTGACTTTCCTGTCATCTCTGCCGGCTGCTCCATTCCCATCAGTTCGATTAACGTCGGGATAATATCTGCCAGGCATCCGTTCTCTCTGAGTGTGTAGGACGGATCTGCATTGACCAGAATAAACGGTACCGGATTCGTCGTATGTGCGGTAAACGGTGCACCTGTCTCGTAATCCACCATCTGCTCTGCATTTCCGTGGTCTGCACAGATGAACATCTGTCCGTCTACTTCCTTTAATGCCTCCACTGCCTTTCCAACGCAGGTATCTACGGTCTCGATTGCCTTGATGGCTGCTGGAATGATACCGGTATGTCCAACCATATCCGGGTTAGCAAAGTTGATGACAATGACATCATACTTTTCGGAACGGATAGCTGCACAAAGCTTCTCACACACTTCCGGTGCGCTCATCTCCGGCTGCAGATCGTAGGTAGCCACCTTCGGAGACTTCACAAGGATACGGTCCTCACCAACGTTCGGCTCCTCAACGCCGCCGTTGAAGAAGAATGTGACGTGCGCATACTTCTCTGTCTCGGCGATTCTTGCCTGTGTCATGCCGTGCGCTGCCAGATACTCGCCAAATGTGTTCTTAAGCTCCACTTTCTTGAAAGCAACTTCCTTGTTCGGGATCGTCACATCATACTCGGTAAAGCAGATATATTTCACATTCTTTCTCGCGCCTCTGTCAAATCCGTCAAATTCATCGGCACAGAAGGTTCTTGTGATCTCACGTGCGCGATCCGGGCGGAAGTTGAAGAAGATCACGGTATCTTTGTCCTTGATCGTCGCTACCGGCTTGCCGTTCTCGGTAATCGCGGTCGGTACGAAGAACTCATCCGTCACATCCTTTGCGTAGGAAGCTTCCATTGCAGCAACAGCGCTCTCTGCGGTCTCTCCCTCGCCCTTGGTCAGCACATCATATGCCTTCTGCACACGATCCCAGCGGTTATCACGGTCCATCGCATAATAGCGTCCGGAAATAGAAGCAATCTTACCGATGCCCAGTTCTGCCATCTTTGCTTCCAGTGCCTCGATAAATCCCTTACCGGAAGTCGGAGCCGTGTCACGTCCGTCCAGGAAGCAGTGTACGTATACATTCTTTACGCCCTGTCTCTTGGCAAGCTCGAGCAGACCGTACAGATGTGTAATATGACTGTGTACGCCGCCGTCCGAAAGAAGTCCGTATAAATGCAGATCGGAATTGTTCTCCTTCACATTTGCAATACCGTCAAGCAGCGCCTGATTGCTGAAAAATTCGCCGTCGTTGATCTCTTTGGTAATGCGTGTCAACTCCTGGTATACAATTCTGCCGGCACCCATATTTAAGTGTCCTACCTCGGAGTTACCCATCTGTCCGTCCGGAAGACCTACTGCCAGTCCGCTGGCGTTTCCCTTTACAAACGGATATTCCTTCATCAGTGCGTCGATATTCGGCTTCTTCGCCTGTGCAACGGCATTTCCTTCCGTCTTATCGTTTAATCCGAATCCATCCAGGATCATCAGTACTGTTGGTTTTTTACTCATTGTTCTTCCCTCTCTCTTTATTTTCGGTTGCCAACAATGTCGATGGCATACCCATCATTATCTGTCGTGCCGCGAATCTTCGTCCTGCTTGTATCCGAATCGTACACGATTGCCTGCGCGGGGTAATCCCCCGCTGTTTTATCATAAACATTACCGTCCGCGTCCATTCCGATGTCATCGGAAATTGCAGCCAGGTAATGATAAAACCCATCTTTATCATCCCGTTCTGTCAGAATGCTTGTAACTAGTCCCTTCTGTATACACGGAACATAGGAAAGTGTCACCGCGCCGTCCTCTGTGATCGTAATCTTGGCGAGTGTTGTATACAGTGTCCCGGTGGAAAACCAGAAATTCCCGAGACTGTACGCAACCGGCACACCATCGGTAAAACCACATCCCTGCAACCGGTGCGGATGTCCGCCAATCACCGCGTCCGCTCCTGCCTCTGCGTACAGCTCCGCCAGAAGACGTTGGGACTTTTCTTCGTGCAGACTTCCTTCCGTTCCCCAGTGCACTTCCGCAATCACATAATCACTCGTGGTGTCCGCTTCACGGATCACATCCAGAAATGCAACAGGATTCAAGGTCTTTAATACCCCCGGCTCCGTCTCCGTCGCCTCTTTTGTATACTTGGTCGCCCGCTCAATCTGTGTGGCAGAAACGATAGCAATTTTTCTGCCTCCGATCACAAAAGACAGAATCTTGGATGCCTCTTTTCGATTCTCTCCCGCCCCCGTATAGGGGATGTCCGCATTCCGCAGACAGTTTAAGGTCGACAGCAGTCCTTCTTCCCCGTAATCATACACATGATTGTTGGCAAGCGTCACAGCATCCGTTCCAAAAACAGAAAGGAGTTCTACATCCTCCGGATCTGCCCGAAAGGTATATGCCTTTCCCGGAACCGCCTCCACGCTCCCGCTCTCTGCATAGGTGAACTCATTGTTCATCACCATCACATCCACATTCTGCATCTCCGAGAGCAATTCCTCCGAAAAGCAGTCATAGATGCCATTCGTCTGCCGGTTCATATACTCCATCGTATACCAGTCTTCGGCAAAATTGATGTCGCCCGCAAAACCGAGCACGATCTTTCCATCCTCCCCTGCGTCTTTCCAGTATACATTTTGCAGCCGGTACTGCTGAAACCCGCTGTCCCTGCAATACATCAGCCATAGTACGTGGATGGAGCTGCCGGTAATGTCATACCAGGATTCCGGATCCTCCGTTCCATCCAGAACGGCGCTTGCGATCCGCACCACCGTCTCATCTCCATATCTGGCAGCCAGCCACATTAAAAACGAATCATCGACTGCATATCCTGCGATAAATTTCTTCGTCGCACCTTGTAATATCACTGCAAATGCGTCTGTCAGGTCCATTCTCTGTGTTGCGCTCTCTGTCATCTGCGTACGTTTTGTCTCTCCGGCATTCCAGGTCGTCTGTTGTGCCGGAATGTTCTGTCCTCCTGCAAAAATATCTCCCAGAAGTACAGCCGCCACGGTTACTACAAGTGCATTTCTTCTTCCCTTGCACTTTTTGGGCATACATTTTCTCCGCTGTCACTCAAAATTCTCTTATATTACCACTTACAAATTTTCACGAAAACCCGTCTCTCTCCGCCTGTTACCGCAGAGAGAAGCGGGTCCCCGTTCCAGGATCGTACCGCTCCGCAGCGATCCTGATTCCCTGTAATTTTAAACTATTACTTATAGTTTACAATCTTTCCAAAGTCAGCCTTTAAGGATGCGCCGCCTACAAGACCGCCATCGATATCCGGCTGTGCGAACAGTTCTGCCGCATTTCCTGCATTGACAGATCCGCCGTACTGGATACGAACCTTCTCAGCTGTATCGGTATCATATACCTCAGCGATGCAGTCGCGGATTGCCTTGCAGACTTCCTGTGCCTGTGCGGTTGTTGCTGTCTTGCCGGTTCCGATTGCCCAGATCGGCTCATATGCGATTACCATGGAAGCAACCTGCTCTGCGGTAATATCCTTTAAGTCCGATTTGATCTGAAGACGGATCCAGTCAAGAGTAACGCCCATCTCTCTCTGCTCTAATGTCTCTCCGCAGCAAAGGATCGGGGTCAGATTGTGCTCGAATGCTTTCTTAACTTTCTTGTTCAGCATGCAGTCGCACTCTTTGAAGTAGTCACGTCTCTCGGAATGACCGATGATAACATACTTCACGCCTGCGTCTACCAGCATCTCCGGAGAGATCTCTCCTGTGTAGGCACCTTTCTCCTCGTAGTACATATTCTCTGCACCGACTGCAACGTTAGTACCTTTGACTGCCTCTACAACCGGTACGATATCGATTGCCGGAACACAGTATACAACTTCAACATCATCACTTACTACAAGCGGCTTTAACTCTTCTACTAACTTTACTGCCTGGCTTGGAGTCATGTTCATCTTCCAGTTGCCGGCCACAATTTTCTTTCTTGCCATTTTAAAATCCTCTTTCCCTTAAGAATGATCCCATTTATGTATCTGCTGCCACGACGTTTTGTACCGTCACGACAGCAGGATTTTGTTATTTATTTGTCGTCTGCTGCTACAACACCCGGAAGTTCCTTACCCTCTAAGAACTCTAAGGATGCGCCGCCACCTGTGGAAATATGGCTCATCTTGTCTGCAAAACCAAGCTGGTTTACTGCTGCTGCGGAATCGCCGCCGCCGATGATTGTGGTAGCGTCTGTCTCAGCCAGTGCCTTTGCTACAGCGATCGTACCTTTTGCAAGTGTCGGATTCTCGAATACACCCATCGGTCCGTTCCATACAACGGTCTTTGCTGTCTTAACAGCCTCTGCATATAACTCAGCCGTCTTCGGTCCGATATCACAGCCCTCTCTGTCAGCCGGCATATTCTTAACGTCGCAAACCTCAACCTCAACCGGAGCGTCGATCGGGTTCGGGAAATCAGCGATTGTCACTGCGTCTACCGGAAGTAACAGCTTCTTGCCAAGCTTCTCAGCCTTTGCCATCATCCGGTTCCGCAGCAGAAATCCAGTAACCTTTGTTGTTGCAAAGATGGTCCATGGCCAGGCGCACAAGCGCAGTCCACCGTCCCGCCATGTAGTTGATGCGTGCAGGACAGGATTTTGGGATGCAGAAGATGAAGAACTGGCATACGCTGTCGGAAGCTCTGAGGACGGAGCGCTGACCGCCGCATTGGTGACGCGATCTGAAAAAGCGGTGTGTGCCATTGGTATTGGGGCAAAGACAGCAGTGGCGAGGTCTGCTGTCTGATCGGAGACTTTTTATCTATCAGTAATACGCCAAAACAAAGCCAGCCGGGGATCTTCAAAATTTCCGGCTGGCTCTTATAATGTTCACTCCATTGCTTTCCGATATGGGGATGCAGCAGCTCCCTATCAGCTCTGCTTTTCAGCTTTCAGGAATACGGACGGTGCGCGCTTATAAGTCGCAAGGCTCACAACGACCAGTGCGATACCGCAGGCAACCGTGCCCGGCACCGCCGCCCCAAGGCCGAAGGGCTGGCCTGCCAGCTTCCAGCCAACGCAGACAACAAACCCGCCCAGCAACCCGGCCATGACGCCGGTCTTGGTTGCCTTCTTCCAGAACAGCGCTGCAAATGCGGGAATCCCAGCCGATGCGGCATAGAAGCTCCAGGCGAACATGAGGATGTTGTATGCATTGTGGATGTACAACGCGATCACCAGCGCGCCCAGGGGCAGGACAATGGAGAAGATGCGGGAGAGGGAGATCTCGGTCCGCTCCGGCATTTGGGGACGGATGGTCTTTCCGATGTCGTGGACGCAGGTCTGCACAGATACCAGCAGATAGCTGTCCGCCGTGGACATGATCGCTGCCAGGATACCACAGAGGAACAATCCTGCAATGAACGGAGCCCGCATCTCCACGGTAAATACTTTCTTGATCATCTCAATAAATACCTTCTCATTATTGCCATTCACCAGCTCCGGCAGATACGCTCTGCCCAGAATA
>OFMA01002523.1_pt1 | contig 10233 bp, 10 predicted proteins | sample 1541011 | NCBI WGS metagenome assembly OFMA01 (sample SAMN04209225, study PRJEB22552) | human gut metagenome | biome: gut; material: feces | host: Homo sapiens | place: USA: Oklahoma
ATGATATTGCTTACGGACAGTCACTTGGAACAACAGCGAAGTTCCCAAGAGATTCTTTTGCCTTCAAATGGGCAGATGAGATCCGCAACACAAAGCTACTTGAGATTGAGTGGAGTCCGTCACGAACAGGTCTGATCAATCCGGTGGCGGTTTTTGAGCCGGTAGAGCTTGAAGGAACGACGGTCAGCCGTGCAAGTGTTCATAATATCAGCATTATGGAAGAACTTGAACTTGGCATTGGAGATGAGATTCAGGTGTACAAAGCGAACATGATCATTCCGCAGATTGCAGAGAATCTGACGAGAAGCGGAGTGAAAGATATCCCGAAAGTCTGTCCGGTTTGCGGCGGCGAGACAAAGATTTCCATGGAAAATGAGACGAAGACATTGTATTGTACCAATCCGAAATGTCAGGCAAAGCATGTGAAGTCATTTGCTCTTTTTGTGAGCAGAGATGCGATGAATATTGAAGGTCTTTCAGAGGCAACACTGGAGAAATTTATTTTCCACGGCTATGTGAAAGACTTTACAGATCTCTTCCACCTAGACAACTACAGAGATGAGATTATGACAATGGATGGTTTTGGCGAAAAATCTTTCCTGAAACTTCAGAACAGTATTGAAAAGGCAAGAAAGACAACACTTGCAAGACTGGTTTATGGTCTCGGAATCCCGGGAATCGGAAGTGCGAATGCGAAGGTAATCTGCCGGGCACTTGGAAATGATTCGCAACGCGTGCTTCAGGCAGAAGAGGCAGAACTGGTTGAGATTCAGGGTGTCGGAGCAGTTATGGCGAAGAGCTATGTAGATTATTTTAAAGAGGAAGATCATCAGGAACTCTTTAAACACCTTCTTAATGAAGTGGAATTAGAAGAAGAGGAAGTAACAGAAGACAGCCAGAAATTTGCCGGAGTGAACTTTGTGATTACCGGAAGTGTTGAACATTTTGCAAATCGTGCAGAAGTAAAGGCTGAGATTGAAAAACGTGGCGGTAAGGTGACGGGAAGTGTCACATCAAAGACAAATTATTTGATCAACAATGACGTAAATTCCACATCTTCAAAAAATAAAAAGGCAAGAGATCTCGGAGTTCCGATCATTTCAGAAAATGATTTTCTGGAAATGCTGTAAAGAAACAGTGGAAATACACAGGTTATAGGAAAGGTGACTTAAAATAACTGGGAGATGATAGTGTGAAGAAAAATAAATTCTACCCGTTGGCCGGAACAGCGGTATTCCTTTTGGATCAATGGATAAAAGATTATGTAGAAAAGAACTTGAAGATGGGAGAGAAGAGGAAGCTGGCAGAGAAGTTGGAACTCCGGCGTGTCCATAATCCGGGAATCTGCCTGGGAGTTTTTGCAAATAAACCGGAAAAGGTGAAAAAGCTTACAGAAGTAGGAACAGGTATTGTGACAGTAACACAGATGCTGACACTTCTTGGAAACAATCATGTTTTGAAAAAAGCAGGAATCACACTTGCGGCAGCGGGTGCGTGGAGTAATCTGGCAGACCGTTATCATAAAGAGAAGGTGGTTGATTACATCGGGATTAAGACAGAAAAGAAAAAGCTGGAACAAGTAACTTATAATTTGGGAGACTTTGCAATCGGAGCAGGCGGAGTACTCTGGGTTCTTGGTTCTATGTTTAAGAAAGAAGGAACAGAATTATGATTCAGGATATACAGCCACATCAGTTTGATAACCAGTACAGACCATGCCCTCCGGATGCGCAGAGCTATGCATTGTATTACGAAGGACAAAGTGCACTGCTGAAGAAAAGGAAAGATGGAATTGATTTTCCAAGATTTCGTGATTTGGAACGGCTTAATGAAGAGATTTATGAAGAAGCAGTTTATCTGTTTACGATTGACGAGGAACGCTTTTATCTGGTACAGAACATTAGCCGTGAACGGTTGTCAGAGTTTACAATGGAGAATAAAGAATCTTTCCGTTATGCAGAGCCGCAGTATCTTGCATTTGCCGGAATTACCGGTTATCAGTTGAACAACTGGTATCGTAATCGCAAGTTCTGTGGACGCTGTGGACATAAGATGAGACATGATGAAAAAGAACGTATGATGCGTTGCGATCATTGTGGCAATATGGAATTTCCGAAGATTTGCCCGGCCGTAATTATCGGAGTGACTGACGGAGATAAGATCCTGATGTCAAAATACGCCGGGAGAGCATATAAAAAATATGCACTTCTTGCAGGATTTACCGAGATTGGAGAAACAATCGAGGAGACTGTTCAGCGTGAAGTCATGGAAGAAGTCGGACTGAAAGTCAAGAACATACGTTATTATAAGAGCCAGCCGTGGTCTTTCAGTGATACGATCCTGATGGGGTTCTATTGCGATCTGGATGGAGAGGAAGAAATTACATTAGATCGGGAAGAACTGGCACTGGCAGAATGGTTTCAAAGGGATGAGATTCCGGTGGAGCCGAGCAGAGACAGTTTGACGAATGAAATGATCATTAAGTTTAAAAATGGTGAAGTGTAAAACTTTCTTATGAACAGTTACAAAATGTGAATAAATTAAGTAAGAAAACGGAAAGATGTGAATATCTCTGAGAAATTCATATCTTTCCGTTTTGATATACTTGTTTAATTGCGTGATATTGCAGTAATAACAGTTAAGCTTCAGGACATGTGATTTTAATCACCTGCTCGATCATGTGATGAAGCAGCTGAGCCTGGTTTGTGTCAGCAGCTTTGTAGTAAACCTCTTTCCCATCTCTGCGGCTTGTGATCAGTCCGTAAGATTTCAGCTGGCGGAGGTGGTGAGAAACTGCCGGACTACTCATGTCCATCATGGAAGAAATGTTGATCACACATTCTTCGCAGTGGCAGAGAAGCCAGAAAATGCGTACTCTGCTGTTATCTCCGAGGACTTTGAACAGGTCAGCTACAATCTGGAAGTCCTCCGTCTTTGCAATGTTATCTATAAGAAGTTTTGTATTCAAATGTTCACCATGATTATGTGGTAAAATATGGTCAGTCATAAACAATCTCCTTTAAAAATATTATAGTAACTGTTCAGAGCCAACCTCCAAAATGCTACGCATTTCGTCGGTGTGGCGTATCCGCCAAATAAAATTTCAAAAACAGTTTTAAAAATGCAAGCATTTTACACCTGTTTTATGAAATTTTGCTTGGCTCTGAACAGTTACAATTCAAGAATACCTTCAGTATCCCTTTAATCATAAATGTATTGTAACACAAAAATGGCCAAATGTATTGACTTTTTCATTTGGAGAGCTATAATGTAAATATAAAGATTAAACAACTGCTTAATTGTTTAATGAAAAATAAGAGAAGATGTAAGAAATTTGATGAGAGTCAAAGATCAAAAATCAAAGAAGATTAAAGGAGAAGAGAAAGATGAAGAAGACTTATAAGATTGAAGTGGATTGTGCAAACTGTGCAAACAAGATGGAAGATGCAGCAAAGAACACAGCAGGTGTTCAGAATGCAACAGTGAATTTCATGACACAGAAGATGATCGTTGAGTTTGAAGAGGGACAGGATGCAAAGAGCGTTATGAAAGACGTTCTGAAGAATTGTAAGAAGGTAGAGGATGATTGCGAGATCTACCTGTAAGAGGGTGAGAAGAATGACGAAGAAGCAGAAGAAGATGCTGACCAGGATCATCGCTGCGGCGGTGCTCCTGATTCTATTGAATTTCCTTCCGGTAACAGGAATTATCAGATTTGTATTATTTTTGATTCCATATCTGATCGTTGGTTACGATATTTTGAAGAAAGCATGGAAGGGAATCTTAAACCGTCAGGTATTTGATGAGAATTTCCTGATGGCAGTTGCTACGGTCGGTGCGATTGCGATTGCATTTTATGAGAAGTCCGGAGACTTTAATGAAGCGGTTGCTGTTATGCTGTTTTATCAGATCGGTGAACTTTTCCAGAGCTATGCAGTTGGAAAGAGCCGCAGGAATATCAGTGAACTGATGGATATCCGTCCGGATTATGCAAACATAGAGCAGGATGGAAAGCTTGAGCAGGTGGATCCGGATGAAGTTGAGATCGGAACAGTGATCATTGTCCAGCCGGGAGAGAAAGTGCCGATTGATGGTGTGGTTGTAGCAGGTACATCCACATTGAATACAAGTGCATTGACAGGCGAAAGCGTTCCAAGAGAAGCGAAGACAGGTGATGAGATCATCAGTGGCTGTATCAATCTGACAGGTGTGTTGAAGATCCGTACAACAAAAGAGTTCGGAGAATCAACGGTATCCAAGGTACTGGAACTGGTAGAAGAATCTACATCCAGAAAATCAAGATCAGAGAACTTTATTTCTAAATTTGCAAAATATTATACACCGGCGGTATGCTATGGCGCACTTGCACTTGCAGTGCTTCCACCATTTGTGAGAATATTTGCAATGGGAGCTGCACCGCAGTGGAATGACTGGATCTACAGAGCACTGACATTTCTTGTAATCAGCTGTCCGTGCGCGCTGGTTATCAGCATCCCACTTAGCTTTTTCGCAGGAATCGGCGGGGCAAGCCATGAGGGAATTCTGGTGAAAGGATCCAATTATCTCGAGGCACTGTCCAAGACAAAATATGTTGTTTTTGATAAGACAGGAACTTTGACACAGGGAATTTTTGAAGTGGTCGGAGTACATCATAATCAGATGGAAGAAAAGCAGCTCTTAGAGTATGCGGCACTTGCAGAGAGTGCTTCGTCCCATCCAATCAGCAAGAGTATTCAGAGGACTTACGGAAAAGAACTGGATCGTTCCCGTGTCAGTGAGATAGAAGAAATCAGTGGGAACGGAATTACAGCGAAAGTAGATGGAAAAAGCGTTGCAGCAGGAAATACAAAGCTGATGGATCGTCTTGGTATTCCATATAAGACATGCCATAAGGTAGGAACGATTATTCACCTGGCAATTGATGGCGAATATGCAGGACACATTGTGATTTCAGATGTTGAGAAACCGACTTCTAAAGAAGCAATCGCGAAACTGAAACAGGCAGGAATTCAGAAGACAATCATGTTGACAGGAGATGCGAAACAGGTGGCAGACCAGGTGGCAGCAGATCTTGGTATTGATGAGGTTCACAGCGAACTGCTTCCTGGAGATAAGGTGGAGCAGGTAGAAAGACTTCTGGCTGAGAAGCCGGCGAAGGCAAATCTGGCATTTGTCGGAGACGGTATCAACGATGCACCGGTTCTTGGAAGAGCGGATATCGGTATTGCGATGGGGGCAATGGGATCCGATGCGGCAATTGAGGCAGCAGATGTTGTCCTGATGGATGATGATCCGTTGAAGATTGTTAAGGCAATCCGAATTTCTAAGAAATGTCTCGGAATCGTATATCAGAATATTGTATTTGCTCTTGCAGTAAAGGGCGTGTGCCTGATTCTCGGAGCACTTGGAATTGCAAATATGTGGCTCGCAATCTTTGCAGATGTGGGAGTTATGGTACTTGCAATACTCAATGCGATGCGTACACTTTTTGTGAAGAAGTTATAAAAAGAAAAGGATGAATGGTAAATGTGAGATACATTACCACTCATCCTTTTTCTAATGACTTAATCAGTAAAATCTTATACAGCTTTCAGGAACTGTACACTGTAAGCCGGCATTGTCAGCTGTCCGTTCAGAGTTATATTTTCTATTTCATCAGCATTTGCAAGCAGTTCTGTGAAATTACCCTGCAATTCTCCATTTCCGGCAGTAAACTCAGAATCACCGGCGTTGATCGCAACGAGAACACGTTCATTATCAGCGCGGCGTTCAAAGATCAGCTGATGATTTGTAATGACAACATTTCGGTAAGAACCATTGCAAAGAGCATCACTGTTTCTGCGAACTTCAATCAATTCTTTGATGAAATCAGTCAGTTCATTCGGCTTCGGCTCTTCGAAGCATGGACGAAGTGCATAGTCATTATCCGGTGCTTTCACACCTTCCTCGCCCCATTCACTTCCATAATAGATACACGGAATACCCGGCATACCAAAGAGAAGACCGTAAGCAAGCGGAAGATGATTCTTGTTCGTTAGGATACTTGCAATACGTGTGACATCATGATTATCTACGAATGTCATCAAATGCTTTCCACGATAAATACACCATTGTTCCGGTCCGAACTGACGGTTTAGGGAATGTGCGATCTCGAACATGTTCATGCAGTTGAAGCTTGAAAAAATTCCTTTGTAACACTCGTAGTTTGTACAGCTGTGAAGCATCTCGTCGTTTACAATTAGATTGTAGTCGCCGAAGAGAACCTCACCAATCAGTGCAAATCCCGGTTTCAGTTCTTCGCAGAAGCTGCGCAGACGGCGCATGAAATTATGATCCAGGCAATAAGCTACATCCAGACGCAGTCCGTCTATGCCGAACTCTTCAATCCACATCTTGACACAGTCAAGCAGATAGTCGACAACTGCAGGATTCTGCAGATTTAATTTAACAAGTTCAAAATGACCTTCCCATCCTTCATACCAGAAACCATCGTTATACGCACTGTTTCCGTCGAAGCTGATATGGAACCAGTCTTTATACGGAGAGTCCCATTTCTTCTCCTGCACATCCTTGAATGCCCAGAAGCCACGTCCAACATGATTGAATACTCCGTCCAGCATGATCTTTACATTGTTATCATGCAGCTTTTCACAGACTTCTTTAAAGTCTTCGTTCGTTCCAAGACGACAGTCGATCTTGCGGAAATCTCTTGTGTCATACCCATGGTTGTCTGATTCGAAAATCGGATTCAAGATGATTGAACCGATTCCAAGATCACCAAGATATTCTGCCCATTCACCAATTTTAAGAATCCGGTGTTCTGTTACTCCGTCATTATGTACCGGAGCACCGCAGAATCCGATCGGGTAGATCTGATAAAAAGTTTCATTGTAAGCCCACATAGTTGTTACCCACTTTCTTGATTCGGATTTTTATCGGATTTCGATAAAGAGTCAGAGATATAAAAATCTCTTAAAACCTATTTCTAATTATAACATAAGTTGAGCGTTTTGGTGAAAAAGTTTAAAGAGATAGAATTGCATTTACGAGAAATACAACGTATACTAAAATTATCGAAATAACAGGAAAATACTGGACGGAAGATACTGGACGGATGATACAGAAATATGGAAGATTCAAAGGAGGATATCATGGGAGAAGAGATATACCAGAAAGCACTGGAGTATGCGAAGAAGAAGCATGAAGGACAGTTTCGGATAGGTGGAGCTCCTTTTATTGTACATCCGATTGCAGTTGCAGAGATTCTTCGACAGGATGGTAAGCAGGTTGAATATCGGGTTGCGGCAGTATTTCATGATCTTTTAGAGGATACAGATGCTTCAGAACAGGAGATTGTAGAAATCGGGGGAGAAGATGTCTTAAAAGCAGTGAAGCTGGTGACGAAGGAAAAAGAATATTGTATGGAGACCTATATTGCAGGGATTCAGACAAATTCTATGGCATATGCAGTGAAAGGGGCAGATCGTCTTCATAATCTGCAGAGCGCATTCTGTGCAAATGAGAAGTTTCGCAAGAAATACATCCGCGAGACGCTTGACTGGTATATGAAATTCAGACCGGAGATCCCGGAAGTTGTAGCAGAACTGATTGAAAGCCTGAGCGACGATGAGGAGAAAGAGAAATTCCGTGCTGAGATAGAACATTTTGTAGAGAAATGAATGAAAGCAGAAGTAGATTTAGTAAGAAAATAAGCGGAAGGACGCAAGGCAACGGAATGTTTAAATGGTTTATGTTATTTGTTTATATTGTACTGTGTTCCTATGTTTTTACGGGATGGTTTCGCTGGAGAAAGTGGATGGGGCTTCCACATTGGAAAATAGTGAGCATAGGAATTGCCTTCTTACTTCTTTTACTTGCATCTTCCATATTCCTTGGGAAATTTCTTCCGCAGAGTGAAATACAGCTTAAAATTCTTCAATTTGGAAACTATTGGATCGGATTTCTGATTTATGTTATTTTCTTTATCCTGGTCTGTGATTTGATCTGGTTATTGCGTTCTCTCCTTGCTTTCAAATGGTCCTGGATGGGCGAACCATTGATCCGAACAAAAACAGGTGTGATCCTACTGGCAGTTTTTGTCCTTGGAGGAAGTTTCCTGTTTACACTATACGGAGCAGTGCATGCGAAGAAGATTAGGACATCATTTCATGATATCTCGATCAGTAAACAGGCAGATGATTTGAAGGAAATGAAGGTCGTGCTGATTGCAGATCTTCATTTGGGATATAGTGTTGGCAGTAAAGACATGGAGAAAATGGTTGATAGGATCAACAAGCAGGACCCGGATCTAGTTGTTCTGGCGGGAGATATTTTTGATAATGAATACGAGGCATTAGATGATCCAAAATATTTGTCAGAGACATTGCATCAGATTCAAAGCAAGTACGGGACATATGCAGTGTACGGAAATCATGATGTGAAAGAGACGTTGGTTGCAGGATTCTCAATCGGCGCGTCTAAGAAAGCACTCCGTGATCCGAGAATGGATGAATTCATGGAAGAAGCCGGAATTACGGTGCTGGAGGATGAATCAGAACTGATTGATCAGAAGTTTTATCTTGTTGGAAGGTTGGACGGAGAAAAGAATGGGCGAGGCACTTCAAAACGAAAGTCCATCGAAGAACTGACAGCAGACTTAGATCAGACAAAGCCATTGTTTGTAATGAATCACGAGCCGGATGAATTGAAAGAGTATGACAAAGCAGGTGTAGATGTCTTATTCTCAGGGCACACTCATGCAGGACAATTCTTTCCACTGACGATTGCTCAGCCATTTGCGTGGAAAAACTACTGGGGAGTTAAGCAGATTGGTGATATGTATAGCATTGTTACATCAGGAGTGGGTGTCTATGGACCGAATATCCGAGTGGGCACGGACAGTGAGGTCATGGTGGTAACAGTACATTTTGAATAAATGAGTGATGGCTGTTCTGGAGATAGCCGAGGACAGGCATTTCTGTGTAAAAAAATATTGCGATTTCGTCAAAAAAACACTTGACACAGAACACAAATCAACATATAATAGCAAGGTATGACATAAGGAGAAACAGTATGCACCAAAGCCCCGGAGTATGCTGATTTCAAATAAATAAGCAATAGTAATTAATGATTATTTATAGGAGGAACATCCATGAAAACTTATATGGCAAACCCTGATAAGATTGAAAGAAAATGGTATGTGGTTGACGCTGAAGGCGCTACACTTGGACGTCTTGCATCTGAGATCGCAAAGGTACTTAGAGGAAAGAACAAACCGGAATATACACCGCACATCGATACAGGAGATTATGTAATCGTTGTTAACGCAGAGAAAGTTAAAGTAACAGGAAAGAAATTACAGCAGAAGATCTACTACAATCACTCTGACTACGTTGGAGGAATGAGAGAGACTACACTTGCTGAGCTTCTTGCTAAGAAGCCAGAGAAGGTTATCGAGCTTGCTGTTAAAGGAATGCTCCCGAAAGGACCTATGGGAAGAGACATGATCAAGAAACTTCATGTATACGCTGGACCAGAGCATGCAAATCAGGCTCAGAAGCCGGAAGTTCTTACATTTTAGGTAGAAGGAGGAAATAACAGTGGCTAACGCAAAATATTACGGAACAGGAAGAAGAAAAAAATCTATCGCAAGAGTATATCTTGTACCTGGAACAGGAAAGATCACAATCAATAAAAGAGATATCGACGAGTATCTTGGACTTGAAACTCTGAAGGTTGTTGTTCGCCAGCCGCTCGTGGCTACAGAGACAGCTGACAAGTTCGACGTAATCGTTAATGTATGTGGTGGTGGATACACAGGACAGGCTGGAGCTATCCGTCACGGAATCGCTAGAGCACTCCTTGAGGCAGACGCAGATTACAGACCGGTTCTCAAGTCAGCAGGTTACCTGACTCGTGACCCACGTATGAAAGAGCGTAAGAAACCAGGTCTCAAAGCAGCTCGTAGAGCACCACAGTTCTCAAAGAGATAATTATCTCGCAAGAGAATTACAATTCAAAGAGATTACAAACCTCAGAACTTCGGTTCTGGGGTTTTTCTTTTTTGATTCTGTGAGACGTCCAGAAACGTGATGAAAATTGGTGGATATGTAGCAAGTATGCAGCAAAAATCACAGCAACTATGAGGTCAGATTTACCGGTGAAGCATGGGTGGAAAAGCGCAGACCAGTTTATTATTGTCAAGGGTACCTGGTTTGAAAAATTGATGGCGGA
>OFMA01002529.1_pt1 | contig 10219 bp, 7 predicted proteins | sample 1541011 | NCBI WGS metagenome assembly OFMA01 (sample SAMN04209225, study PRJEB22552) | human gut metagenome | biome: gut; material: feces | host: Homo sapiens | place: USA: Oklahoma
AAACCTACGCAATGCATATTTAGGTTGGCCGCGGTTTTACGCGCCATTGTGATAATCACCATTAAATGTCTCGCCGATAACGTTTCGCCATGTGCCGGAGAGAAAGTAATCTGTTCTGGCAAATTTAAATGTAACGCCGGTTTTGATGGTTGTCAGACCGCTGCAGTCGTAAAACATAGAGCTCATATTCGTTACCTTCGCTGTATTAAACGAAGTTAAATCAAGGCTTGTCAGACCTGAGCAGCTGTAGAACATAGATTTCATACTCGTCACATTCGCTGTATTAAGCGGTGTCAAATCCAGGCTTGTCAGGCTGGAGCAGCCGTGGAACATCTCACTCATATCCGTCACGTTCGCTGTATCCAGCATTGAAAAATCAATATTTGTAAGTTTGGTTCTACCAGAAAACATACACACACTATCTTTTGCCGCTTGAACTTTCATTCCTTTAATCTGTGTAGAAACTCTCATAACCGTACCACCATTTTCCGTCCAGGCAACAACTCCGCCGTCTCCATCAGCATCTATGTCAATTATAGAAGCGTTTTCTGGCTTTATTTCGTCTGTAAAGAAAATTTCTGTTACAGTATCCGGAATCAATGCGTTAAATTCATTATCTCCGTATTTATATCCTTTAATCTCAAACGTCTTCATTTTTGCCCATAAATAAACATCTCCACTTAAAGCCATCTGTACAGCACCATCTTCATTTACATCAACCCTATTCGTTAACGCTTTATCCGCAAACCATGCAACAGCTCCCGCTGCAAATCCTCCTGGCGCCTTAAACGCTCCATCCACAATCTGCCCGCTGCTGTTGTACACTACTTCATTTACATCGCTTCCGTCATCAAACACCAGCCCGGCGTCTTTGTTTCCGTGAAACGTAACCGTATATCCAAGCGTACTCTTGCTCGGTTTTTTCGTGCTTATCTTAATCTCTGGCTCCGGTCTTTCACTATTTGTTCTTTTATCACTCCACTCTTTAGTTACCGTGACCGTTCCGGTTGTTTTATTATCTTTGAAGTCATAAACGCCTAAGTCATCGCTTTCTGTTGTAACCCCCACCTGTGAGTTTTCAGACAATTTTCCGGCAGTACCATCCTCCATATTTTCGCCTATAGTCACCTCTTCCCCAACATCTTCCGTCGCCACACCGGCAGCGCATTTATCCCGAGCATCGTCGCGGCTCCAGAAACGGCAGCACACACCCCGAATATAAACACGTTTTTTATCTCTTTTATTTTTCTTTTTTTCTTACGCATTTTTTTTCTCTTTTTTTTACATTTCTTAATTTCTGATATCGTATACTGCCAGAGCGAGCGCAATTCCGCCAAGGCCTGCTGCAGCAATGATTTCACCAGTGGGAGGGAGTGTCTGTGGTTTGGAGTCAGTGATGTTTCCGGCAAGAACATCTCCATCATGGTTATCAATGGCAACATTTCCGGCTGTCTGGCTACCAGTATCAGCATCAGCACTATCACTATCACTAATACCAGCATCTGTTCCAACGTCAGCGCCCACATCTTCACTAACAGTCACCTTTTCTCCAACATCCTCCACCGCCATCACTGGCAACGCATTCATCCCGAACATCGCCGCGGCGCCGGAAATAATCGCACATGCTCCAAATATTAACCTGCTACTTCTTCCAGCCATTTTTCCAATCTCCTTTATCTCCTTTTTGTTTTACCATTTCTTCTCATCCCTCTCCTTCTGTATCTAATATGCAAAATTACGCCTGAAATTTTTCACCTTTCTGCAAAACAGCAAAAAAAATAAGAAAAAGATAAAAAAACGCAGCAGGCCTTCGGCCTGCTGCTTCTCTTTTCTACTTCTTTTTTACAAATTCTTCTATATTCAGGATTTTTTATAAGACAAACTGCTTCAGGGCTTTCTCCCCACATATCTTAATCGCAGCAAAATTGTCAATCATATATTGATTGCCAGAACCAGTCTTCTCTTCCTGTTTTCTTACAATACAGGCAATATCTTTCTTTTCTCTCACTCCTTCCCTGACTGCATGCATAGTACCGCTTTTCGCGTCACAGTCAACAACAAGGATTTTATCCACAATCATCGCCTGCAAAAGGTCGCGCTTGACAAACTTCCATTTTTCAGGTCTCTCGCCAGGCTCATACTCGCTTACAATACATCCACCATTTTTTAGAATATTTTCTACAAGCGAATCATTGCATTTCGGGTATATGTAGTCCAGCCCGCAAGGCATTACGGCAATACATTTTCCACCGGCAGCCAGTGCTCCTTCCAGCCCTGCAGTGTCACATCCAACCGCCAGCCCGTTCAACGTCACGGCGCCAGATTCAGCCAGTATTTTTCCGCATCTATTTGCATTTCTGAGTACATCAGCATCTGCATTTCTCCGCCCAATCAAGGCTATTATTTTCTCCGGTTTTTGCAAGAGAGAAATATCACCGCGATAATACAAATTTTCAATCTTGCAGCCTTTCAGTCTTGCGAAAGCCTGCAACTCTTCTTTTGTCAGTCTTTTTATTTCCATTTTTTTTAGTCCTTTCATATGCTTTTTGTATATATTTACTGTAAACCATTTTTCACAGCGTCTGAATCATACAGTTGGCTTCATAGAATATCCTGCATTCCTCATACTTCAAACGTCTCCTTCGTCCTTATCTTTTCCAATATATACGCCTTTGCAATCTGAAGCTCGCTCTCTTCCATCGCTGGCAGCATACGCCGCAGCGCGGTATCACTCCACTCGACCGCATTCAGCATCTGAACGAATTTTTCTTCATTCTTTTCTGCCGCTCTTTTGGCAATATCCTCTGCCATCCGTGTCAGGTATCGCTTCGCGGAGGCTGCGTTTTTGTATCGCATTACGATAGCAATTGCGGCGTCCTCTTTGCATCTGTCATTATGGCCATACATATACAGACGGTACAGATACTTATTTTTACCTGTTTCGATATACTTCTTAATGTCATTATTCAGCATATCCATGTCATTCGCATTTATATTCATACAGAAAACATCGTTATCTACACATCTCGGAACGACAATCGGAGTTAAGCCTTCAATATGCAGTGTTGCATGCATGGCATACCTTCCATTTGTCATGGTATCCAGAACATTGCATTCCACCGCATAGTTTGTTGTGATTCCGTACAAAATATTTACGTGATACCGTGAAGCATATATATTATCTGTCCAGGAAAAAGCTCCATTTCCGATTGAGACAATCGAATCCGGCAAATATACGTCTTTCAGATGGCATCGCGCGAAGGCATTGGGGCCAATTCCGGTCAGGCCTTTCGGCAACGTTATTTTTTTTAAATTAGTGCTGTAAAACGCCCCGTATGCTATTTTTTTTAATTTTTTTGCAAATTTTACCTTTTTTAACTTATGGCAGGAATAAAAAGCAGCATCAAGAATATATTCCAGGTCATCGTTCATCTCCACGACCTTCAAATTGCGGCACTCGCAGAACGCCGATGATTCAATCCTTCTCATACTGTCAGGAAACTTTACGCCGTTTATCCTGCAGTTTTTAAAAGCGCCATCGTATATGGTTTCAGTGCCTTCAGCTATCTCTACGCGGCCTATCTTCTGCGGCGGGCATAAGATAAGCGTTTTGCCGTCTTTTGTATACAAAATGCCGTCAATAGTTTTGAGTGACCTGTTCATCGGATGCGTTACCTCAAAGCATTCAACCTGTGTATATACTTTCTTGTCCATAAGGTTATCAACATCTTTCGGGGATATCGGGTCAAGTACGTCGTACACATCAATAATGATTTTCTTTGGATGATTGCAGTTAAATTCCCAATCCTGTTTACGGGCAAACTTGACGAGGTCATAGTAATTATCAATAGTAAGAACTCGTGTAGTTGAATCGTAGTGCATTTTCATCTTCCTTTCTTGTTTTGTATTTGCATACAATATGCCGGATTTTGGTGGCGACGAAACGCTTTTCCGGATTCGTTGTCAGCATAGTTTGACTTTTCTCACCTTTTGCGGTACAATATATATACGCGAATCGCGCGAATACGCTCTTAAGAGCACTGAGCCATCGCGGGATGGTTCTCAATGCAAAGCCCGGCATAAAATATGCTGGGCTTTGTTGGGTTAACAACAAAAAAACAAGCAGAACGTAGTTCTGCTTGTTATAGCCGGTCAAGGGCGGCTCGCCCTTGCGGTGTGCGGGTCAGAGCCCCGCATTTTTTCTTTTTTCTTTTTTTTCTTTTCTTTTTGCCTTTCTCTTTTTCCTTTCTTACACTAATCTCCTCACGCTTAAAATCGTCCTGTAAGCGGCATTGTCGCTCACCTTGATTCCGTCCCTTGAGTTTGACGCATGCACTATCTTTCCGTTTCCCATGTAAATAGCCACATGCCCGCCGTAACAGATTAAATCGCCTGGCTGAGCTTCGGAATAAGAAACCTCACGGCCGGCGTTCTGCTGTTCGTAAGACGTCCTTGGCAGGCTTACCCCGAAATTATTATAAACACTCTGCACGAAACCAGAACAGTCAGCACCATTTGTAAGGGATGTACCACCCCAGACATACGGGTTGCCGACAAACTGAGTTGCATAGTCTACAACGGAAGAACCGGAGCCGCCTGAATAACTGCTGCCGGAAGAGCTGCTGCTTTCTTTCTGGCTTCCATCACTTTCCTCACCGCTCTCTTCATTATTATCGTTTTCATAGCCGTCATTGCTGTTATTGGCTTCATTTTCTACGCCATCATTGCCGCTTTCATCACTTTCGTCGTAACTTCCATCTTCGCTGTCGTCGTATTCTCCTCCTTCTTCATCTATATCTTCAGTACCATCTTCTTCACTATCTTCGTTCTCTACATATTCATCATCTTCACTTTCATCTTCATCATACTCAGCCTCAGCTTCAGCTTCCGCCCGCGCTGCTTCCTCAGCCGCTGCTGCTTCAGCTGCTGCCTGCTCTGCTGCAATCCTTGCGGCTTCTTTCTCCGCCTGAATCTGTTCAATCTCTGCCTGCTGCTGTTCAATCAGGGCTGCATACTCATTTGCCATCTGCTGGGCATATGCAATCTCATTGTCACAGTCTGCAGAGCTTGCACGTCTCTCATCAATCGCCGCCTGCAGGTTTGTCTGCTCGGCTTCCTGCTCCTGCTTCATCCCTTCCAGCTCGGCTTTCTCCTGTTGGTATTTTTCTTTCAGATTCTTGATTTCCTTCACCGTGTTTGCATATTTCTCAAGGCTTTCCCGGTCATAGTCATACATCCCCTGAACGTTTTCAGCCTTGTTCAGCATATCCGACAGGTCATCTGATGCAAGCATCATCTGGAACCACGCCGCGTCTCCACCGTTTTCATAAAGATACTGAATACGCTTTTTCATTGCGGCATACTGTTTTTTCTGTCCTTTTTCAGCTTTTTTTATGTTTCCTTTTGTTACGTTGATGTCGGACTCCTTGGCTGCGATATCATTTTCAAGCGTCTGTATAGACACCATTACGTTTACCAGGTCAGCATCAAGTGAATTAATTTCAGCTGCCAGCTGCTGTTTCCTCGCATACATATTATCAATCTGTGCATATGCGGCATCAAGCTGCTCTGCCGTCCAGGCCTGTTCCTGTCTTAAATCGTCTTCCCTGTCTGCATACACGCTTGCCGCTGGGGAGATACTCATCGCCAGGGCAAGTGATATTGTTAATATTTTTTTGTGCATTGTTATCATTTTTTATTACCTCTTTTTGTGTATTTTTTTTCTTTGTTTTTTCTACAACACATATAGTATGCTGAATTTTAAAAAAAATGTAACACTTTTTTAATAAAATACTTAAAAAGAGGTTTTTGCCTTTTTATGCAACTCGCCAGCAGCACAGCAAAAAATACCGGCGCGTTTTGCACCGGTATTACATTTAGATAGAAAAAGATTTGTTTGTTTTTGTATTTCCAAGCATTTCCAGAATATACGCCCGTGCGGTTGGCATCTCTCCTGCCTCTTCGAGAAGCAGTTTTAACAGCTGATTTGACGCGATATTCATTTTCAGTAATTTGGCCAGACGCTCTTCATCTTTATTCTGTATCAGCCTCAGGGCAAATATTTTTGCGTTTCTTTTTAAGTATTCTTTTGCCTCTTTCGCGTTAAAGTCATAGTACTCTAATATGGCAAGGTCTTCTTTATCGATTGTGTCCTCTGCATATTTCCATAATTCAGGACGCTCTTCGCAAAAATCAGTAAAAAAATCTGTTACAGTTTTTGTTAAGTCTGCAAACTTTGAGATATCAACATATCTTGGAAGATATGCATACTTATCTCCGCATTGCAGCCGCACAATATGAGATGTATGGTCAAAATGATTGATTTTTTCTGTACGGCGTATGCCTTGAAGAATATCTTCTAAAAAAACAGGCATTATAATCTCTTTTGTGTTTTCTGAAATGGCGCCTTTACCGATATGTTTAACGCTTCCTGGAATATACAATTTTTCAATATGCGTTCCAACGAAAGCGCCTTGAACAATATTACTCAGACCTTCATTTAAGGTGATACTTTTAATATTTGACTTGTAAAAGGCATATCCTCCAACTTCTTGAAGACTCGGTGGTAATTCTATTTTTGTCAATTTTTCATTCCAGCTGAAAACATAATTTCCGAGTTGCTGAACACCATTGCCGAAATTAATTTCTTTCAGGTTATGACAAGTACTAAAAGCCTCATCACAGATTTTTTTAACGCTTCCTGGAATATATACTTTTTCAATATACGTTCCAGCGAAAGCACCTTGGATAATATTGCTCAGACCTTCATTTAAGGTGATACTTTTAATGTTTGACTTGTAAAAGCTATATGCTCCAACTTCTTGAAGGCTCGGTGGTAATTCTATTTTTGTTAGATTTTCATCCCAGCTGAAAACATAATTTCCGAGTTGCTGAACACCATTGCCGAGATTAACTTCTTTCAGGTTATGACAATTACTAAAAGCCTCATCCCCGATTTTTTTGATAGAGTCTGGAAGTTTAACAGATTCAATTTCACTATTATAGAAGGCAAAATCAGTGATTTTTTCGACTCCTTCTGGGACCTCAACATGTTTCAATCCGGCAGAACCAACGATAAGCCTATGCATATCTTTTGTATAAATTATGCCATCAATTTCTACATAATGAGGGCTTTTAATTGAGAGCTTTCGTATACACTTAGCTTTTTTTGTTTTGGTCTGAGGAAGCATCAGAATATCTTCCGGCCTTATATAATAATCAATTTCAAGAGTCAATTTCTCTGGAAGATTTGAATTATATTGAAGATTGGATATACTATTTGGATTATGTATAACCATTTCTTTCACTACACCCAAATCAATATCCTGCAAAAATATGGCTTGCTGAGCCATAGTGTCTGGAAGAACAACTTTGTCTGCATCTTTGTCAATATCAATGACGATATAATTTACCATCTTTACACCATTCACGAACGTCTGTGCTTCAAATGCAGAGCCTGCAAATGCAGATTCTTCAATGTCAGGCCATGTAAATGTGGTTTTGAGATTTATCAGATTGGTACATTTGCATCCATGAAAGGCGTATGAAGCAATCTTATTAATACCAGACATGTCAATTACATCATTTTCATCCGGAGAAAAGACATTTTCAAGTATTACACGATATGATGATGCATATACGAGATATCTTCCGGAAACATAATGTGTATTTTTGGAATCAACATATTTCACGCCGGAAAACGTCTCATTATTGATATTGATTTCATCAACAGTTGGCCCGATAATAAGCTTTTCTACATTTGGAAACTTCTTATTACTATCACTCATCTCTACATCCGAGTTAAATTCAATTTCTGTCACCCAGTCTTCTACATCCATATCAACAACAGCATTAAGACTTTTATCAATATACATTGTCACGCCATTTTGGCTGTTTGCTTTGATAACTTGCCGTTCCGGCTCGCAACCAGCACGAAGTTCGGCAAGCGAAGCCGTAAGGCTGAGTACGTGTTTCGAACGTGGATTCAGACCCGCGTGTGGAGTTAAAACCGGGACATTTGACCTGCAGACGACTTTTTGTCGGCCTGGGATTTCCCGTTCTTCATTAAACAATTCTCTTTTATTCATTTTTCTCTTTTCCTTTCTTTGCTTTTGTAGCTTGTTTCGTATTTAATATGCCGGATTTTGCTGGGAAGAAAAAAGAGACGACAGGCCGGCAGCATGCCTTCAGTATACACTTTTTTGTGTTTTTCACTTTTTTCGTTAAAAGGAGAAAAAAAGAACAGGCGTTTTTGCCTGTTCTTTGCATCAGATACGAAAATTTTCAAGATTCGCCTTGTCTACGTTTAACTGTTCCAAAATGTATGCCTGTAAAGAAACCATATTGTTTTCTTTCGCTCTAAGCATCATTTCTTTCAGTGTGTTCTGCGATACAAAACCGGTTTTAACAAACTCTACAGCTTGTTTTTCGTCACCCTCTTGAATAAAACGCGAAAGAATTCCTTTAGAGAATTTTTTTATGTATTCTTTGGCACCTTCTGCTCTAAAGTGAAAATATTCCAATAAAGCGAGGTTTTCCCTGCAGATGGCAGTGTTTGCATATGACCACATTTCCGGGCGTGATTTCAGATTTCCAAGAAAGAATGCCTGAATTTGATTACTTGCTTTAGCGTAAGTCAGCGAATTTAAATGCTGTGGCATATACAGGTATCTTTCTCCACATTGTAATCGTGTGATTTTATCGTCATTCGTGTCTGGATGATATGTTCCTGCGGCGCAGATATCCAGAATACCTTTCAGGAAAATCGGGATATAAACATTTTCAATACTGCCTGACAGGCATTTGTCTTCGATACACTTTATTGTCTCAGGAAGCCTTATTGATTTTATATTTGTACAAAAGAAGACATTTTCTCCAATCTTCTTAAGGCCTTCGTTAAGCTTGATTGATTCCAGACCGGAATAAGCGAAAGCATCATTACGGATTATTCTTAGACCTTCAGGCATTGAGAGATGCTTAATATTGTAGCATTGACTGAATGCTCTTCTCCCGATGATTTTAACATTTTTTCCAAATATGACCGACTCCAGATTTTGGCACTGCTTAAATGCTTCACCTCTGATTTCTGTGACGGAGTCAGGAATGATTACGGATTTAATCATACAGTTCGCAAATGCAGAGCTTCCAATCGTTTTGACACCATCAGGGATAACGACGTGTTCTTTTTCCATCGAGCAGGCGACAAGTTTTTCTTCATTGTTTGTATATACGATACCGTCAATTTCCTTATATCCCGGGTTAACAATTGAAAAATGCTTGATATAATTGTCATTGATGTGTTCATGCGCTTTTGCCGCAACATCCTCTTCTTTTAAGAGCAAATCTGTTTTTAAAACAAGCGTTTCTGGAAAACCGCAAGTATAGCCAAGTTGCGAAACAGTGTCTGGTGAGTGCACTATTATCTTTTTAATACTGCTGCAGACCACATTTGATGCAAATGTCACGTCCTGATTATCAGAATCAGGAATCACAACAGTATCAGCAGAATTATCAATTCCGATAACAATATTTCCGGCCATTTTGACTCCATCAACAAATGGAGCATTCTCAAACGCAGAACCCGTAAATGCATTAGGAGCAACAGTTACGGCACAGACATATTTGGACATATCAGGCGATTTAATACGAGTGCTTTTGCATCCCTGGAATGCAAAATCGTTAATAGCAATGACATCCTGCAGGTCTATTTCTTCACCTTCCTCTTTACAGAAGGTATTTAAAAGCGTCCAAAATCCAAATGTATTTCTCATCAATACTGATGAATATTCAAAACATGTATCGAAATACTTACTCTTTGACACTACCCGTTTCACATTTGGGAACAGCGAATTTGGAATCTGGATATCTACAACAAGGGCATTGATAATCAGCTTTTTAACCGAAGGAAAGCTCTTCTTTGTATTGTTCATTTTTAAATCTGTAGGAATGATAAGCTCTTTTACGTTATCGTCAACATCAATATCATATGCTGTTTTTTTATCGTGGTACAAGTCAGGTACCTCTTTGTAATAGAACTTAACACCTTTTTGTATCTGTTTTGCAATCATTTTTTGTTGTTTCATGTTTTTAAATTCCTTTCTTGTTTTTTTGCTATTTTTTTAGCTTTTCGTATTTAATATGCCGGATTTGCCGGCAAAACGAAAAGGGCCGCTACGTTTTGCAGTGGTTTTTCGTGAGGACTGCACGCAAAAAAAAACAG
>OFMA01002539.1_pt1 | contig 10177 bp, 9 predicted proteins | sample 1541011 | NCBI WGS metagenome assembly OFMA01 (sample SAMN04209225, study PRJEB22552) | human gut metagenome | biome: gut; material: feces | host: Homo sapiens | place: USA: Oklahoma
GCGTGACGATCCGGGGACCGCTGCCGATCTGCGACATGGGCGATCCCGTCAGCAGGTATACCGGAGGATCTCGTTGCGGCAAGAGAGAAAGCGGCGCAAAGGTGCCGCGATCATGCAGACCGTTGTGGCGGATACGGGCGCCCTCCAGCACGGTCAGCAAATTGGCCGCACCCTCTTCCAGCCCGTCGAATACATGGTTGTTGGCGGTACAGGCGGCTCCATTGGCAAACGCCATCTGGGGGAACAGCAGACCGTCGGCGTGGAAGACGAAGGTATTCTGCTTGGAGACGGAAGAAAGACCGGCGATCTCGCAGTTCCACAGGAAGATGTCCGCCTGTCCCAGACGCTGACGGGTCAGGGGCCCGAAAAGCTCTCCCGCCTGGGGCGCTTCGAGCATCCGGCCGCCCAGCAGCACGTCCCCGGCCGCCAGGATCTCCAGCACGCCTTCCGCGGCCTGGACCGGCCCCGACAGCAGCAGGAGCAAGCCCGCACATCCCAACCATTGTATCCACGCCATGGTCATGCGCTGCACCATGATGGTCCTTCCCTCCTGTCCCGAACACATGTCCTGTTTCCCCTCTACGCCGGGGCGGCAGGACAGACAAGCTAAATCTCTCCGGCAGGCAGAGGAAGCAGGGGAAAGGCACATGGCCTTTCCCCGTGGACAGGTATATGCTGCGTCCTGCAAGGCGGGCTGTACCGGTCTGCCAAGGAGGAACCATGCGCATCTTCACCCAGGAAATCATCGTCGCTCCCCAGCATATCGACATCCAGAACCGCGTCAGCAACCTGTGCTATGTCCAGTGGATGCAGGACCTGGCCATCAACCACTCCACTGTCCAGGGCTGGGGCGTGGAACGCTACGACGCGGAAGGGCACGGCTGGGTCGTCCGGCAGCACACCATCACCTACAAACGCCCTGCCCTTGCCGGAGATGTCATCACCGCCGCCACCTGGGTGGCCGAACTGGCCTCCCGCCAGAGCCTGCGCCGCTATCTGTTCTGGCGTGCCGCCGACCGCAGCGTCCTGGCCGAAGCGGCCACGGTCTGGATCTATATCGATATGGCGACCGGCAGACCTTCCCGCCTGCCAGCCTCCCTGCAATCGGCCTTCGAGGTCGTGGAAGACGACAAGGAAGTCTTGCAGTTCCTGCAGGGCTAACCCTCTCAAGGGCAAGCTGCTCCTGCCTGTTTTTCCGGATGTTTTCATCCCCCCGTCTCCCTTCTGCGGCAGGACGAAACACGCGCTCCCGGCAGTCGGCGCAAAAGCCACGCGAAGATCATCCTGTCCGTTTCCGAAGAGCAGGCCGCAAAAAAGGGAGGCAGACGGATCTCCCTCCCTTTGTGATAGCAGATGGCCGCATACCGTGGCTGCGAATGCCTGAGCTGCTGCGACGCCTCAGCTCAAATCAGCATCGGCACAGGCCAGATTGCTGTCGATGCCATACCGTTCGCGGAAGCGTTCCTCGGCTTCCGAGTCACCGATGAGATACAGGGCATCCCCCAATTCGAACACGTAGCCCGGATCGGGGTTGACGTGCATGGTGCCGGTATGGTCGAGCACGGCCAGCACGCTGCACTTGGTCTTGTTACGGATGCCGCATTCCATCAGGCTCTTGCCCTGCAGCTGTCCCCGGATGGTATAGCGGAAGACGAGCAGGCGTTCGTTCAGCATCATCATCTTGTCCGGGGCCAGCAGATTGATGATGCTGTTGCTCACCAGCGAAGCAAGGGAAAGCACCTGGTCCGCACCGGCACTGTGCAGGCCGTTGACGTTGCGGTCCAGCGAGGCACGGCAAAGGATCTGGGCATCCGGCCGCAGGCGACGGCTGTAGATGGTCAGATAGATGTTGGCGTCATCGTCATGGGTGGTGATGATGATGGTGCGCGTCTTGCGGATACCGGCCTTTTCCAGGACGGCGAGATCCGCGGCATCCCCGTGCACATGGGGGATGGCACCGGAATTGATGTGCGGCTGCCGGTCCACGATCACCGCCGGGATCTTGCGGCGTGCCAGGTTCCGCGCCACGGCAAGCCCCACCCTGCCGCCGCCCAGGATGACCACGGGCACGCTTTCCCTTTCTGCCTTTTCCGGCTCACTGATCAGGCGGTCGAACGCCCGCACCTGCTTTTCCGTACCGGCCACCACCAGTACGCTGCTTTCCGTGAACATGGTATGCGGCCCGGGCAGCTGGAAAGCGCCGCGATCCCAGACACCGACCACGTTGATGCCCGTCCGTTCGCGCAGGCTGCAGTCCAGCAGGGTCTTGCCGGCCAGGCTGCTGTGCATCACCGGGGCTTCCGCCACCACCAGACGGCCGAAGCGGCCCATGATGCTGGCCCGCTGGGACGAACGGACCACCCGTCGGGCCATGGCCTCACCCAAAACATTGTGGAACTGGAACACCCTGTTGCACCCTGCCAGGCGCAGGATGTCCGTAGCGTCGGGGTTTTCCACCCCCGCGGCGATGACCACCTGCGGCGCGGCTTCACGGGCCGAGAAGACGATGTTGGTGCTGCGGATGTCCGTATCCATGACCACCAGCATGGCCGCCGTATCGGCGTGCAATTTCTGGTAGGTCTTCACGTCGTCATGGTCACCGGCGGCCACTTCGTAGCCCTGGTCGAGCAGGTCGAGGCCGGTCTGGGGATCATTGCACAGCAGCACGCGCCGGATGCCGTGGCGCGCCAGGTCGTCCGCCAGGTTGAGGGTGATGGGCCCGCTCCCGGCGATCAGCACATGCCCCCTGATCCCGGCAGGCAGACGGCGCGGCACCATGTCTTTTTTCTGGCTTTCCAGCCACGGCATATAAAAGTGCTGGATGAAGGTAAAGGGCATCATGATCAGGAAAAAGATCACGCCCGACATGAGCACGATGATGGAAAAAATGCGGCCCGGATCCGAAGAAAAGGTGATGTCCCCGAAACCGAGCGTGGACATGACCGTCAGTGTCCAGTAGACCCCGGTGATCCAGGAATGTTCCTTCCCCTCATATTCCATGAGCCAGTGGAAAATGACGCTATAGGCGGCGATCATGATGCACAAGGTAATGAAAAAGCGCCGCAGCACGATCATATTATGCTTTGCGCCGCGCTCGTGCAGAAAGGTCATGATCTGGGATGGTAGATATTTCATGCGCACCAGTCTGTTGCTGAAACAAGGTATTTTTTGAAGATACCAAAACAGTCAGGCTACGCAAGCATCTCTTTGCGGCCCTGTCCGGGCAGGACAACGGATACCCGAACGGAGGGCAAGGATGACAGATGCAGTCAGCGGGACCGCGCAGAACAGAACACCTGTTCGCCCGCACTCCCCGCATCACTTCTATCGCCGCGCAGTCCGGCACCAAGATCAGAGCAGCGCAGAACAGTGTTTTTTCGATGCGCGTCCGGCATACGAACCGCTTGCCCCAACAAAAAGCACCCGTGTACCGGGTGCTCTACATTCCCTGTCTGCACGGATCGGTGCAGCTCATAATAAAAAAGGACGCCCCAAGGAGCGTCCTTGCCTGAATGCTAATTTTCTTCCGAGAGGCGACGGAAACTTTTCTTTGCCGCGCCACAGACCGGGCAGCGCCAGTCATCGGGAAGGTCTTCGAATTTGGTACCGGCAGGGATCTTGTGGCGTTTGTCACCACGATCCGGATCGTAGACATAGCCGCAATTCACCATCTGGCAACGCCACATATCCTGAGCTTCAGCCATAGCAATCTCCTTTGAAGGATCGGGACGGAAAATATCCGTCCCGAAAGTTGTGCTTACTTCAAGCCCTTGGCGGCGCAGGCTTCACAAATCCCGTCAAATTCCACGCGGGAATCGACGATGGAATAAAAACCTTCCACCTGCATGCCTGCCACAGAGGATACCGGCAGGGGTTGCATGACATCACCAATGCGCCCGCAATGGATGCAGCGCACATGCTGATGCCAGGAAATATCGCCATCGAATCGTTTGGTCGTCCCTGCTGCTTCAAGCCTGCGGATCTCGCCGGTATCCGCCAGGAAATCGAGGTTACGGTATACCGTGCCGAGGCTGATGCGGGGCAGGCGCTCACGGACGATGCTGTACAGCTCATCCGCTGTGGGGTGTGTTTTGACTTTTCTCAGTTCTTCAAGGATGACAGCACGTTGCCTAGTCATTCTGGTCTGTGGTTGGGCCATAGCAAACTCCAAGTATTTAATAAACATTACTATTTAAACCTGTCATTGTCAAGCTATGACCATAAAATAAAAACTTTTACTGTCTCTTTTCCGGCCAGACCAGCAACACGGCCAGGTCCATCACATTCGTCCGTGTGGGACCGGTGCGCAGCAACGCGCCACACTGGTGCAGTATCGGATAGCTATCGTTATTTTCCAGAGCATGGCGTGCCTGTTCCATTCCCGTCACCGCCAGATTCCCGGCCCAGGCGCATCCACCGGCAGCGTCCGTGGGACCATCTGTGCCGTCCGTGCCGGCAAACAGGGCGCAGACATGCGGGCAGTCCTGCAAGGCCAGGCTGGCCGCCAGCGCCATTTCCTGATTGCGCCCTCCCCTGCCCCTGCCACGGAGCGTCACCGTCGTCTCACCTCCGGCCAGCAGGCAGACAGGCTGGGCGTCCGCCGGCAGTTCAGCCGCCATCTGCCGGGCCTGTGCCACCAGCAGGGCCGCCTGTTCCCGGGCTTCCCCCACCATCTTGTCCGTCAGGATGACAGGACGGAACCCCTGCTGCCGGGCCTGCTCCGCCGCCGCATCCAGGGCCTGCCGATTGGTGGCGACCAGGGCATTCTGCACATGCCGGAACAGGGAGTCCCCGGGCTTGGGGGTCTCGGCGTCCTGGCGCAGACAGCCTTTTTGAAGATGATCCAGAACAGCGGGCGGCATGGACGATGCCAGTTCATAACGGACGAGGATGTCCATGCAGTCTGCAAACGTCGACGCATCCGGTGCTGTGGGACCCGAGGCGATGACATCCAGGGCGTCCCCGACCACGTCGGAAACGATGACGCTCACCACACCGGCCGGAGCGGCCATCCGGGCCAGCTGGCCACCGCTGAAGCGGGACAGATGTTTCCTGACGGCGTTGAGTTCCGTGATGGTCGCGCCGCTGCGCAGCAGCAGCTCCGTCACCTGCTGCATGTCTTCCAGCGTGACCCCGGACACCGGGGCCGGCGTCAAAGCGCTGGCCCCGCCTGTGAGCAGGCACAGGACCAGATCATCTGCCGTGGTCCCGGCAGCCATATCCAGCAGTGCTTGCGTGGCCATCGCCCCTGCCGCATCCGGGACGGGATGGGCGGCCTCCACCTGGGTGATCTGTTGCAACGGCAGGCCGTGACCGTATTTGACCACCAGCATCCCGCTATCGATACGGTCCCCCAACAGCTCTTCCACGGCAGCGCCCATGGGGGCGACCCCTTTCCCGGCCCCCAATACCAGCAAACGTCCCCGGCGCGGCAATGGCCAGCGATTCCCGTCCACAAGCAGGGCATCGCCTTCCAGACGGACATGGCGCATCAGGGCCGCATCGGGGGCCACAGCCCGCACCCCGGCATCGAAGATTGAATACAATACGGCTTTGCGGGCTTCCAGTTCCATCACGGTCTCTCCTGAAAAACAAAGGCCCACGGCAGTATGCTTTCCGTGGGCCCGGGACGACAGGGACTATTCCTTTCCGGCAAGGTAGGGACCATCCCCCTGGCAGGGACGGCACACATCGCCAAGCACAGCCGGATACCATTCCCCACAGCGGGGACAGCGGCGCACCATACCTTTGCCCTTCTTCACCAAAAAGTCGGGATGGATGCGCACAGGGGCGGCCTGGAGCAGGTCCATGCCGGCCGTACGGATCTCTTCACGCAGCAATTCCGGCTCCTGCTCACGCTTGGGCTTTTCCTTAAGGAACCAGGCCCGCACATGCGGATAGGCATCCAGCGCCTCCACATTGAGGCGGACGCGCGTCCCTTCCCCCGTATATTTGTCATACAGGGAAAGAGCATAGATACCGAAATGATAGACCTTCAGCCAGCCGTTGCCCACCGTGCAGGGGGTCAGCAGCTGGATGGCATCCGGGAGACACTGGACCGTTTCCGAAACGGCGTCGTACAGGATGCCTTCCGGCAGGGTACGCCGTGCCATTTCCACCATATATCCGCCGATGATGACCCCGGGGGCCACATGGCCATGAAAATCCTTTACCACGGCCACAAAGGCATCGTGATCCCACTTTCCGATCCGCATGCATGTCTCCATTGAAAATCCTGCGGCTCTCCCGCATATTGCCCGACCATTGGCGGGCCTCCTCGCCGGCCTTTTGAAAAAACCGGCACACGAAAGCCTATGGCATGGAAGAACGCCGGACAGGCTGCCTGCCCTGCCGAAAGACCTATCCTATAAAGATACCCGCTTGTTGCAGCCCTGTAAACTGCATGGGCCGGGGAACCTGTCCGGAAAGGAATACGTACTCCCCCGTTTCCGGCGGCTGTCCGGAATCCAGAAAAAACTGCCCCGCAGGATCTCTCCCTGCGGGGCAGCAGACAGACTGTAGCTTACTTTCCTTCGGCCCCGCCACCCTGGGGAGGCATGTGACACGGGCGGCAGCCCGGCCCCACCATGGCCGTATGGCAGCCATAGCAGGAACGCTCGGAATTCTTGGTATGATACGCCCAGAACAGGCTCTGGGGATCACGTTCCCGCGTCCCCTTCAGGGAATGGCATTCTTCGCTCGCACCACAGGACACATAGGCATCCTTGGCATCAGAAGGTGCCGCGTGATGGCAGACGTCGCACTCCACGCTCTCATGGGTAGCGTGATCGAACTTTACCCACATCTTTTTATGCTCCGAGCTCTTGAGCTCGATGGGCTTGTCCGGAGCCTTGGCGTCGCCGGCCACGGCCCAGGTGGCCGCGCCGCCGATCAACGACAGCATACATATCGCAATGAGCGCTCGTTTCATGCGTTACCTCGTATTGACCGCTGGCCGCAAGGCAGCCACGGCAGTCGTGCTAAAACGTGTTCCAGAAAGCGGGATGGATGGGCTGCAAGCCTTTTTTGGCCGCGACCATATCCATATGGAGCATCCCCAGCGCCAGGGCGTCCAGATCGGGCGTCGTATCACGCTCGCGCAGGTCCACCGCCGGGCAGTAGGTCTTGCAGCGGGTGCACCAGTCCAGGCGCTCGCCCAGGGCATTCCCCGCCTCTTTCAGGATCTCCATGACGCCTGCCCCTTCTTCGCCGCAGAAGGGACAAGCCCCGCGGCGGAAGGTCCAGTCCGTGCCGCACAGCGAACAGTGGAGGTGTTTTTTGCCGCCACCGCCCGCCAGGAACGCGTTTTTCTCATCAAAAACAGGCCGGTCCAGATACGCTATGGAAGGCCCGGATCCGCAGACGGGGCAATAGCCCTGCCGCCAGGCACCTTCCACGTTCCAGGGAGCCTCCTTCCCATTCCCATGCGGCGACAGCTCCACCAGGGCCCGCAGGACGGGCCCCAGCATGAAGCTGAACGCGAACAGCAGCACCTGCACAGGCATATCCAGATGCTCCGCTATCTTTCCCACGTTTTCGGCACTCTCGGCCGTCTCGTTGAGCACGGCTTCCGCCAGGGCCACCGGAGCCTCAGGCCCCTGCGCAGCATCCACGAAGAAGGCCCGCAGCTTCGCCTCATGCGGCTTGATGACCTCCTGGGCCGCAAGCAGCGGGATCAGGGTCTCGGCCGCAGCCCTGAGAGCTGTCCCGATACCGGCAAGCGACATCTCCGCCAGCAACGGATACCCCTGCGCGGCCCGTTCACGCTGCATCTCGGGCAGACGGATACCGGCGGCTTGCAGCAAAGGCTTGAGCTGTTCGGGCAGCGCGGCCCGGGCAGCCAGCAGCGGGGCAAAGGCTTGCAGGACAGGGGACAGGACAGGACGGCGGGCAAGGATACCGCTGACGGTTTCTTCCACGCTTTGACAGGATGCGGCCATGGATACTCCGGCTAACGAAGCCTGCGGGCTTCGGAGAGAGGGTGGGAACAGGGAGAAGGCAACGACATTTAGCCGAAGGTCGCGTATTCGTGATAAAACTCGGCTTCCTCCGCAAGCAGGTAGATCACGCTGACTTCGTCAGGATCTGCCAGGAATGCCTTGGGATGAGTCTTTTTGACGACCTCCAGCCGCTTTTTGGCAAGGGCCAGGATCTCATCCCGTTCACCAAAGGCCATGGCCCCGGTGGGGCAGGTCTTGACGCAGGCGGGCAGCATCCCGGCAGCGACGCGGTCGGAACACATGTCGCACTTGGCAAGGGTCTTTTTGACCTTGTCATACCTGGGGATATTGTACGGACAGGCATGGATGACGTCTGCCATGTCCTGCTCGCTGAGCTTCTGGATCTTGTCGGTCACCAGCACGGCACCGGTCTTGGGATCCTTGATCATGGCGCCGGGCACGGCCATGTCGGCCACGTCCACACAGATGGGCGTGACGCAGTGGCGGCACTGGTCCGGGAAGAAGTTCCAGACCACGTTGCCCTGCTTGTCCAGATGCTCGTGGAAACGAACGATCTTGTAGTTGTTGGGGTTCAGATCCGGCGGATTCTGATGGCTCCCCCGCTGCTTGGTCTCGTTGGCGGGCAGATCGTGCCATTCCTTGCAGGCAAGCTGACAGCCGCGGCATGCCGTGCAGCGTGTGGTATCGACTAAAAATGCTTTCGGCATATCTTTGCTCCTTGGGGGGCGTGCCCCGAAGGGCACGCCCGGTGCTGGTTAAGCAATTTCCGTCAACTTGTCCGCCTTGCGGATGTTCACACAACAGGCCTTCGCTTCGGGGATGGTCGTGTTGGGGTCACAGGCCACAATGGTCAGACGGTTGGTGGAGTCGCCGCATTTCGGCGTCGTCCAGCCATAAGCAAAGGGCATACCGATCAGATGGACTGTCTTGCCCATGACCTTGAAGGGACGGATGCGGACCGTCACCATGGCAATGGCTTCCACCTTGCCGCGGGCGCTTTCCACGATCACGCCGTCACCGTTGGCGATGCCCTTTTCCTTGGCCAGCTCGGGGCTCATCTCCACATAGAGCTGGGGCTCGGCTTCAAGCAGATTGGGCACGTTGCGGGTCTCACCGCCGCCACACCAGTGTTCCGTCATGCTGTAGGTCGTCAGCACGATGGGATACTTGGGATCGGCCGCCTTGGCCAGTTTGTCCATATCACTGGTATGGAACTTGTAGACCGGGCTGCTCAGCTGCTTGGAGAAGGGATGCTGCGCCACGGGCGTTTCTGCCGGCTCGTAATGCTCGGGGAACGGGCCGTCCAGACGGCCGGGGCCGTACAGCTGAGCGTAACCGTCCGTCGTCATGATGTAGGCCAGCTTGCCGTTCTTGGTATCGGCCTGCGGGGCCCAGGGGCCGTCCGGCACGTCGCCCACCCACTTCTTGCCGTCCCATTCGATGACGGCCTTCTTGGGATTGTAGGGCTTGCCGTTAAGGTCCACGGAAGCGCGGTTGTACAGGATGCGCCGGTTGACCGGCCAGCACCACGACCAGTTGGGATACAGGCCGATGGCGGCCTGCATGGGCGTCTGGGTCGGGTCGCGCCGCTTGGACTTGTTGCCTTCATCCTCCGTATAGCTGCCGGTGTACAACCAGTTGAGGGACGAGGTGGTGCCGTCGGCCTGCAGATTGCCGAATGCCGGGACCAGATCGCCCTTCTTGTACAGACGGTTGCCGATCTTGGTATCGGCCCAGAAGAAGCCGTTGATGCGGCGGGTCCATTCTTCGGGGTCGTACTTTTCGGGCCAGTTCATCTTCAGCAGGGCTTCGGGCAGCTTGCCGCCCTCGGCTTTGTACAGCTCGCGCAGCTTGTTGATCAGCGGCACGAACATGTCGGCGAAGTTGCGGGCTTCGCCGGCGGGTTCCACGGCCTTGTCGAACCACAGCAGCCAGCGGCCGCTGTTGCTGATGGTACCGGCCTTTTCCACACGGTGCGCCGACGGCAGCAGGAAGACTTCGGTCTTCATCTTCTTGGGATCGACGCCGGGACGGTGCCAGTTGTCCGTGGTTTCGGAATTGTGCAGCTCGGCGCAGACCATCCAGTCCAGATTGTCCAGAGCCTTGCGCATCTTGTTGGTGTTGGGGAAGCTGTTCATGGGGTTGACGCCGAAGACAAAACCACCCTTGATCTTGCCCTGGTACATCTTGTCCATGACATACATGTACGAATAGTC
>OFMA01002543.1_pt1 | contig 10168 bp, 5 predicted proteins | sample 1541011 | NCBI WGS metagenome assembly OFMA01 (sample SAMN04209225, study PRJEB22552) | human gut metagenome | biome: gut; material: feces | host: Homo sapiens | place: USA: Oklahoma
CTACGGCACCGTCTACGCCCGCAAGGAGGGCGGCGGCATCGTGGGCCAGATGGAGCCCAGCAGCACCCTGCAGTACACCAAGGATACCCTGCAGGAGCTGAGCGAGGAGATGACCACCCTGCAGACACTGGTTGATCGCGCCTGCGATGACGCAAGCGCCGCCAGCAGTGACCTGTCCAACCAGCTGCACAATCTGCAGAACAGCGTCACCAGCTCCCGCAGCGCCATCGAGAATCTGCTCAAGCAGGCGGAGGATGGCCTCTCCATCAGCTCCCAGACCATCAAGACCGATCTGACCCAGTTCAAGCAGAATCTGAGGGACACCACCGGCGATGCAAGCGACCCCAATGCGACTAAGCAGCCGGACGGTGCGATCATCGACCCCGGCTACTCCATCGGTGACCTCACCGGCAGAAGCTCGGAGGAGGAAACGACTGCGGCTGCGCCGGAGGAGTCTGCCGACACCGCCCCGGCCGAGCAGCCTGCCGTGACGGAGGACGCCCCCGCAGAGCAGACCGACCAGCCCACTGCAGAGGATACCCCCGCCGAGCAGGCAGAGTCGGACACTGCGCGTGAGGCCCACAGCCAGCCCGATCCCGGCACCGCCGCGGATGACAGCGATCCGACCGTCGGCCCCATGCCCACGCCGGATCAGAATCAGGCGGATACCGGCTACATTGTAGAGGAGCCGGAAAACAAAGACATCGCCAAGGATCTGGTGGACGGCATCAGCGATGCCATCCCCGATTCTGTGGATGTTGAGATCCCCAAGGTCGAGCTGACCAACCGTGACGCGATCACGGCCAGCAAAAACGACCTGAGCAGCAACCTGACCGGCATCGGTGATATTGTCAGAAGTCTCAACACAAGCGCCAGCGGCAATTCTCAGGCGCTGATCAACGATGTCCGCGCCATCTCCAACCAGATCAACAAGATCGGCCAGACGCTGTCCGGCGCCAGCGAGAATGTCAACCGGGATGCAGACGACCTCGTGGACGACATCTCCGATGAGGACACCGACAGCGATGTCGAGGCCAAGGTCTCCAACTGCATCAACAGCGGCTCTGTCTACGCCGACATCAATGCGGGCGGCATCACCGGCGCAATGGCCCGCGAGAATGACCTCGACCCCGAGGACGACTACACCATCGCCGGCAGCGAGTCGCTGAACTTTACCTTCAAGACCCGTGTTGTGGCGCGCGACTGCACCAACTACGGCACCGTCAGCGCCAAAAAACAGCGCGCCGGCGGTATTGTCGGCGATGCCGAGATGGGCTCTGTCATCGACTGCCGCGGCTTCGGCACGGTGGACGCCGAGGACGCCGCCGGCGTGGGCGGCGTGGCCGGTGTGAGCAAATCCATCATCCGCGACAGCTACGCCAAGTGCCGCCTGTCCGGCTCCAAGCAGGTGGGCGGTATTGCCGGCAGCGGCGCTACCATCGAAAACTGCCGCGCCATGGTCATGATCGAGAGCGGCAGCGAGCAGATCGGCGCGATCGCCGGTATCGTAAACGACCCGCTGGACGGCAGCGTGACCGGCAACACCTTTGTGGATACGGGCACCGCCGGCATCGACAGCGTAAGCTACAAGGGCATTGCCGAGCCGCTGCCCTATGAGAAATTTGCTGCACAGGAGAACCTGCCCAGCGATTTCTCAAGCCTCTGCATCCGCTTTGTGACCGAGGACGACTCGCTGGTGCAGCAGTATTACATTCCCTACGGCAGCGATTTCCCGACCGACCAGCTCCCGCCGGTGCCCCATCATGAGGGCCAGTACGGCAGCTGGGAGGATGTGGATCTGACCAACATGACCTTTGACGCTACGATCCACGCCGAGTACAACAGCATGAACACTGTGCGCCAGAGTCAGGAGAAGCGCAGCGGCCGCTCCATCGTTCTGGTGGAGGGCAGCTTTGATACGACCGATGAGCTGATGCTTCATGAGATCGACGATGCGCCCCAGACCCTCGGCACTCTGGTCGAGGCCTGGGGCCTGGAGCTGCCCGCCGACACGGGCCACACCCTGCACTACATGCCGCCCGAGACAACCGACAACACTGTGCTGTGGGTCAAGACCGATGCAGGCTGGCAGCAGGCTGAAACGAGTGTGGACGGCAGCTACCTGACCTGCACCGCACCTGCGGGCACCACGGCGTTTGCCGCCGTGCAGGCCCCCGCAAGCAAGGTGCCCCTGCTCGCGGCGGCTTGCGGCGCCGCAGCCGCACTGCTGCTGGTGATTTTGTTCATCGCCCGCAAGCGCAAAAAGCGAAAAGCAAAAAAAGCTGCTGAAAAAGCAAAATAAAAGAAAATCCCTTCTGTGGTGTGACACCACAGAAGGGATTTTTTTGGCTTCCCCCCTTGGGGAAAGCTGTCACGGAAGGTGACTGATGAGGGGCAGCCTTCCCACGACAACCCATTTATGGACAATAACGGCAAACTTGCCCCTCATCCGGCGCTCCGCGCCACCTTCCCCCTTGGGGGAAGGCTTTTCCTTTAACACGCACCCACAAACGCCTTAAAAATCTTCCGGCTGTCCTCATTCACGCGGAACGAAAATTCGGGGTGCCACTGCACAGCCCAGACAAACCTTTTATCAGGCAGGCACACGGCCTCCGTCAGTCCATCCTCCGAGACAGCCATAGCCGCCAGCCCCGGCGCAAGCGTTTTTATGGCCTGATGATGCAGGCTGTTCACAGCCAGCGTATCCTTACCCAAAAGTGCCCAAAGCGGGCTGTCGGCCGTCAGCGTCACACTGTGTACCGGCGCATCGTAGGGCGGCGTCTGGTGGTGGTTTGCCGCCGAGGGGTGCTCAGCGGGCAGGTCCTGATACAGTGTACCGCCAAGATGGACATTTAAAAACTGAATGCCGCGGCAGATGCCCAGCACGGGCTTGTCCGCCGCCAGCGCAAGATCGAGCAGCCGTGCTTCCATCGCATCGCGCGCAGGGCAGGTCTCACCGCACTGCGGCGTCGGCGCGGCACCGTACAGGGCAGGGGAAACATCCTGCCCGCCCGTCAGCAAAAAGCCATCGCAGGTATCGGCCAGCTGCCGCAGTGCGGCGGCATCATCCGTCAGCGGCAGCATAACGGGCACGCCGCCTGCCTGCTCCACGCCCTGCATATAGCCGGGCAGCATCCAGTAACTCTCGCGCGCCTCATCCACCAGCGGCACGATCCCAATCAAAGGTTTCTTCACATTTCTCCACCTCTCAAACTAAAAAAACAGAGAAGCCCTTGCGTGACTTCTCTGTCCGTTGTGCTGATTATACCGCAACGCGCGGCGGATTGCAAGCCCTTACATCGGCGGGTGGCTGCCCTTGAAGCGCTTATCCGTCGGCAGGGTCGTATATTTGTCGTACAGCTCCCGCAGCAGCACGGTACGGCGCACCATGCCGATAAACACATTGCGGTCATCCACCACCGGCACAAAGTTCTGGTCGATGGCCGCCTTGAGCAGGGTCGGCATATCGGTCGTGACCGTCACGGGCTTATAGTCGCGGCGGCGGGGAAAGCTCGAGATCGGCACATCCTCGCTGGCCTCCAGATCCAGCCCATGCAGGTTTTTCATCGCCCACAGGATATCCCCCTCGGTGATGCTGCCCACATATTCGCCGTTGCGTTTCAGCACCGGGATGGTGGCATAGCGCTGGTTTGACCATTTTTCAAGTGTCTGGCGCAGGGTGAAATCCTCGTAAATGTACAGGACATCCTGCTTGGGTGTCAAAAAGAATAAAAGGTTCATGCTTTAAACTGCACTCCTTTGGCAATGTTGTCATACTTCTGTAACCAGTATATACGCTTTGCCTGTAAACTTTGTGAATGGAATGTTAAATCCGTGCCACAAAATAAATTTCTCTGAAATCTCTGTTCAAGCGGAGAAAAAAGGTGTATAATAGCTAATGATTCATATCGTGCAGCTACGGCCTTAGCCGCAGCTAACCCTGTAAAGGAGGATCGCAGATGATCACCAAGGTCAATCCCTATGGACATATTTCGCTGACGAACGACTACTTCTCCGGCCTGGTAGAGCAGGCCGCCAAGCAGTGCTACGGCATTGCCGCCATGGGTCAGGCCCCGGCCGAAAGCGTTGTACGCAGCGCCCTGCGCACCGGCAGTCTGCCGCCGAAGGGTGTCACCGTCACGCAGGAGGGCGGCAAGCTGGTCATCGCCCTGCACATCAAGGTCGGGTTCGGCCTGAATATTTCGACCATCACCCAAAGCATTACCCACCGCGTCAAAGACGAAGTTGAACTTGCCACCGGCTTAAAGGTTGCCCGCATTGATGTCTATGTGGACGATGTCATTGCCGACTAAAGACTGTTTTTACCCAGAAAATATGAGGTGTAACGAAACCATGATTACTGGCCAGACCCTGCGTGACGCCATCCTTTCCGGCGCCAACAATATTGCCAACCAGCGCACCCGCGTGGATGAGCTGAATGTTTTCCCCGTGCCGGACGGTGATACCGGCACGAATATGAGCATGACCATCGGCGCAGCCCGCGCCGAGCTGGAGGCCATGCCCGACAGCTGCACCGTGGCCGAAGCCAGCAAGACCGCTGCCTCCGCCATGCTGCGCGGCGCCCGCGGCAACTCCGGCGTTATCACCAGCCTTTTGTTCCGCGGCTTCTCCAAGGCGCTGGACGGCAAAAAGACTGCCGGGATCGAGGATATCGTTGCTGCGCTGAAAAAGGGCGTGGAAGGTGCCTACAAGGCTGTGATGAAACCCACCGAGGGCACCATCCTGACCGTTGCCCGCGTTGCCTCCGAGAAGGCCGCCGAGGCTTCTGCTGAGGACGTGGCCGCGCTGTGGGACGTGGTGTTGGAAGCTGGCCAGCAGGCTTTGGAGGATACCCCCAACCTGCTGCCGGTGCTGAAGAAAGCCGGTGTTGTGGATGCCGGCGGTCAGGGCATCATGGTGATCTTTGAGGGCATGGGCAAGGTGTTCCACGGTGAAGCCATCGTGGAGAGCAGCGACCAGCCCCAGAACAAGGCTAAGCTGTCCACTGCCAATGCTGGCAAGGGTGTGTTCACCGACGACCTGATGAAGGTGGAGGACATCACCAACGGCTACTGCACCCAGTTCCTCATCAACAAGAACGACGGTGCCAGCGCTGCCAAGATGCGTGCTTTTGCTGAGTCCAACGGCGACAGCGTGGTCTGCATTGAGGACGACGACGTGATCAACCTGCACGTCCATACCGCAGACCCCGGCAAGATCCTCAGCGAGGCCATCAAATACGGCTACCTGACCAACTTCAAGATCGAGAATATGCACGAGCAGTTCCTGGCACGGCAGAAGCAGGGCAAGAGCCTGGAAAAGCAGGCCCTGGCTGAGCAGAAGCCGGACCCGGCCAGCGAGTTCATTTATGCTGCTGTGGACCCCAGCCGTGACTATGGCTTTGTTGCCGTGGCTGCCGGCGAGGGACTGAAGGCCGTGTTCACCGACCTGGCTGCAGATGCTGTGGTATCCGGCGGCCAGACCATGAACCCCGCCACCGAGGATATCCTGGCAGCTGTTCAGAGCGTCCCGGCCAAGACCGTGTTCGTTCTGCCCAACAACAAGAACATCATCATGGCCGCAGAGCAGGCTTCTAAGCTGGCTGACCGTAAGGTCGTGGTGCTGCCCACCCGCACTGTGCCCCAGGGCATCACCGCTCTGCTGAGCTTTGACCCCACCGCCTCGGTAGAAGCCAATACCATTGCGATGATGCAGGCTGCCGACCGTGTCTCCACCGGTCTGATCACCTACGCTGCCCGTGACAGCGAGTACGACGGCAAGCGCATCCGCAAGGGCGAGATCATGGCTCTGGAGAACGGCCGCATCGTGTCCACCTCCAGCGACCTGACCAAGGCCACCTACCGTCTGGCCCGGGCTATGTGCCGCAAGGACTCCAGCTTTGTGACCATCATCTCTGGCTGCGATGTTTCGGACGAGGAAGCAGAGCGCGTAACCGAGATCGTGAAGGCAAAGTGCCCGAACCATGTGGAAGTCAGCCACATTCGGGGCGGTCAGCCGGTCTACTATTATATGATCAGCGTGGAGTGATCCCCTCCCCTGTCTAAAACAAAAAGCAGCAGGCCCCATGTCCGCACCGCAGCGGTGCCGGAGATGGGGCCTGTTTTATGAAGTACGCCTGCAAGGGACACAAAAGGAGAGCAAAAAATGCAGCTGGAAGCATACGATTTTCTGCCGGAGGATGCAAAACGCATCCGGGAAGCAGTCTTTATGAAAGAACAAGGCTTCAAAAACGAATTTGATGATATCGATCTCTTGGCTCTCCATTTGATCCTGTACGACGGCTCCCAACCGGCAGCCACCTGCCGGCTCTTCCCCGCAGCCGAGCAGGGCGTCTATCTTTTAGGACGGTTGGCGGTGGTAAAAACATACCGCGGACAAAAGCTCGGACAGCGGATGCTGCGGGAAGCCGAAGCCATCGCAGCCCGCAAAGGCGCAGCAGAGCTTCGGCTGCACGCCCAGTGCCGAGCCAGCCGCTTCTACACACAGGCGGGTTACACCCCCTATGGTACAGAGGATGACGATGAGGGCTGCCCTCATATCTGGATGAAAAAAACGCTTCGGTAAACATTCCATACAAACAAAAGTGCCCGCACGGCAAAGCAACGATCCGCTTTGCTGTGCGGGCTTTTTTAAAAGAAGCTCACCTGGCTGCTTTCCGGCAGGTCGCCCAAAGCACCCACCTGGCGCAGTCGGTCCAGGATACTGGCGCCCACGCCGGATGCCTGCTGCAGCTCTTCCACCGAAAGGTACTCCTGTCCGTCGATGGTCGCACGCTCCAGCGCATCCGCCGCCGCATCGCCCAGTCCCTTCAAGGCACTGAACGGCAGCCGGACTTTGTCATCCTCCACCACATAGCGGGTCCCGCGGCTTTTGCCCAGCTGGATGGGCAGAAATTCATACCCCCGCACCAGCATTTCATTGACCAGTTGCAGGGAGACCAGCAAGTCCTCGTCCTTAGCGTTCTTTTCCTCCCGCAGGCGGCGTGTGACCTCGTTCATGTGGGCACGGGCCACAGCCGGGCCGCCCACCGCTGCCTCGTAGTCGATATCGTCGCCGCGCACCGTGAAGTACACCGCATAAAATGCCTGCGGATGATACAGCTTGAACCACATCAGCCGGATGGCGCTCATCAGGTAGGCCACGGCATGCGCCTTGGGGAACATATATTTGATCTTGCGGCAGGACTCAATATACCAGTCCGGCACATCGTGTTCCCGCATCGCTTCCTCCCAACCATCCTTAAAGCCGCCCTTGGCCACCTTGCCTTTACGCACAGCCTCCATGATATCAAACGCCATTTTGGGTTCCAGACCCTTTCGGATCAGGTAAAGCATGATGCTGTCACGGCAGCCAATGACCTCTGCAATGGTACAGGTACCGCTGCGGATCAGCTCATCGGCGTTTCCCGTCCACACGTCGGTGCCATGGGACAGACCGGAGATCTGGATCAGCTCGGAAAAATTCTTGGGCCGGGCCTCCACCAGCATCCCGCGGACAAAGTTCGTGCCCATCTCCGGGATGCCGAAGGTGCCGGTCTGGCTGTCGATCTGCTCCGGGGTGACCCCCAGTGCCTCCGGACTGGTGAGCAGGCTGTACACCTTGGGGTCATTCATGGGGATGGAGTCCACCGGGATGCCGGTATACTCCTCAAAATACTTATAGAAGGTGGGCATATCGTGGCCCAGTTCGTCCAGCTTCAGAAGCGTATCATGGAGATATTTGAACTCAAAGTGGGTGGTCAACAAACCGCCCGCCACATCGTCCGCCGGGTGCTGGATCGGACAGAAATCGTAGATCTCGTAGGTATCCGGCACGACCACCATGCCGCCGGGATGCTGGCCGGTGGTGCGTTTGACCCCGGTACAGCCCAGGGTCATGCGGTTTTCCTCCGCACGGTTGACGGTACGGCCCCGTTCCTCCAGATATTTGCGCACATAGCCATACGCTGTTTTATCCTGGATACCAGAAACCGTGCCAGCCTTGAACACATTCGCCTTGCCAAACAACTCCTCGGTATAGCGGTGGACACTGCTCTGGTACTCGCCGGAGAAGTTCAGGTCGATATCCGGTTCCTTGTCGCCGTAGAAGCCCAGGAAGGTCTCAAAGGGGATATCATGGCCATCCACCAGCATCCGGGTGCCACAGCAGGGACAGTCCTTATCCGGCAGGTCAAAGCCGTCCTCCACACTGCCGTCGGTGATGAACTCACTGTGCTTGCACTTTGGACAGCGATAATGGGGCGGCAGGCTGTTCACCTCCGAAATGCCGGAAAAGTGCGCCACAGCCGAGGAACCGACCGAGCCTCGGCTGCCCACCTGGTAACCACCTGCGTTGGAATACGCCACCAGTTTTACCGCAATGACATACAACACCGCATAGCCGTGTCCGCAGATGGAATCCAGCTCCTTTTGCAGACGTTTTTCCACCAGCTCAGGCAGCGGGTCGCCATAGTCCTCCTTCGCACGCTTCCAGGTAGCATCCCGCAGCTGCTGCTCTGCCCCTTCGATGCTGGGGGGATAGGTCCCCCGGGGGATCGCACGCACAGTATTGTCAATAGCAGCCGCTACTTTGCGGGGGTTGGTCACTACGATCTCATAGGCTTTTTCCTTGGGGAGGTAACGGAACTGCTGCAGCATATCCTCCGTGGTGCGGAAATACAGCGGCGGCTGATTGTCGGCATCCTTAAAGCCATTGCCCGCCTGCAGGACCGAGCGGTAGATCGAGTCCTCCGGGTCGGTAAAATGCACGTCACCGGTGGCGATCACCGGTTTATGCAGATCCTCTCCCAGGCGGATCACCGTGCGGTTGAACTGCTTGATGACCTCCTCGCTCTCTACCTTTCCATCCCGTACCATATAGGCATTGTTGCCCAGGGGCTGCACTTCCAGAATATCGTAGTAGGCTGCGATCTTTTTCAGTTCCTCATAGGAACGCCCCTCTACGATGGCACGGTACAGCTCCCCTGCCTCACAGGCAGAGGTCAGCAGCAGGCCATCCCGGTATTTATTCAGCAGGCTGCGGGGAACACGCGGTTTTTTGAAGAAGTAGTTGACGTGCGCCTCGCTGACGATCTTATACAAGTTTTTCAGGCCCATCTGGTTGCGCACCAGGATGATGAGGTGATAATATTTCTTTTTCAGAACCTCCCGGTTCCCGCCCAGGCCGGTGTTTACCTCACTGATGTGGGCGATCTGTTTTTCTTCCAGATCCCGCAGCATCACGCTGAAGATCCGCCCCAGGGCAGCAGCATCCTCACAGGCACGATGCGCCTGGTAGGAGGGCAGCTCCAAATGCTTATTGATGGTGCCCTGCTTATAGTTGTGCAGACCCGGATACATGGCCTGGGCCATGGTCAAGGTGTCCAGATAGGTGGGTTCAAACTCGATGCCGCTGCGCTTGGCAGCCGCCCGCATGAACCGCATATCAAAAGAATGGCCATTGTGGGCCACCAGGATGCGGCCGCCCGCAAAGTCCAAAAACTTTTGCAGAGCTTCTGCTTCGGAAGGCGCATCCTCGACCATCTCGTTGGTGATACCGGTCAGCTCTGTGATCTTGGGTGTAATGGGTTTGCCGGGTTTGACAAAGGTATCAAATTCCGCCACCACTTCCCCATTGCGCACCAGCACGGCACCGATCTCGGTAAGATACTCCACTCCAGGGTCCAAGCCGGTGGTCTCGGTGTCGAACACGCAGAACTCTCCGGTCAGCGGCTCATCCTGGACACCGTAGACACAGGGGACCATATCATCCACAAAATAAGCCTCGCAGCCGTAGATGAGCTTGAAGTTCGGGTCCTTTTTGTGGATATCATCGGCCGCCAGCATCGCTTCTGGATATCCCTGGCAGACACCGTGATCCGTGATGGCTACTGCCGGGTGCCCCATCCGGTGGGCCAGTTTGACGATGCCGCCAGGGTCGCAGAAACCGTCCATACTGGACAATTTGGTATGCAGGTGCAGCTCTACCCGCTTAGCGGGGGCATGGTCCTCCCGCTTTTTCCGCTCTACCACCAGCACATCGTAGGGGTAAACGATGTAGTCATGCTCATATTTATCATAGGAGCAGTCACCCCGCACCAGCAAAGTAGAGCCTTTGGGGATGTTCTCCCACTTGGAGCAGTCCTCCCCTTCCTGGGCGCGGATCTTGA
>OFMA01002547.1_pt1 | contig 10158 bp, 8 predicted proteins | sample 1541011 | NCBI WGS metagenome assembly OFMA01 (sample SAMN04209225, study PRJEB22552) | human gut metagenome | biome: gut; material: feces | host: Homo sapiens | place: USA: Oklahoma
CTAAAGCTTTTATAATATATCCATACGCATCACAAACTTCAGAAAGGATCTTCTTCAAGGTTTTATCTACTCCATCCTTCAAAATTGGATACCTGAACTTTGGACACCATATAATATGATACTGAACTAAATACTTACAATGAGAAGCACGATGATAATTCTCATTTTTCATGATCATTCACATCTTTTAACTGATACTTTTCCTGAATACCTCTACGCATCAGATCCAGAAAAGTAATTGTTTTACCTTCTTCAACCGAATAGATTCTGGCAAGGTTTTCCAGTTCCTTTTTCCATTCACTAGGAATAGCAATATTGATCTGAACATTATTTGTTCTAGGTCTAGGCATAATATCAACTCCGAACTATTTCTACATATATTATATATTTTTTATACGCATTATACAATACATAAAGTGGCTTTCATCTCCACGGCAAGCTATGGAGTTTTCGCCACTTAATTATAACCCAATCTTTGGTTTTGTCTTAGACCACAATGTAACTGGGATGTAGCAACCAAAAGAAATAATGATAGCTGCAACCATACGGTTCATATGCAAATCGTACATATTTCCTGAAATGGCATAAAGAAGAATCACACCAATTCCAGTTACGGCAAACACAGCATTACGAATCACAGAAAGCTTCCTATTTCCTTCTTCGGAAGTCCAGTTGTTTTGTGGTAAGAAACATACGACGATACGAATAATAGCTGAAATCCAAATCATAGCCTCGACCCAAAGTGGAGCTTGTAATGTTGGGAATGTTAATTTCCAGATAAGCAATAAAATAATATAGAATACGGTCATAGTGATTGAAGATACCTGCAATCCAATTCCAAGCTGTCTTTTAATTCTATCATTTGTACCATACACAGCTCTTTTAATACGAGGAGCCAAGTGGAATGCGTCTCCACCACACAACGTTAATGTTAACACTCCATATAAAATAAATAATGGATTCCCTTTCGAATATACAAAGAATAAAATTCCGGCAATTAAGTCAAAAATCAAGTAACAAGCATCAAAAATTGCTTCCATTAAATCAGGAATTTTTTTCATTTGAAATCATCCTTTCTGCATTGTCATACACCTTTTGAAATACACTCATAAACACTTTGATCTCTTCTTCACTAAGACCTTCAAACATATCTTGCGCAAACTCCTTTTGCGCCCATATTCCATCTTCAATTACTTCATTAGCCAATTGTAGTAAATGAATAGTTACATGCTTTTTATTGTCTTTGTCGATTCTTCGCTCAATAAAGCCACGATCTTCTAATACTTTAAGTGAAGTCGAAACATGAGACTTTGTAGACTTACGAATACGAACAATGTCCGCAGCCGTATTGTACGCAGGATTGTTGTAAATAAACATTAATATGTCATACTCCAACTGTCTTAACTGATATTTTTCGCAAACACCAGAAACCTTCATTTCATAATATCTCGTTATCGTTTTATGTTCATCCCAAAAGTGCATATGCACCCTCCTCATCGTTCTATAGCTACTCTATAGGTTTGTCAACAACTTTTTATTGACACTTTTTATGTAAAAATACTATGCTAACTATAAGGGAAGGAATCCAAATATGCATACACAAAAATCTAACTTTCAAACCATGAAATACTTCTTTTACATCTTAATGATTGCGATTTTAGGATGGTTTTGTTTCATGCAATTATTTGGTGCTAACGAACAAAACTATAACGACCCGTCCAAATCCATAATCTATTCCGGTTCCTTTTACTGGAATAAAGAGGATGGTACGAAACAAAAAATAAAGGTTCCCGGAACCTATGAAGTAAAACCAGGCCATACCATGGTCCTGACAACAACATTGCCTAAAGACTATGATGAAACGTCTTTTGCGATTCGATCTTCTTTGCAGGACATTCAGTTCTACGTAGGAAATTCATTGCGCGCACAATATTCCACAAAAGATACAAGAATGGCTGGTAAAAATTCAGCGAGTCGCTACATCTTTTGTCCTACAACCTATAAAGATGCAGGAAAAACATTACGCATTGAACTGACAACCTACACTTCAAATTATTCTGGTATTGTCAATGAGGTGTATTGTGGTAATAAAGCCGAAATTTGGCAAAATATATACAATACTTATGGAATATCCACATTTATTGCCTTCTTTATCTTATTTACCGGCATCACATCCATCCTGTTTGGCATAGCCCTAAAACATGTCTACCACACAACATTCGACATGGAATACTTTGGATGGTGTATGGTCATGGGCTCTGTCTGGATGCTTGGAGAATCCAAAATTCGACAAATCCTAGTTCCTAACGCATCCGCGTTAGCTGCTTTATGTTTTGTGATGATCATGCTGAGTCCATTACCCATCTTGTTCTATGCGGACAACATTCAAAATGGCAAGCACCAAAAACTCTATCAAAATATTGGTTATGTCGTAATTTTAAACTTTATTGTTTCTTCCATTCTCTATCTTACAAAAGTCAAAGACTACATTGAAACATTGCCCGTTGCACAATTACTACTCGTCTTTGTGTTTATCCTAATATTCATTCATTTGATGCAATACATACGCAAAAATAAACAAATAAAATCCGACTACATTCTATTGATTGGACTCTTTCTAGTCCTAGTCTGTGTTGCTATTGAATCTGTATCTGTTTATTTTGTCGCAACTATTTCAGGTATCTTTATTGGCATAGGCATGATTATATTGCTCTTCACTAACATTATTCGTACCATCCAAAAGATTCATATCATAGAAGAAAATCGTCATCAAACGGAGTTGGAAATTGAAAAGAAAGAAAACAAAAAAATAACACTTCAAATGATGGAATCCCTTTCTACTACCATTGAAGCCAAAGATGAATATACACGTGGACACTCAAGGCGTGTAGCCCAATATGCAGCCTTGATTGCGAAAAATATGGGTTGGACAAATGAAGAGATTCAAAACCTTAAAAACTGTGCTTATTTACACGACATTGGAAAGATTGGTATTCCAGACCAAATCTTAAATAAGCCTGGCAAATTAACAAATGAAGAATTTAATTTAATCAAACAACACACTACAATTGGACAAGATATCTTAAAAGATATAACGATCATTCCGCATATCGATGAAGTCACAAGAAGTCACCATGAACATTATGATGGTACTGGCTATCCAGATGGACTTAAAGGAAATGAAATTCCAATACAAGCACGTATAATTGCGTTAGCCGACAGTTATGATGCCATGAACTCAAGAAGAATCTATCGTAACGCATTAAGTCATGGACGAATTTATCATGAAATCCAAATGAATGCGGGTACGCAATTTGATCCTGAAATTACTAAAGTCTTCTTGAAATTAATGGACAACGGATCTTTATTTCACTTAGAACACGAAATACTTCCATCCCAAGAAGACACAATCAATAAGTTTATTTCCGATGTTGTGACAACCATGCAAGATCAGGAAGAAACAAAAAACATCGATTATCTTACAGGCCTTCCAGTTCGTAATGTAGGACAAAAACGCATTGCGAGCGCTATGCAAAAGACAAATGGATGCCTGATTTTCTGGGATATGGATAATCTAAAAAAAATCAATGACGTTTATGGACATAAAGCTGGAGATCGAGCCCTAAAAAGCCTAGGAAAACTATTGCTAGACATTTCAATACCTAAGATTGCATGTCGTATGGGAGGGGATGAATTCCTTCTGTTCTTACCACAAGCGAATACAGAACAAGCCGAAAATACAGTTTCAAATGTGATTGAACAATTCAAAGAAATCATTAAAGACGATAGTGAAACCCATTTTGCAGCCCTTTCTGCAGGCATGCTCATGTGCTCTCGAAACGATACGTTTGCGGATGCCTATTCAAAAGCCGACAAAGCCTTGTATTATGTGAAACAAAATGGTAAGAACAACTATTCTTGGTACAACCAAATCCATTATGGAAACACAGCCAACACAAGCTTAGACCTGAAACAAATTGCAAACTCCCTACAAACAAGTGGAAACTATTCAGGCGCATTACACCTAGAATATCGCGATTTCACAAGACAATATGAATACATACACCAATTGATGACACGAAACCAATGGAACTGTTATCTAGTCATGGTTACTATGGAAACTGTACAAGATACACTTCCATATATTGAAGAAATCGAAGAAGCCCTTGACCATATGGGTGAAGCTATTCAAGATAACATTCGAAAGGTGGATGTATGTACACGTTATAGTGCTATGCAATATTTGATTATTCTATCTCATCCTGCAGAAACACAAATTCCAAACATCATGTCACGCATTTTTATGGAATACTACAAACTACAGGATAGTCAGCACTTCACACCTAGCTATGAATATATTTCTATGAAGCAGTAAAGGGGATCGACAATTTAGTCAATCTCCTTTTAGTTTGACAACAACCACCAACATTCTGAATCTCATCTAAAAATAAGTATGTTTTTCCTTTCGAGCCAGAAAATTCAATGCCAATCTCTAATAGATGCTCATCTTCGAAGTTCACATATATGATTTGCGGCAATGGAATTCCATCATTCATTAATTTATGAATCTTTTGATACATCATATACGATTTACCCGTTCTTCGAACCCCCACAAAACAATAATTCACATTATCTTCTAAATCATAATTTCTAGAAATAATAGGATTATAAAGATACATCTCCTTTTGATCTACTATTATCTGTTTTAAAATATCTCGATTCATACGCAGCACTCTTTCTTTTACCGCATTATATAAACATATTGTCTTGTCTGTAAGACAATATTTATGTCTTTTTGTCTTGTCCACAAGACAATATTCATATATTTTTGTCTTATCTACAAGACAAAAGCCTTCCGAAATCAAATAAAATTCTTATCAAAATGATATTGAATCACTTTAGAAAAGTCCTCTAAGTTTAGCGCATCATTTTTTTCAAGAGCAGAAAAAAAGATTGCGTTTGAATGTTCGGCAAATTCCTGAAGAATCGTTGTTTTACCAACTCTTCTTCGACCATACATTACTAAATATTCAAAACAATCACTATTATATAATTCATTCAAATGATTTAATTCTTCTTTTCTTCCTAACATCAAATCACATCTTTCGTATTTGTATACTTACGAGTAGTATACTTTAAAGTATACAAACATATTCAATCATTCTTTCACTGTATACTTTTTTATTCTCCCAGTTCATCCAACATATCATCTACACCATCACGGTAACTTTCATCGTTATCATAACGATCCTCATCATAATCACCTGAATATGCATCATCACTTCCTTCATCATAAGATGAAGACGAAGAAGATGATGAGTTTGAACTTTGTCCCTCTTTCTTCTTACGTTTTTCTTCCCTTGCCCTAAATTCATTTTGTTCAGCTTTTCGTCTACTCTCAATACGATACTGCTTCTGTGCCATATCCCATTCTGCCTCTTCCTTTTTCAAAGACATATAGCCATATCCAAACAGAAGTCCAATAATGATCAAGAAAATAATTCCACCCTTGCCATTTGATGTTTCCTTCTGTTTAATCGCTACTGAAGCCCTGCTTTGATTTGTCTTGCTAGAAGGTTGACTCACATGTTCACTACGAATCTTAGGTGATTTAGTCCTTGGAGCACCACCTTGATTTACCTTTCGAATTTTTGGGGATTGTACTTTAGGTGGTTCCCCCATCACTTTCTTATGTATATCAAACAATCTTATAAATATAAAATGAGCTAGCCAATTAATAAAGACATTCTCAAAATCAAAACTCATACATGTTAATACGCTAAGAAACGCAAGTAGATCATCATCAAAATAATCATCCTCACACCAAGGCTCTTCATAAAGCATTTTTTGAACTTCATCCTCTGATTTACCATCATATTTTCGAATCAGTTCATCATCACTCATATCCAAGATTTTCTTAACACCATCCCCTACAATCTTCTTACGCGTTTCAATATCTAACTTCTTAGACATCTTTCTCTCTGCTTTTGTAGGTATATTAGGCAGTTTCGTTTCTTTTTTAGTAACAGGTACATCCATACCATACTGCTGCATTACCTGTATTAACTCTTTTGATAGTAGGCCCTTTTTATTAGCCTGAATGTAAATTTCTTCATAAATTGGACAAAGACTACAAGCCTCTACAAATTTATCTTCCTTTAATAAAGAATCGACAGATTGAACAAACTCATACGAACTATATCCCTTAATACACTCTTCGCAAATAGATGCATAAAAATGTCTTAAATAGACAGGAATAAATGTAGAAGTATAGAAATCATTTTCTTTGCATTGTTTAGTAATAGTCTCTACATGTTTCTTTACTATACTCGAATCTAAAATCATACGATAAAGAGTACTTGCCAAAGGATTGCACAATATGCCAAAGTTTACATTTAAAAAAGACTCTAACATCTTCTCTTTCACTAATTCAACTTCAACTTCCAATTGCGATGTACTTCCTTGCATCATGAGTACACGAATCTTTTCAAGACTTGAAATATCACGATTTAAATTTGCCGTATTCATATTTGAAAAAGGAAGTTCAATATCTTTATATTTACCACGAATCAATTTATCCTCTACTTCATTTACTAAACTTGAATACTTTTCTTTACACTCATTATAATAGTCATACCAATCTAGAAACTCTTTTGAAATTATAATATTTTCCATTCCCTATACCTCTGGTCTTATACTGTTATTATAGCCTTTTCGATCTATGATTTCATTTTAATGCTGGTATAATGTTAGGTATGAACTATCAAAATATACAGAGCGGCCTATCTACCGCATTTCTAGACAAAAATATATCTTCCAACGTATTATATCGACCTCAATTTATTTCAAACGACTATAAGAATGGAAGAAAAGTACTAAGCACCATTGAAGATGAATTATTACACTGCGACTCCTTTTTAATCAGTGTAGCCTTCATTACCATGGGAGGAATTACCCCCTTACTTCAAACGCTTCGTACTCTAGAAGATAAAGGCATCCATGGAAAGATTCTAACAACGGACTATTTGGCATTTAGTGATCCTAAAGCGTTAGATAAACTCGCTACATTTTCGAATATTGAACTTAAAATGTATCTAGTACCCGACTCAAAGAATGGTTTTCATACCAAGGGATATATCTTTCAATCCGATGAAATCTACAAGATCCTTATAGGTTCTAGTAATATGACAAATACAGCACTTACTACAAATCGAGAATGGAATACAAAAATTGTGTCCACAAAATCCGGAGAATTCGTTTCTGAAATGTTAGATGAATTTGAAGAATTATGGAATCATCCAAATACATATTCCTATAATGCATTTATTGGTGCATATAGAGTGCATTATGAAGAATACAAAAAGGTGAAACAAAAAGAAGAAATTAAATTACCTTCTAAACAACTGATTCCAAATTCTATGCAGAAAGCCTTTATTTCCAATCTTAGAAAGCTTCGCAATGAGAATGAATCAAAGAGTTTGTTGATTTCAGCCACAGGAACAGGAAAAACATATGCCTCAGCCTTTGCCTTACAAGATCAGAATCCCAAGAAAGCCCTATTTTTAGTGCATAGAGAGCAGATTGCCAAACAAGCTCTTCAAAGCTACAAAAATGTATTTAAAAATACAAAAACATTTGGGCTTTTATCTGGAAACAGCAAGGATACAGATGTAGACTACTTGTTTGCAACCATGCAAACGATGTCTAAAAAAGAAGTGTATTCAAGTTTTGCCCCTGATACATTCGATACCATCATCATTGATGAGGCACATCGCATTGGAGCTAAAAGCTATCAAGAAATCATGGACTACTTTAAACCAAAGTTTTGGCTAGGAATGAGCGCAAGCCCAGAAAGAACCGATGACTTTGATGTATATGCAGCCTTCGACCATAATATTGCCTATGAAATTCGTCTTCAACAAGCTCTAGAAGAAAACTTATTATGTCCATTCCACTATTTTGGCATTACTGGCTTTTTAACAAACGGAAACGAAACCGATTTTACAGATTTCAACTACCTTACATCGAACCAAAGAGTCGACTACATTATCGAACAAACCAATTACTATGGATATAGTGGAGAAAGAGTCAAAGGACTCATGTTTTGCAGTTCCAAGAAAGAAGCGGCTGCCCTTAGTGAAAGATTAAATCTAAGAGGGTATCGAACCATCGCTTTAAGTGGAGAGGATTCTCAAGAAAAAAGAGAAGATGCGATTGATCGCTTAGTATCCGATACAAGAAGTGACTATCTACAATACATTTTAACTGTAGATATTTTTAATGAAGGTGTCGACATTCCTGAAATCAATCAAGTTGTACTATTAAGACCTACACAATCGCCCATTGTCTTTGTCCAACAATTAGGCCGAGGCCTAAGAAAATCAAAAGGCAAAGAATATGTTGTCATTCTAGACTTCATTGGAAACTACAAAAACAACTTCATGATTCCAATCGCCCTATCTGGAGATCGTTCTTACAACAAAGACAATATAAGACGATATGTTCTTGAAGGTGAAAGAATTATTCCAGGATCGAGTACGATTCACTTTGATGAAATCAGTAAGAAACAAATTTTTGCGTCGATTGACACCGCCAATTTTGCGGATATCAAGCTCATTAAGGATAGCTATAAAAATCTAAAGAATAAACTTGGAAGAATCCCTACTCTTATGGATTTTGAAACCTATGGAGAAATTGACGTACAAAGAATTTTCGACAACAAATCACTAGGATCTTATTATGCCTTTTTAAAGAAATATGAAAAGGATTATAAGATCAGATTGAATGAACTTGAAGAAAACTTTATTAAGTTTATTTGTACAAAACTTGCCAATGGAAAAAGAAAGATAGAGCTTGAAACACTAAAAGATTTAATCAATGATCAAGAATATACTTTCTCAAATGACATATCACAAACAAATGTATTAAACATCTTCACCAATGAATTCCCTACTGGTTCTGGAAAAAATACGTTTAAAGATTGTATTTTTATTGAAGACAAGAAGATTTCAAAACCATTTAAGACATATTTAGAAAACAACGAATTTAAATCCATGGTAAAAGAAATCATTGAATATGCATTGGATCAATATAATAAACATTATAAGAATACATATAAAGATACAAACTTTGTTCTTTATCAAAAATATACATACGAAGATGCCTGTCGCTTATTAAATTGGCAACACAATGAAGTTCCATTAAATATTGGCGGATACAAATATGATCAAACAACCAAAACATTCCCTGTCTTTATCAATTATGACAAGGCAAACGACATTCAAGATACCATCAAATATGAAGATCATTTTATCAATGAAAGTCAATTGATTGCGATATCCAAATCCGGAAGAACCACAAGCAGTGATGACGTACAAAACTTCTTGTACGCCAAAGAAAGAGGGATTGAAGTTCATTTGTTTGTGCGAAAGAACAAAGATGATAAAACAAGCAAAGAATTCTATTATCTAGGCCATATGCAAGCAGAGATAGATAAGACCAAACAGTTTGTGATGCCCAACACGCAAAAAACAGCCGTCGAAATCTTATGGCAATTGGATACACCCGTAAGAGAAGACATTTATGGATACATTGTAGAGGAGTGATTTTTTGAAAACAATACACGTAGTAGCTGCCATTATTAAAGATGAAAATAAAATATTCGCCACCCAAAGAGGTTATGACGAATTTAAAGACGGATGGGAATTTCCTGGAGGAAAAGTAGAACCCAATGAAACTAGCAAACAAGCCATTGTTCGTGAAATCAAAGAAGAATTAGATACAACCATTCAAGTCGAAGAATACTTTGATACAGTTGAATATGACTACCCAACCTTCCACCTATCCATGGAATGTTTCATTTGTACAATTCTTGAAGGAAATTTAACTCTATTAGAACACGAATCTGCAAAATGGCTTACTAAAGACACATTAGACTTAGTAGATTGGCTACCTGCAGATTTAGGATTAATCGCTAAACTAAAAGAAATATTATAATCCCATACAGCATTTTAAAATACCTAAAAACGAGCATTTCATCTTTACATAAAGAACAAATGCTCGTTTTTCTTTTGCCAAACTGTCAAATAATCAACAAATTTTCAGGAATTAATAATGTTTTCACATTGAAGTTTTATAATTGAAATTGGCTACTGGATG
>OFMA01002549.1_pt1 | contig 10143 bp, 10 predicted proteins | sample 1541011 | NCBI WGS metagenome assembly OFMA01 (sample SAMN04209225, study PRJEB22552) | human gut metagenome | biome: gut; material: feces | host: Homo sapiens | place: USA: Oklahoma
CCCGCCCGCTGTATACAGGCATACCGTACTGATCTGGCCTTTTACACCAACGGGCAGAGCGTATGCCTTACAGAGCTAAAAGGGTATCAGGCCGCTGTCGGCGAGCCGGTCATCCAGCCCCGCCGTCCAAACAGCCGCCTGGATAAGGTGCGCCATATGTTCAGTAAGATCACTTGATACACCACAGCGAGGAAGGTTATTGTATTTCCCTGTCTTTCGTGGTAAAATGTAGTTGTAAACCACCAGAGAAACCAATCTAATTTTACCGTTGATAGCCATTTTCTTGATAGCCAAATGATAGCAAAAGTTCGGCAAGCCCATAGGATAAGGATAATAGGTATCAGGAAAAATCAAATGGTATCAAATCCCCCAAACAAAAGCGTTTAGAATTAAGTTTCATTTTGCGATTTTGAATAATGTACTTGATGGCTACTCAAACGAGCAGCCATCTTTTTTTAATATGCCGGAATACCGTATCCGTAGATAACAGAGCTTCCGACAGGGTATGTTTTGGTTCTGCAAGTGTCGCCTGAGTTGCCCTCAACGGTATAGACTGTACCGTTTTCGCATTTCTGAACAATACCGGTGTGGTCTGTCACACCGTCGCCCTCCCAGTCAAAGAAAATGATTGTACCGGGCGAAGGCTCATACGAACCGTCTGCCCACTGTCCTCGGTCTCTGAACCATTGTACACCGTTTACACAGCCGGCATACTTTGGAATAATACCGGCGTCGATATATCCGCACTCGTTAGCACACCAAGAGACGAAGCAGGCACACCATTCTACACGGGAGTCAAATCCGTACCAAGACCAGTAAGGCTGACCGCCTACATTACCCACCTGTGACAAGGCAACCGTTACGATTTGGTCGTCGCTGTATCCGATACCGTAAAGCACCTGAGACCATAGTTGATTGTTTTCGTCCTTTAGCAGCTCGGCAAGATACTCTTTCTGCTCCTGATTAAAGCCGTACATAGCCGCCATTTCATCAACGGTCTTGTGCGATACCGTGATATACAGGAAAGTTTCTGTTACTGTGGTTTCGGTCTGTACGATGTTGCCGTGTCCGTCGTCGCTTTCTTCGATTTCGGTGTGGGTTTTCGATTCCGTTCTGGAAGAAATATCGTTCATCTCCCAAAAAATATCCGACAGTAGCTGCTTCTTGGTTTCATCAACCGTAGCAACCTCCATCGGATTATCGGGGTCGGTATTTACTTTAACGGAATAGACCGCAAGAACTTCTTTCCACACAGCTCGGCTTCCGCTCATTTCAAGCACATCATAGCTTACGGAGTTCTTTTCCTGCTCCAATCGGTCATCATATTCTTGATTGATTTCCTGAACGACTGTCTGCATAGACATTCCCGTGCCGGAATCCTCTCCCGAAAAGAAGATACCAAACACAGAACCGGCAATTAATCCGACAAGACACAGAACAATAATAACCACCACCGCAACCCAACCGCCGGCAGCGATAGCGGCAATAAGACCTTTTACCGCCGCTATGATTGCTTTTACTGCGGCAACGGTGGCTTTGGCTGCGGCTTTAATCGTAGCGGCTGTTGCTTTGGCTGTGGCTTTTGCCGCCTGTGCTGCTTTCTGTGAAGCCTTAACTGTCGCCTGAGCTGTTTTCTGTGCCGCCTTCGCCGCTTGCTGACTTGTTTTTATCGCTGTCTTTGCAGTCTGTTCAGCCGTCTTAACTGATTTCTGTGCGGTTTTGGTTGCTTCTTTTCCGGCAAACTTAATGGTTTTCTTTCCGGAGGAAGTGGCAGACTGCTTTATGGTCTTTTCCGCCTTGTCAACAGTCTTAATCGCAGAGCTTGTGTTATGCGAAGCCTGTTTTCGTAAAGACTGCTCGGCTCGCTGTTGCTTGAAACGCTGAATACCGTCCTTTGCGGTGCGGATATTCTCTTTTGTGGTTTCCACACCTTTTCGTCCCGCCTTATCGAACGCATAAGCACCATCGTGAACCACCTCGTCAATACCGCTTTCCAGCTTATCGGAAGCGTATTCCTCGGCTGAACTGCTGTTGGCATTTACCGACCGCTCCGCTTTTTCTTTTGTTGCGATATACGCCTGCTTCATTCGTTGGGTTGCAACGGCAGCCTTATCTATGGTTCTTATCGTACCCTTTGCATTGTCCTTCGTTTTAATATCAGCCATACAATCCCTCCTTCCTATGCAGGCTGAACCACCTGTTGCGTTATTCGTTAATGAGTTTTGCCACTACAACGAGTCTGCCGTTTGTCCGGGAATACTCACAGGTGGAAAGGGTCAGGAGCTTGTCGCCGTATTCGGCAGTTACGCCGGTATCGTAAAGCGACAGTTCCTTGCACTTCTCAACATAGGCTGTGAAATTCTCGGCGGTTTCCGCATTGACGAACTGATAGTATTTGAAGCTGTCGGGACTGTCCATATAAACTACGGTTTTGAACACGGCAATCACTTCATAGGTCTGTCTGTCGGTCAGCGTATCAAAGGATACTGTTTTGTGCTTTTCCCAAAAGCTCTTGTCCTTGAATTTCATAAGACCGGCGAACATAGAGCCGTCGTTCATATGATGACCGTAGATGATGATATTGTCGCTTGGCAGCTCCATATCGCAGTTTTCCTGAACATAAGGACAGCCGTAGTCGGTGTATGCCTTATCAAAGCCGTGCTTCAGATAGAAGTTCGGGTTGTCCTTTGACTGCATAACGGGATAATTGATTTTTGTGTCCTCAACCTTAATCCAGCCGACCATATCGTTGTTTTGCAGATAAAGCTCCTGATACTCCGGGATAAAGGTCTTTTCTTCGGAGTAGTTCATCGGCTCTTTGGTTTCTTCTGGCTCGGTCTCCACCACCTCAATCAGATTGTCGTACATTTCCGCCTGCTTTGCAGAGTCGTAATAGTGCTTGATAAGAAAACCTGAGCTTACGGCAAATACAATGCTGAAAGCACAGATTATGGCAATATAGATTTTGTTTTTCATAGGTGTTTCCTTTCTCATTTACAGAATAGGGCAAGGGTTATACACCCTCGCCCGGTTTGGTTGTCATCAGCTTATACAGCTTCGTATTCTTCGGGAACTTGTTTGCAAACGGCACAAGCGAACTGCCGACCTTAATCAATCCGTGTCCTGCGTCAACATTCGTGATATACGAAAGCTGGAGGTCGGAAATGTTAAGGAGCTTGGCAAGCTCAATTCTGTCGGTTGACGCCTGATTGAGCATAATCAAAAACTCGCTGTTCGCAAGCATAGTTCTTGCCGTATGGCTCTGCAAAAGGTCGTCCACATTCTGCGTAATACCGGTGGCATAAGCACCGTACTTCCTTACACGCTTCCAAAGAGTAAACAGAAAGTTTGCGGAGTATTCGTGCTGGAACAGGAGATAGATTTCATCAATGAAGATGAAAGTCTGCTTACCCTTAGCACGGTTCTGTGTGATACGGTTCAGGATAGAGTCGAGAACGACAAGCATACCGATAGGCATAAGCTGTTTGCCGAGGTCAAGAATGTCATAGCAGATAAGTCGGTTATCCGTATCAACATTGGTCGGCTTTGCGAAAGTATTCAAAGAACCGTGTGTAAACAGCTCGATAGCAAGGGCGATTTCCTTTGCTTCCGGTTCGTCCTGTTTCAAAAGCTCCGCACGGAAATCCTGCAAGGTAGGAACAGTACCGGTATATCCTCTCTGCTGATAGTCTCGGTAAACGCTCGCCGTGCAACGGTCAATGATAGACTTCTGCTTTGCTCCGAGGTTTGTACCGCCGATAAGCTGTTCACAAAGAGACATAATAAACTCGGATTTCAGGATAACCGGGTTTGCACCGTCGCCGTATTCCTTATTCATATCCATCGCATTGATATGGCTCGGAGAAGTGGCAGAGATATTGATGATTTCACCGCCGAGAGCCTTTACAAGCTGCGAATACTCTCGCTCGGGGTCGATGATAATAACATCTGCGTTGGAGGAAAGAATGATATTTTCAATTTCTCCCTTTGCCGCAAAGGATTTACCTCCGCCGGATACGCCGAGGATAAAGGAGTTACCGTTGAGTAGCTGTCTGCGGTCGGCGATAATCATATTTTTGCTGATGACATTCTGACCGTAGTAAATGCCGTTTTCGTGGTAAATGTCCTGAACCCTGAACGGAATAAAGACCGCAAGGCTTTCTGTGGTAAGGGTTCTGAATGCGTCAATCTTGCGTGTTCCAAAGGGCATAGCCGTATTCAGTCCGTCCATCTGCTGATACTTGAGAACGGCAAACTGGCATAAATGCTTTCTTGCCGTAGTAAGCAGAGCTTCGGTGTCGTTATCAAGCTGTTCTTTGGAGTCCGCAGTATGAACCATAGTGAGTACAGCGAACATCATTCGCTGATCACGAGTGGTAAGGTCATCAAGGAACTCCTTCATTTCCTTTTTCTGCTGTTCCATATCATACGGAACGGTAGCGGAAAAGTTATTGTTCTGATTCTGCTTTCTCTGCCAGTTGGTAATGTTCGTCTCAACCCCAAGCAGTCTGCTCTCTGCTTCTCGCACCGCTTCATCGGTTGGAACGGGTACAATGTCAATAGACATCATCAGGTTGCGGTTCAGGTCGGTAAGCTCGGCTACCATACTGTCCTTGATATAGGAAGCGTACTCACGAAGAAAAAGAACTCTCCCGTAACGGTTTCCCATTTTGAAGTAGTCCTTTTCAAATTCCATTGTATCCGGGCAAACATAATCCTTGAAATCGTGTCCCTTTTTTCTCGTTTCCTTAATATTGAAGTGGTAGGCGGTTTCCTCCCCGACACGGAAGAAATCGTGGACAATTCTCAACCTCTCATCGGTTTCAAGCTCCACACATTTACTTCCGAGTCTTGCAAAGTGAGCAATCAGGTCAGCACCGACACGGGCAAAATAGGTTCTTGCATCCTCCACGCTCTTTTTGTTGATGGAGATAGTAACATACTTATCCTGAACGATGGCATTTGCACCGGTTGCCTTGTCGAGAAGCATTTTGTTATATTCCTCTCGGTAAACATCAAGCTCATCGCCGGTTTCGGGGATAAGAATGGTTTTCTCAAAGTCCAAACGGTTAAGCCGTCTGTTGTTGATAGTCAGCTTTGTAGTAGCTCCGCTGTCAAGAGAGTTGAGAAGCTCGGAATATTCAAGGAACATTGCTTCCTTATCCTCACGGCTCGCTACGGCATAGTTAATATCCGTGAACTTGAAGCTTTTGGAATACTTGTCCTTGCCTACACGGAAAATGCCGTCATCATAAATAGCGGTAATGGGAATACAATCCTGTACGCCCTTTGGTACTACAAACTTTTCTTTGTCCTGCTTTAACAGGTTTGTAAGAGTTTTAATCATTGTTCTTATAAGCCTCCTTCTGTTTTTGTTCGATTGTCGGTTTCATCAATTCGTAATAGGTGTTGGTGGAATGAAAGACCAGCTTTTTCGGCATAAGGAACTCGGACTTTATCCACGCCCATATAAATTTCTCAGCCGTCATTCCGTTGTATTTCACAAAGCCGAGAGCCGCAAAAGGGGCAGCTCCCAAAATGCACACCCACGATACGGTTTCTGTTCCGAGGTACGGTTTTAGGAGGAAGTAAAGTCCTACCGCTACCGCACAGGCGAGGACAGAAAAAATGAACTGTCTGAGCGACAGTCCAAAAAACATTGACTCTGTGTAATTTCGTATCTCTCGGTTAATTTTGACTTCCATCAAAAGCTCCTTTCTCTGCGATATGCTTGTTTTGCGTGACGGATTTCATCAGAGCAGACGCAGGTGTCCGCAAGGCAAATTACATTGCCGTTTTTCTTTCCTCCGTAATACACACAATATTTGCAGTCGCAGTCGGCAGGCGTATAGCCCTGCCATCTATCGTTATTATTCTTGTTTTTCTTCATCAGAGAACCTCCCGTTATAAGCCCATCATTTCACGGATAATTCGGTCGCTCATCTTAACCGCACCGACAAGCACAAGCATATTGAATACCAGTTCTCCGATATATGCCCATACCTGAGTAACGGCTGCTGCGTCAGGGTTCACTACCGGCGGCGTAGAAGCAAATAGGGAGAATATGATACAAGCAAGTACAATTACTGCTCCCTCAAGCAAAACGGCACAGTAGCTCTTTATAAAGCTCTTACCCACATTCTGCGACGGTTCTCCGGCAAAAGTGGAAAGCGGTATCGGAGCGAGAGCCGTGTACATATACAGCTTGAAAAATCGTCCGTACACCGTCATTATCATAATGAACGACAAGACTGTTATAAAAAGTCCGCCGATAAGAGTAACCGCCCACAATGGGATACTTTCAAAAAATCCGCAGCTTTCAATGGTTGTTACCATTTCAGCAGGTAAGGTTGTTTGATTTGGCGTACCGAACCCAGCAGATGTCATAATGGTTGAAATCGTACCTTGTACGATGTCGAACAGGGCAAGCATAAGCTCCAGCCCGTAGGTAATCACACCTTTGGCAATGGCAAAGCGGATAAACAGCTTTAATGCGTGTTCCGGTTTCTTTACATCGGTAAAACTTCCGCAGGTACGAACCACACCGACAACAAAAAACAAAACAAGCAAAGCAAGACCGATAGCCTGAACTGCTCCGTTGATATTCACCATTACCGACCAAATACTGCCACCTTTGAACTCCTGCGGCGAAGTGGTTAGCAACTGCCATATTTCCGATAGCTTGCTGTTCCAAGTTTCAAGGGCATTTTCGAGGTTCTGAACTACCCAGTTATCACTCATCTGTTTGCACCTCCTTTAAGATTAGGGGCATACCTGAAATGCCAGGTATGCCCCGTTTGATAACTGTGTTCTCTTAACCGGTAATAAGGGTCAGGATTTCCTTTGCAAAGGTGATGATGATACCGCCTGCAAGGGTCAGGAAACCGTTGGCTCTCTGAGACGGGTCGTGAGACTTCAAAGAGAGACCGACCTGAACGATACCGAAGCCAAGCAGGATAAGACCGATGGCACGGATAAGACCGAAGATGAAATCGGACAGATTGTTGACCACGGTAATCGGGTCGCTGGCGGCAAAAGCGGTAACGCTCATACCGCAAACAAGAGTTGCTGCTGCGATTACGGCGCAGTAAGCACGGAAGCCTTTCCGAACCTTTCCGGTCATAGGCAACTTCTGAGTAGTTTTCTTTTCGTTATTCTTCTTAAAAATGTTCATTGTGTTTTCCTCCGTTAAAATAAGTTTTTATTTACTTCAAAATCCTCGTCGGACAGAAGCTCGTAATTGGTTTCTCCGTAGCTTTCCTCCGGAAGTTCTTCCGGGTCAATAGAAAGAACGGAAATTGATGAGTGCTTGACGGTAACTTCGCCGTGCTTATAGGCAGAAGCCTTTCCATCGGTTGTAAGTGCCACATTCGGGTGCTTCAAGATGTCATACTTGAAGTCCATAACGGGGCGTTCTCCACGAATAAACAGAATTGCGTATTGGTTATCAAGCATACGAACCTCATCAGGGGTTAAAAGCTCTCGACCGCTAATCTGATAATTTGTGGAGTAGTTACCGCTTCGACCGGTACTCTTTCCGAAAGTGTTGGTATCAATGGTTTCCTTACCGAGAAGCTCGGACACATATTTGTGGGTGCTTTGCTCGTTGCCGCCGAGATACAGAAACTCGTCGCAGTTGCCCACAATACTTTCCCATTGCTTTTCAAACAAGGCTTTTAACTGAGCCAAGTTCTGCAAGATGATACTTACCGATACTCCACGGGAACGCATAACCGACAGTATCTTGTCAAAGTCATCGGGCAGGCTCACATTCGCAAATTCGTCCATCAGGAAATGCACGGGAACGGGAAGCGAGCCTCCGTGAATATGGTCGGCAGCATAAAACAACTGCTGAAAAAGCTGTGTGTAAAGGATAGATACCAAGAAGTTAAAGCTGGAATCGTTGTCCGGTATCAAAGCGAACAGAGCGACCTTTTGCTCTCCGAGTGATGGGAGGTCAAGCTCGTCTGTGGTAGTTAAAGAAGCAAGACTTTCAAGGTTAAACTTTTCCAGTCTTGCCGCAAGGGTTATCTGTATGGACTTCAAAGTTTTCGCCGCACCTGAATGATAGGAACGGTAATACTTCAAAGCGATATGGTCGGGATTCGACATCTCCAATTCCGCAAACAGTTCATCAAGAGGAGAAGGTCTTGTGTCCTCCTCGTCCTCAATCGCACCGGCTCTGAGCATTTCCATTATCATTGCAAAGTTCTGTTCATCTTCGGGTGCTTCATAATGAAGATAAAATACAAGTGCAAGCAGAAGCATTGAAGCCGAGGTATCCCAAAAGGGGTCTTGTGCCTGACTGCCTTTCGGAGTGGTACTCTTAAAAAGGTTCGTCACGAGCTTTTGCACATCGTTGTCGTTCTGCAAATAGACAAACGGGTTATAGCAATGGCTTTTCTCCATTGAAATCAAATCGAGAACACGGACTTCACAGCCTTTGCTTTCAAGCAGCTTTCCGGTGTCTCTCAGTATTTCGCCCTTTGGGTCAAGAATGACAAATGATGTGTTGCACTGCATAAGATTCGGCTTGCAGTAAAACCTTGTCTTACCGGCTCCCGAACCGCCGCACACAAGGGTGTTTAAGTTTCTTCGGTGTTTCTTCGCATTGAGTCCGATACAGACATTTTGCGTCATCAGCTTATTTGCAGAAGCCGGAGACTGTCTGTATTTTTTGTTTACGGCTCTTGCGTTGCCCCATTTTGCAGAGCCGTGTTCTTCACGCCTTCGGTAATTTTTCTGTGTTGAGAAGTAAATCCCGATACCCATTGCATAGCAGAGAAGCAAAACGAGGACAGTTTTTAGGCTGTCCTCGCATAGCTCAATATGGAATGGGTTGTTGAACGCTGTTAATAGGCTCGGCAGTATTTCCGGCAATCCTCCTTTTACAGAGGGTGCAATCAGAAGTGCCAGCCATACGACCGGGATAATACCGATGACGGAAAGAATAATAGAAGACTGCCTTTCGTTATCTCGATTCACAGGAGCGTTCCTTTTCGATAACTCTAAACTTTTTCTTTGGGGCAGTTCCGACCTTGATGATAAGGTCGTCCACCGCATCGGTAGATTTGCCCTCGTTCATCAAATCTGTTTTCTCGTCGTTGAGAGAACGGATAATAATGCCGTGTTCATAATCGTCCAATGCGATATGATACATTTCTTCCTTCGCCATAGTCTCACCTTATCTTTCGTAGTCTTTGCTTCGTTCCTGCTTCTTCTTGTAAAGCTCATCGGAAACACGGGAGTGAATATCCGCCATCGCATTTCTCGTTTTGGAAAGCTCATAGCGAATATCCTTCGGCTCTTTGCCTGCGAGCTTCTCAGGGATACGGTTGATTGCAAAATTCTGTGTATCGACGCCGTACTTCTTGCAAAGCATATAGCCGATACAAACCGCCTGAAAGCCCATATCCGCTCTGCTGTAACTGTCGCTGTTGATGGAGAGCTGTGCGTGGCCAAGCTCCTGTGCTACGCACTGAGCGACCGCCACGCTGTCTCCCACATCACGCTTTACATACAAGGTCTGTTCCTCGTTGTTGTAAAACGCCGCCATATTGGGATACGGAAGTTCATTTGTTGCTTCCACTTCAACAGGGGAAGAATCCAGCATAACGGTAATGAGTGCTTTCGGGTCACGGTTAACAGTCGGTGCAGGCGGTCTCTTGCCGTTGGTCTGCGAAACATCAAAGACCTTTTTCACATTGTAGGAAATGCCGGTCGTACCGTCTCTCTTGGCATACTCGACAGGCTCAAGAATGGAAATGCTTTTCGCACCTTTCTGAATTTTCACATTGTCCTTGCTCCAGTCGTCAAAGTTTTTGAGCTGGCTTGCTTCGGGAAGCTGCTTGAAAATCAGAAGTGCGTTGACCGCAGAGTATCTGTCAAGTCGGCTCTGCGTATCAAGAAACGCTTTGAACTTTTCCGGGTCGGAAACAATCGCCTTTGCGGTGTCGTCCGCCATCTGATATACGGCTTCTTTTTCAGCCTTCATCTTCTCGGCGTATTCCTCTTTGGAAAGTCGTTTGCTCTGCTGTCCTGCCTTAGCAGGGGTAAAATTGTTTGTCATTGTGATTACCTCTCTTTCACATTTCGTATTATAGAACTAGAAGTTATTCAAGTAATAATTCTAGTTTTTTATTT
>OFMA01002551.1_pt1 | contig 10122 bp, 8 predicted proteins | sample 1541011 | NCBI WGS metagenome assembly OFMA01 (sample SAMN04209225, study PRJEB22552) | human gut metagenome | biome: gut; material: feces | host: Homo sapiens | place: USA: Oklahoma
TCGATGCCAAGTCTATAACTCACATTGTTTTGCAACTCAAACTTAGAACCTACTATTTTGTCGCCGATCTTCGGATCAAAGCCAATCGTGAAGCATTGCTGGTAGTACTCGTCCTCGTCCGCACACTGCTCCAGCGTCTTGTATTTGCGCCACTCGAAGTCCGTAACCTGACCCTGCGTGCCCTTCTCCACCACACACTTGTCACCGACTATCAGCATGCACGCCAACACTGCCACCTTCGACACATGGTCCTCACCGTCACCGATGGCGCTGTACTTGAATTCGAAGAGCTGCGGTCCACCGTCGGTAAAGGGAACCAAGCCGTGTGCAGTCGCCTGGTCCCATGTCGGCTCATTCCCAGGCTGCACGGCTTTCCACCACCGCTGCGTGTAGTAGCGTCCGTCACCATTATTTCGGCTTGGAACCGTCGCACCCTTCCATTGGTTGATCCCGTCGTAAATCGGACTGTGAATGCTCCCCGGAGACGGCTTGTAGGTACGAATCGCCTCATACGTGTCGGTCAGTCCCATTACGGGGTTCAGGACTAGGCTTCCGCTCAGAACGATATAATTCGTCGTCTCCTCGTCGGAAGGGGAGAACACGCCGCCGCTCAGCTGCCCGCTATAGACCGCCATCGGCATGCCAGCCTTCAGCGAGGCTGCGTTCGGGTAAGCACGTTCCTCCCCATCTTCGCAGTTGCCATTGACTGACACAACCAAATAGTTCGTCATGGCGATTTTCGCAGTTGGCGAGTTGTCTTTTCCATCCGTTTTCCGCTCTTCCTTGCCAAAGGAGAGCAGGGCGGCACCAGGAGCCTTCGCCAGTGCGTTGGGCAAGTCCTGTTGGTTGCGCCCATCGCTGCAATACGCTGCCCACAGGTCAGCGACACCGCCTTTCCCACCAGGAAAGACCCATCCGCTGTTCTGCTTCACCTGCACATACCAGTCAGTCACGCAGCCGCCCGCATACGTCGTGGGCCGGTCGTGCGTCATCGCATCAAACGCCTCGATGGCCGACTTGCCGGAACCGTCACTGCTATACTCCGTCATATACTTCTGCCTGTTACAGTACGGGCTCGACAACAAGCCTTCGTCAAGCGGACTCTCTATCAGGCGCTCCATACGCTCCACACGGCATGTCAGCATGATTTTGTTGTACACCTCCCCAACGCTGATTGTCGTACCCGTGTCAGTCACCACACCCGTCACGATATCCGTTGTCTGTCGAGCCGTTGTCAACTCCGCACCTGTCAGCAGGTCGCGCCAATGGATATGCCCGTTGCCCTTCACGCTTTGCCAAGAGAACAAGTAGAACACGAGCCCATCCTGCACGATATGGAGGTTCAGGTATCTCAGCATCTCCTCCAGCACCTCATCCTGCTGCCACACGTCGTCCTCCTCGCTGCCCAGAAACAGCAACTCGTTCACCGACAATTGGCTGAATATAGCATAGTGGTTGGCCGTGGCGCCGTCCACCGCCTTGCTCCCGTCGTACAGGTAGAGTGTGGCATGGTTGCCAACGATGTCAAGTCCAGCCGTCACACCGCCCAATATCTCTTTCAGCAGCGCAAGAAACGTGCGTTGTTCCGCAGACGCTTTCACCACATTGTACAACACGCCAAGCGAGCCCACGTCACGGTATCTGGCGTAACGCAGTGCAGTCAGCGCATCGATGCAGCTCAACTCTATCTCGTCAAACTCCTCATTGTAACCCTGAGAATAACTCTGCGGTTCAACGAACCCAGCAAAGAGGCATTTCCCCTCCCGGTAGATATTCACCACGGCATCACGGCATGAGGCACAGAATAACTCGGGCATGAAGTTCCGCGTCAGAAGGCGTACAGTAGCCTGCTGGCAAAGCAAGTGGTCAAACGTATCGTTTACCTGGCTCGTCAGTTCCACTGGATCATCGGTGAACGATAGCTCCTCGTTTTTCTCGCCGATGATGGCTTCCTTTGACTTGTCGCCTCTCGTCAGGATATGCACCTCGATGCGCTCCTCCTTCTCATTATAGAAATGTCCGTGCAGATACATGTCCCTATATTTTGATATTCGTTCCTTTTCTGTTGATGCGGGTCTCGTTGGCAAGCACTGCCACGAGGTCCCTGCCTTTCACCCTGAGCTCATATATACCACCACCGCCACTACCGTCGTTACCTATCAGCGACTTCAATTTGCTCAGAGGGGCGATCACCTCCGGATTGCTTTTCGCTCCGGCATATTCGCCCATCAGTGCCAGGGTCGGTCCATACACAATACCACCATTGGCAAATGGCGTAACGGCCACCGAGGCCACCAGGCCCTGCATCATACTGATGAACCCAGCCGCGATGCCCGCTCCGGCAAACGGGATATAGGCGTGCGCCGCCATGAACTTTGACGCAGCCAGCTCACGGAACGCCATGGCCTCTGCTTTTACAGCAGCTAGCGTCGCCACCGAAGCGACTACTTCCTCCGCTCCTGCCGAGACCTTTGCCGTTGCCGCAGAGGCGGCGGTAGCACCGCTTGCCGCCACCACGGTGTTGGAGGTGGCAGTCACGGCGGTCAGTGCTTGGATGATTGAGACGGCACTCTTGATGCCATCATAAATCTGAAGCGCCGCATCGACAACCCCGGTGATCGTGAGCCAGGCGTCACGGTTGCCGCGCAAAGCGTCGGTGAGTGCCGTGACGCCACCGCCAACTCCCTTCATCGTGTGCCACGAATCGGCCAGCGTGATGTTACTCTTGCGGATGCGCCGTTCGTACTCCTCGTAGGTGCCAATGAGCTTCGCTATGGCAGCACGTTGTGCCTCGGTGGTCGGATTTTGGGTATCAGAGAGCATTTCACGCAACTCTTTAACCCTCTTCTTAACACCGTCAATCCCGATTGCTTTCAGCTCCAGCGTCAACGGCTTCCCCTCCATGGCGTCGAGCTTCGAGACTTCCTGTTCCATTTCGGGAATGCGGGCCAGGCGTTTCAAGGCTTCGCGCTTCTTCTCCAACTCCATTACTGTGCGCCGAATGCCGTCAATCTCCGACGCGCTGGCTTTTTTCTGCTTTGCCTGATAGTAACTGACGGCATCGTCCAGAGACTCCATGGTGTTCAAGCGCGAGATATCCTCGGGAACCTTCAGCTCGTCAAGTGCCTCATCCCACTTTTTCTTCAATTCGTTCAAGGCGTTGATCTGCCGCTGAATCTCCAAACGCTCCGTCTCTGTCGCGGTTTTCAGCAGGTCGGCATAATGCTGCAACTCGCCTTCGAGTTGTCGATAGGTCTGGATTTTCTCAATAGGGATGCTGGCGTGGGTGTTGAGCTCAAACGCGGTCTTCAACTCTTCAAGAGCGTCAATCTGCTTCTGAATCTCCACGCGCTCCGTCGCGGTGGCAGTCTTCAACAGACTTGCATAATGCTGCAGCTCACCTTCAAGCTGCTGGTAGGTCTGTATCTTCTCGATAGGAATACCGACGTGCGCATTGCGTTCCAACGCCGTTTTAAGATCGTTCAAACGCTGTATCTCCATACCTATCGCCGCAAGCTCACCAGCAGACGCTCTCTCACGGAGCCCCTGCTGATAGGACAACTCTGCATCAATATCCTTCAAGGTTCTCAGCTCGCCGGGGCGGCTGGCCGCCTCCTGCAAGTGCGTGATGGCATCCTGCTGCTTTCGAAGGGCTGTGATCTTCCTTGAATAAAGCGCTATGGCCGCGGCGTCCGTTCCATTGGCTGTTTCCAGTTTATTCTGGTAATACTGGATGTTGTTACCCAGTTCCTTGTAACTCGTAGCATTGGCGATTAGGCGCTTGCCGCTATATTTATCCTTGGATTCTGTCTTTCCGCTGTCAGTTGTGGGGGCGTTCAGTTTCTTGTTTCTGGCCAAAGCAACCTGAGCATTCTTCGTCTTGGCCTTGGTGTTCGCATCCGTGGCCTTGGTATTCGCATCCAGCTCTGCCGTCTCCTGGGCAACACCATTATCCTTGATGCCGAAGAATGTCTTTACCCACTCCCAAGCCTTCTTGATTACCTCGCTTGCTTTCTCGAACGCCTTGACGAGATAGTCCCATACGGCACCAGCCAATTTCTTCACGGTGGACCAAAGTGCGTCGCAGTTCTTCCTGAAGCGCTCATTGTTTTTGTATGCGGCCACCAGCATGCCCACCAGTGCCGACACTGCCATCACGACGACGCCGATGGGGTTGGCACTGAGAACCAGATTAAGGGCGACTTGCGCGGCTTTCCAAATACTAGACGCGACTGCCACCGCTTTGGAGGCGGCCGCCTGTGCTAGCGTGGCCACCTTCATGGCTTTCAACCCGGCCACCATGGTCTTGACCCCGTGGCTGAGCTGCACAATCCCCATCAGTGCGGCACCACTATTGGCTATCCATTCCACATACGGACCGGAACTGCTGGCTAGGGCGCCAGCCCAGTCCATCAGGGCGTGCATCTGGTTGGCAAGGACCATCCGCAGACTCTCCCCGGTCGATGACATGTTGTCGAAAGCCTCGTCCATCTCGCCAGCCGAGTCCGCCATCGCACCGATGTTCTGCGAAAACTTTTCCTTTTGTTCGCCAGTCAGCGAACCGAGTAGTCGCATCGCTTCTGCACTGCCGAACAACTGTCCGTAAATGGTTTGGCTCAACTGTCCGGTCTTTGCCGAATACTCCTGTATGCTTGCATCCAAACCGAGCAGGAAGTTCTCCAAACCACCAGCAGCCTGAATACTGGCTGCATTAAAACCGATTCCCATCTCGTTGGCAGCTTTCGTAGCCTCAGCAGATGGTTTGATGAGTGAGTTGAGCACGGCAGCCAACTGAGTGGATACCTCCGCCGTGTTACCCGTCACGCCCGTTGTGGTGGCGAACACCGCCATCAACTCGTCCATGGAGACACCGAGCTGCGATGCGCTACCGCTGACACGGGGCAGTGCCTGGGCCAACTGCTCAAAACTGGTCACGCCGTTCTTGGCAGTCATCTGTATCTTGTCTTGGATGTTTCCTGCCTGATCCCATTCCAAGCCGTAGTTCTTGATGAGTGTCGAGGTGACGGTTACAGTCTCGCCCAGGTCGGCGATGCCACCCACCGCACTGCGGCTCGACTTGTTGAGGAACTCAATCCAGTTATCCTCGGGGACGCCATTGGAAATGACTTGGTACAGGCCATTGGCCAGCTCCTCCCTGGCAAGCGGTATATTCTTGCTCAGCTCCACCACTTGCTGGGTGAGCGCATCAAACTCCGCACCGCTCTTGCCTGCCATCGTGTTGGCACTGCGCATGGCCGTCTCGAAACTCTCGAAAGGCCCGGCAAGTCCGTTCACCATGTCGCCAAGCTCACGGATCGAGCGTACCGCTGCGTCAAGGACGAGGCTCTTCTCTGCCATCTCACGGAGATGGTTGCCCGTGGAGACGGCCGTAGCGCCTACCTCGTCAAGGACCTTGTCAAGACCTTCCGCTTCCACGGTCAACTGCTGGAACACGCCACCGTCATTGCTCTTGATCTTGATTTGAAATTCTACTGCCTTTGCCATGTTGTCTTTTTTTATTTTAACCCGAAGCGCTGCTTGGCGGCCTCGAATCGGGCGTTGAATTCCTCCTTGCTTACTTCCTCACGCTCCTCGGTGGACTGCTCCCCATCCCAGGGCAGCGGGAGAATTTCATGCGGACGAAGAGTACCTTTCGCATAGGGCTGAAGGGCGAAGAGCGCTGATACGCGCGTGCGTTCCCAAGCACCACGCTCCGCATCACGTCTGATTTCCGCCCATCGCTCCCAGACCTTGTAAAATTCGGACGGGGTGCATCGCTCAAAGTCCTCCCTACTCATCCCGATACACCCCAATGCCATACCCAACAGTTCCTCGACGCTTACTTCTTTTCCGCCTGGTTGGTCGTTTTTTTTTCTTCACCGCCCATATCCTCGTAGAAGGAGTTCGCTGCGTCGGGCTCCATAAGATCAGCAAAGCTCTGGAAGTCGTAGTCAAACTCCACCTTGTCTGCATTGCATGCACTTTTCACGCAGCAGTAAACAAACAGTACCAGCTCGGAGATATTGGCTTTCTCCAGCTTGCTCACGTCCTTTCCGCTCTCATTCTTGAAGCGCACCATTGCGCCCATGGTAACACGGCAAGGGAACTCCTTGCCGCCAACCTTGATTTTTGTCTTTTTCATACGCGATGTCGTTTTTATTCAGTCTGCTGAGTGGTGTCTGTGATACCTGTACCCACTTTTTCCACCTTGCCGCTGTTCCGAAGCGTAATTGAATACTTGGCATCGTCACCAGCCTGTGCGTCAAGGTCAAGAGAGGTAATCAGATACTTGCCTTTATATCCGCCAGTGGCTTTGCCGGTGCGCTTGTCTCCTTCACGCAGATTGTACGCCGCCTCCACGGGCTCACTCTTAAGCATTGCGTCCTTCAACTGGTCATACGAAGGCACATCGTCCGTGCCGTCAGTAAGCACAACACCATTGGCGGTAATCTGCTCGGAGAAACTTTTGATGTAAGACTCCTTCCACTTGCCACCGGATGCCTCTTTGGTCACACGTTCACCGGTCTCCGCTGACGTGGACACCTTACAACCGGTGGAAAAGCCGAGGGCATTGGTACCCATGGAAAGGATAAGGTCAGTTCCGGCTAAAACACTTTTTGCCATTTCTTTCTTGTTATGATTGTTAATTATCGTGCAAATGAGCGCAATCAAGTTCACTTGAATTGCCGAATGCAGCCGATAATCAACTTGGTTAATACTACGCCAGCCAAGATGCCAGCCACAAAAACACTCCATACGGGCCAAGTCTGCCAGGAGCTCAACCGCTCCTCCTTCAGTATCTCGCTGCTACTGCGCAGGTGCGAGTTGGCCACGCTCAGCCGCTCGTTCTCGGCCTCGTAATAGGCACATAGGCGAGACAGACTGTCACAACCGCTCTCTATCAGCAGTGTCGGAGCGCCGCCTTCTTGCCCTTTCCGCACGATGGCCTTCACATGGGCACGTCCAGAACTCGCCACATACGACGCGCCCTCTGGTAGTTTCCACAGGGTCGTGTCAAGTGCTATCGACAGCCGGGCCGTGTCCGCGGCCACTGGCTCCGTCCAAAACGCCTGGCGCACCGTCCGCACGCCCCTTGTCACGCTGTCCCTTGCCTCCACGCTTACCGCTTGGCTTTCGGCGCTCGTCACTTTCCGCGTCGAGCTGCAGCTCGCTGCTGACAGGGCAATTGCCACTGTGAGGGCAGCGCTGAATAGCCTGTATAGCCCTAGTGAGGCGGTTGAGCGCATAGCGTATCTGTTTGTTCTCGGCGCCCAGCCCCTCCATTGCTTTCGTACTTTCATCTACTTTCCTCTGCGTCGCGAGCAGCTCGCGGCTGATATCCTCGTACATCAATTTGTATGTGTCATGCACGCTCTTTGCCGACTGAGCCGACTTCACCTTGCGGTTCGCGACCCAAGCGATGGCGGCACCTATGCCGCCCGAGGGTATAGCCCATTGCAGGATTTGCATGATAGTCTCCGCCATCACTTGTCTGTTTTTGTTATTTGTACTTCTTACTGTCTGATACCGATGCTCCGCAGCCACGCCTGCACGTCAAAGCTGGGGCACGCCTTTCTCACGCCGGGCAGCTCACCATGGCCGACGATACGGACCTGAGGGAAACGCTTGTGAAAGCGTCGCACATAGTCCGCCATCGACCGAAGCTGGGCGGCCGTGCGGGTGTCCTTCGCCGTCTTGCCATCCTTGGACAGGCCACCGGCATACACCACATGGCGGCTCACGCTGTTGTACCCACGCGCACCGTTCGTCACCTCCCAGGGGTCCACCTCGGCATCCTCGTTGTTGCCAACGAGCCGCTCCACGGTGCCGTCCAGACGAATCAGGTCCGTATAGCCCACTTGCTTCCAGCCACGGCCGCCATTGGCGACGGGAGCCGTGTGCCAGAGGCGGATGTCCGCCCCCGTCACCTCCCGCCCCTCGGGAGTCGCCGTACAGTGAAGCACCAGATACTTCATCCTCGCCATGGTTACACAGCCTTGTAGCCACTCATCACCACGACACCGGCATCCTCCTTCTTTGGCATACAGATGAAGCGGTGGCGGAAGTTGATTTTGTTGCGCTGATACTCCGGGTCGTTCTCTGCAGGCGCCCAGTACATCTTCGTCGAGCCGGTGGCCTTGAACACGCGGGCCGTATAGAAAGCGAACGAAGCCTGGAACTCTCCTGCCACTGCCGACGTGCCAAGGTCCTTCTTCGTGCCAGTCTGGGTATAGATGGGGTTGTTGGCAAACTCGTAGATGTCGAACCCGTACAAGCGTCCGACAGTTCCGTCGTTACGGTTGATGTTGTACTGCTCGCGGAATGTCTGCTCAATCTCCAGAAGGTCGTTGATGTGGTCCGAGCACAACACGAGCCGGCGCCCCTGGGATGGCACTTTCAGAGCGTCCATCTGGCGCTTCGCGCTGAGCAGGTCGGTCTTGGTCATCTTCAAGCGTCCCGTCACAGGGTCCTTCTCACCAGCGGTTTTCAGCACAGGCGTCTTCTCCGTATTCTGCTTCGCACAAAGCGCATGGGCAGCCTTCGCAAACTTGGCATCGTTGATGGCGTTGCCATGGGATTCCTTCACTCTTGACATTTTGTCGTAACTGATGGCATAGAGCTCATCATCGGTGATGGGAGTCACCTTGGTCTGGAACTTGTCAAGCTGGATGGTGATGTCCTTGTCGTCAAGTGCCTGCAAGGGAATTGGGTAGGTCGTGTTGTTGACAAGCACCTCGGGGTCTACGCCTACCTCCACCAGATGGATGACATCGTTGTCAACGATGCTTGAAGCATCAGGAATACCCTCAAGCCAAGTAGCTTCCAAGCCACGGCGGAGGTATTTGACCAACTCGCCCGTCCAAATCTCTTTATACACCCCAGCACGCAATGCGCCCTGGGCAACCTCACCGCCAACCATTGTGGCGACGCAGTTCATGCCCAAGGCGCCTGCCACGGGTGAAAAGCCAAGGGCTGCAGCGAAGGCGCTGCCGGTAACGCAGTTGAAAAGCACTGCCATTGCCAGCGCGAGCATTTTGTTTGTTTTTGTTTTCATACTTCTTGTTTTTTATTGGTTTTGCTAGAATTCACACTCCATGCCGTACTCCTCTTTGTAGAGTCGCTTGTACTCATCCGGCTGCTCCTTGCGGAGCGTGGTAAGTTGGCCTGACGGCACGTCGCTCAGCTTCTTATAACTAGTGGGCTCTGTCGCCGCCCCACCTTGATGTCCGATGACGGAACTGAGCTTCATTTGTGGGGAGATGGCGGAGAGGATACTCTCCAACTTCTCCTGGCCGACCTCCTTGCCAAGGTTGATAAACTCATCCTTCTTGTCAGGGGTGATACGCTTCTCTCCTACCGCTTTTTCCACGGCGGCCGTGATACTGGCCAGCGTGAGGGCAGCGTTCTTCTGCTGGAGCCGCTCGTTCTCCTCCTTCGCGGTTTTCAGTTCGTCGAGCTTGGCGTTGATCTCCGCCTCCGTCGCCGTTGCCGGCAGACCCAGTTGCATGGCAACCATTTTCTGTTCCATTTGCTTTTGCTTTTGATTGTTATTGTTCAACAAGGGCAAAGGACACTCGCTGTCCTTGCCGAGAGTAATCTTCTTGCCGTCCTTCTGCAGCACGATGGCATCATCATTGGCTCCAATGTCCACCAAGCTAACCTCAAATAGTTTGCTCTTGGTGACGGTAGGGCTGGTCTGACCCTGCACAAGCAGTTCGGGGTCTTCACTCGTCTCCAATATGTCAAGCCCTGCACTCACCATCTTCAGACTGCCGAACTCATACTGCTTCTTACAGCGTGTGGATAGTTCGGATGCTTCGTCAAACATCAATTCGCCGGTCACCTCACCATCCTCCACCTTCAAGTCCTTCACGTAGCCTATCACATTTCCACGCTCGTGCATGTATAGCAGGACGGGGTTGCGCTGGTACTGTTCCACGTTCATGCCAGCCGTCAGCACTCTTGTCCCGTAGCTGTTCAGGCTGTCGTTGGTTATTCTGACGCGTTTTCCTTTACTCATATATCATTGTCATTTTCTGGGCAGTATTGCCCGATTCGCGGTTTCCGAGTGCAATATTACGAGGTAATTGTCAACCCGCCAAAAAAGTGTGCAATGGTTGC
>OFMA01002554.1_pt1 | contig 10104 bp, 10 predicted proteins | sample 1541011 | NCBI WGS metagenome assembly OFMA01 (sample SAMN04209225, study PRJEB22552) | human gut metagenome | biome: gut; material: feces | host: Homo sapiens | place: USA: Oklahoma
ATTTACTACTGCATCTGAATAAGATGCAGTAGTAATGTTAAATATCAACGATACAGCACACTAGCTTTACCATAATATTATTATACAGATATAGCTAAAAGAATGCAACTACTTTCTATTTTTGTTGACTATAATTTCAACCAATCCCCAATATTTTTTCTGCCCATCTTTGACAGGATTTTATCCGCGATTGATTTCCGTCCTTTCATACACATTTTCAAATAAAAAATAGCAATCTCTTTTTTAATATCACGAATTTCGCCAAATATTTTAAGAATTTTTAAAACATCCATATAATTCAAGACTGATTTTGATAATCCCGCATAATCCGTAATATCTTTAAAGTTATTCAATTTCCGATCTCTTTTTTTCCGAAATCGTGTAATCAACTCTAAATGTGCTCATCAAAAGAAACTATTGTGAAGAAATGAGGGATTTTTATGAAAAAAGAATTACCGGCATGTCCGGTAGAGACAACTTTAATGCTCATCAGTGACCGCTGGAAAGTATTGATCATCCGGGATCTTTTAGGTGGTACAAAGCGCTTTGGAGAATTAAAAAAGTCGATCGGAACGGTATCTCAAAAGGTACTGACTTCCAATCTGCGTTCAATGGAAGAAAGCGGACTGCTCACCCGCAAAGTCTATGCCGAAGTGCCTCCCCGGGTGGAATATACGCTGACTGAGACCGGATACAGCTTAAAGACTGTTCTGGATGCAATGGCTATGTGGGGAACGGAATACAAACAAAAGACCCAATAAACAAAAGAATCCAGATTCCGGTCATCTCTCCGGCTTTCTGGATTCTTTTCTTATCTCTTACACTTTTCCCCAGATTTCTTTCGGCACATATGCCTTCACTTCAATGCCATCCGGTACATATTCCTCTGACAGCAGCTGTCCCTGGGTGCGGATCAGCTGGATCTTTCCCGCTTCTGCGAAGGAATACAATCGCTCGATATATACCTGATCTCTTCGCAGAATCTCAAGCAGCGCTTCTTTTAATTCTTCCAGCCCCTGCCCTGTCTTTGCGGAAACCGGGATTGAGTACTCTGCATGAAAATCCCGGAAATATCCCGGTGTTTCCAGTTTATCCTGTTTGTTGAATACGGTAATGACCGGTTTTCCCTCCGCACCGAGCTGACGCAGTGTCTCATAGACAACAAACATCTGGGTATCCTGATGCGGATTGGAAGCATCGACCACATGGATGATGATATCCGCGTATTTCGCTTCTTCCAGTGTGCTCTTAAATGCCTCTACCAGATGATGCGGAAGTTTCCGGATAAATCCGACCGTATCACTGAGCAGGATTTCCTGTGTATCTGCCAGTCTCAGAGAACGTGTCGTCGTATCCAGCGTGGAAAACAGCATCGCATCCTCTAAAACACCTGCTCCTGTGAGCGCATTTTCCAGGCTGCTCTTTCCTGCTGACGTATATCCCACCAGCGCCGCCACCTTCAGATTGGAGCGTTTTCTCTGAGTACGAAGCCTCTCTCTGTGTTCTTCCACTTCCCGGAGTTCTTTTTTCAGGCGGCTGATCCTCTCCCGGATCAAACGGCGGTCCATCTCCAGTTTTTTCTCTCCCGGTCCTCTTGTTCCGATTCCGCCTCCCAGACGGGAAAGAGAATTTCGAAGTCCGACAAGTCTCGCCGCACGGTATTTTAACTGTGCCAGTTCCACCTGGATCTTACCTTCTCTGCTGACTGCCCTTCCTGCAAAAATATCCAGGATCAGAAGTGTCCGATCCACGATCTTACATTCCAGCTCTTCCTCCAGATGATTCAGCTGCACGGAAGTCAGTTCATCGTCACAGATGATTCCCGTAGCGTCTGTCTCCCACAAAAGTTCCTTCAGCTCCAGGATCTTTCCTTTCCCGATATACGTCACCGGATGCATCGCCTCTCGTTTCTGGATCAGACGGCCGGCTACCTCTGCACCGGCCGTGCGTGCCAGTTCTGCCAGCTCATCCAGGGATTCTTCCTCCGGCTCCGCATCATTTTCCTGAACGCCTACTAAAATGACGCGTTCTTTCGCATCTTCCATTTCATATAACGCCATTGCTTTTCTCCTACTCTCTCTTGCCTTCCATCGTCTGCCGGATAATGCTGCGCATCATATCTTCGTTTAACTGCCCCTGCACATATCCGAACAGATTTCCGTCTTTGTCTACCATAAAAGTTGTCGGGTAAGCGCTGATTCCATACTGCATAAATACCTCTCCTGTCGTATCCATCAGCACCGGATAGGTGTATCCGTTTTCCTCAAGAAATGCCTCGATCTCCTCCTGGCTTCCTTCCTGTCCGAATCCCGGCGCGGCAATTCCCAGGATCACCAGATCACTGTCTTCTTCCTGCTGTGTTTCTTCATAAATCTTCTGAATCTCCGGCATCTCATTTCTGCACGGACCACACCAGGTTGCCCAGAAATTCAAAAAGATTGTCTTTCCCTTATAGTCTGCCAGACTGTGCTCCTTTCCATACTGATCCTGCAGCACAAAATCTGTGGCCGGGTACGTATCCTGCTTTTCTTCTTTTATTTCCTTTTTCGTTGTCTCTTTTGATGAAGTCTGTGTTCCTGCTGTTCCCGATAAATATCCGGTGATCGCGTTCATCTTGCCTGTAAACATCAGAAGTCCCATAAAGATCATCAGGATTCCTCCGATCTTCACCGTATACTTGACAACATAATTGTACTTTTTGAAAAACCCGAGCACTTTTGCCGTGAACAGTCCCACTGCAAGAAACGGCAGGATAAATCCAAGTGTATACACACCGATCAAAAGGAATCCTGTCAGCTTTGTTCCTGCACTTCCCGCCATCAAAAGCACACTCGCAAGAGCCGGTCCCACGCACGGCGTCCAGGCAAAGCTAAAGGTAAATCCAAACACAAGCGCCACAACCGGTGACATCTTCAACTTGTCGAGCTTTAACCAGAAACGGTGCTCTGTACCCAGAAGCTTTGATTTTCCAAAAATCCCAAGCTGGTACAAACCGAATAAAATCACCAGAATCCCGCCGATCCTCGATACCATTGCCTGATTCTTGTTAAGAAAACTTCCGGCTGCCGACACACCAAGTCCCATCATAAAAAATGCGGAGCTGATCCCTATCACAAAACAAATCGTATTGACAAACAGCCGCCCCCGTTTTCCGTACAGTTCTCCCTGCTCTGCGCCTCCTGAGAGATATCCCAGATAAAGCGGTACAAGCGGAAGGACACACGGTGAAAAAAAACTTAAAAGCCCCTGTAAAAACACGGTCACTACAGGAACTCCCACATCCATTGAAAATCCCATTTATTTTCCCCTTTCTTCTTTGATCCGGATCACAAACGCCGGAATCGGCGGGTGATTTTGGCGGTTATAATAAGTACTTACAATCACTAAAAATGTTCTGGAATCCAGTGTCTCAAGATAAGACAACAGTGCCTCTTTCTCTGCGAATCCACTGTCTCCTCCACTATAGATACAAAGGCTCATGATCCCGCCTTTTTTCAGCAGGCGAAGCCCTGCCTCAATTGCCTGAATGCTTGTATCAGCCTGTGTCGCGATCTGATGATCACCGCCCGGCAGATAACCGAAATTAAAGGTGATCGCTGACACGGTTTCCCGGACATAGTTCTCCATATGCTCATGCCCATCTAGAATCACCTTGGCACGCTCTGTAAGTCCCGCCTCTTCCAGACGCTTTTTGGTGTGTTCTACTGCTGCTTTTTGAATATCAAATGCGTAGACCTTTCCGTCTGCCCCTGTCAGACGACAGAGAAATTCTGTATCATTTCCATTGCCGGCCGTTGCGTCCACACAGCAGTCTCCTTCTTTGATATGCTCCTTTATCATCCGATGACAATACTCTGTAATCTGATATCCCGGCATACGCTCTCCTTTCTCATCCCCGGGAATAAAGGACGCTGACCGCAGAATCTTCTCCGCAGTCAGCGTATCCTCTTCTTCCCTTGTATTCTTTATCTGGTCTCCAGAAATTTTGCTTCTCTCTGGGCATCTGCATCGTCCGGATAGACCTGGATATATTCTGCGATCTTGGTTTTTGCATTCTCCCAGTCACCCAGCTTTTCATAACATACGATCTGATTGAACCGCATCTCCTGAAGCACTTCGCTGAAGCTTTCTGCATTTTCCATGGACGTACCGCTGTTCTGAGACAGGCTGATTCCCTGATTAAACTGCTCCAGTGCATAATTGTAATCATTCAGCTTCATCCCGCAGATTCCGAGAAGATTATAAATGACCTGATTCTTCTCTCCCCCTGCTGCCAACGCTTTTTCAAAAGCATCTTTTGCAGATGCGTAGTCTTCCTGCTCATAATACGCCATTCCCAGACCGCGGTATGCCTCCGCCGTCTTCTTGCCTTCGTCCACCGCTTTCTGAAATGCGGTCACTGCTTCTTTATAATTTCCGTCTTCCAGATACCCTGTTCCGTCTTTGAGTGCATTGGTACATCCTGTCAAAAGACAGGCAGATACTGTCAATGCAAGCAATGTTGCTCTTTTCATGTTGTACACCCCTTATTCCGGATATTTCAGCACCCAGAATGAATTCAATAAGTTGATCATCATCACTGCCATATCCGCTAAAATTGCGTTTTTCATTGTTACATAGCCAAAGGATGCCAGCACCAGAAGAAGAACTTTCATCCCAATGGCAAAGATCAGATTCTGCTTCACCGCACGAATCGTTCCTCTGGAAATCCGGATCGCATTCACGATCCTGGAAAGATCATCCTCCATCAAAATGATATCCGCTGCCTCCAGAGCTGCATCCGAGCCCAGTCCCCCCATGGCAATCCCGATATCCGCATGTGCAAGAACCGGCGCGTCATTGATTCCATCCCCTACAAACGCCAGCTTCTCATCCTCCATATGGCTTTCCATAAATTCTCTGACCTGCTCTACCTTTTCCTCCGGCATCAGGCCTGCATATACATAATCCAGCTTTAACTGCCGGGCCACATCTTCTGCCACCCGTTCATTATCTCCGGTGATCATCACCGCTTCGATCTGTTGTTTTTTCAGCCATTTCAGAAGTCTGCCGGCCTCTTTTCTTACCACATCCGTGATCAGGATATAGCCCGCATACTCTCCGTCCACAGCTACGTAAACTGCTGTTCCGATATCAGCCACCCGTTGATAAAAATATCCCTGCTGGTTCATAAACTTGGAATTTCCAATCTCCAGTTGTTTTCCGTCCACAACAGCCTCAAGACCAAATCCCGGAAATTCTTTGACTGCCCCGATCCTTGCTTTGTCAATCGGCCTGCCGTAAGCCTCCCTTAAAGATCCGGAGATCGGATGACTGGAGTATGCTTCCCCATATGCTGTCAGTTCCAGAAGTTCTTCCGGTGTCATCGACTTCGGACACACTTCTTTTACCCGGAATACTCCCTCTGTCAGAGTACCGGTCTTATCAAATACAAAAGTCTCTGCCTTTGACAATGCTTCCAAAAAATTGCTTCCCTTGATGAGGACACCCTGTCTGGAAGCTGCTCCGATCCCGCCTAAGAATGCCAGCGGCACGGATACCAGAAGTCCGCACGGGCATGCTGCCACCAGCACGATCAGTCCGCGATAGATCCACGCCCCCTGCTGTGCCCCTTCAAACATCATCGGCGGAAGGATCATCACCAGGATTCCGAAAAGCGTTACAAGCGGTGTATAATACCGGGTAAATTTTTCTGCAAAATTCTCTGTCTGCGCCCGTCTGTTGTCCGCATTGGATATCATATCAATGATTCTGGATGCTGTCGAATCTGCAGACGCCTTCAATACCCGTGCTTCCAGCACACCACTTAAGTTGATACTTCCGCTGTAAATATGACTGCCGATCTTCACATGCCTCGGCTCCGATTCTCCTGTCAGCGCCTTGGTATCTAACGTACTGCTCCCCTGTGTCACGATCGCATCCACGGGGATCCTCTCCCCCGGCTTGATAATAATAACCTGCCGCGGATTCAGATCTTCCGGCGGTACCTGCATCTCCCCGCCGCTGATCTTTAAATTGGCATACTGCGGACGGATATCCATAAATTTCTCAATGGATTTTCTCGTCCTGCTCATGGAGATAAGTTCCAGCAACTTTCCAATCTGGAAAAACAGCATCGCTCCCACTGCCTCCGAATAGCGATGGACTGCAAATGCACCTGCTGTGGCAAGCAGGATCAGCAGATTCTCGTCAAACAACTTTCTTTTCTTCAGATTGTTCCAGAGCAGCCTGACCGTCGCAAAAACCATGATCAGATACGGAAGCAGAAAAATCAGCAGACGCATCTCTCTTTCTAGCTCTGCATACGAGCTTCCCACGATCGCAACAATATACAAAACGGCAGCCGCCGCACATTCTATGGCTCTTCGCTTTACTTCTTTCTTCATATCTATTCCCTGATATGTTCCATCCCCTGATTCATGATCGTCTTAATATGACTGTCCGCCAGTGAATAAAACACCGTCTTCCCCTCTCTTCGATTGACTACCAATTTCATCTGTTTCAACAGTCGGAGCTGATGAGAAATCGCCGACTGTGTCATATCCAGTGTCTGCGCCAGATCACACACACACATCTCGGAACAGGACAGCACACACAGAATCCGGATCCTGGTGGCATCCGCAAATACCTTAAAAAAATCTGCCAGTCCTCTGATCTCCTGCTCTTCCGGAATCTTTTCCTGTATCTGTCTGACTGTATCACTATGAGAATGTATCAGATCACAATGTTCCACTTCTAATTTTCTCATATTCTTTCTCCCTTCCGGTTCCCCAAAAACCTGTAATCCCGCTCTTGTTTTTGAGACACCGATTGACTTTTATTATACGAAAAAAACAGGTGCGGGTCAACGTCTTATCTGTTTCTATAAGAAAACAGAGCGGCAGAGCCTTTCGACTGTGCCGCCCTGCGGTAATATCATTGATTTTGGATTTAGAGTTTCTTATACAGAATGCGGATTGCATTCAGAATACAGATCACCGCCACACCGGTATCCGCAAACACAGCCATCCACATATTGGCCAGACCAAGCAGACCAAATACCATGACCAGTGCTTTGATCACCAGAGCAAATGCAACATTTTGTTTTGCAATTCTTCCCGTTGCTCTTGCAATCTTCAAAGACTGCGGGATTGCTTCCATAGAAGAGGTCATAAATACCACGTCTGCAGCTTCAATCGCTGCATCCGCTCCGCTTCCCATCGCAGCTCCCACATCTGCGCCTGCCAGAACCGGCGCATCATTGATTCCGTCTCCGACAAACATCACACTTCCCTGTTTCTGTCGGATCTTCTGTAATTCTGTTACCTTATCCTGAGGCAGAAGCTTTGCATGCACTTCATCAATTCCAATCTTCTCTGCCACTGCCTGCGCATTCTCTTTTGCATCTCCGGTCAGCATGACTGTCCGGATATTCTGTTGCTTCATGGCTGCCACTGCCTGCGATGCATCCTCTTTGACAGTGTCTGAAATCACAAGATATCCTGCATAGACACCGTCTACTGCCAGTAATACTTCTGTTCCATACGCTTTCGGCTGATATGCAGACAGATCTACCTGATTCTGCTCCAAAAGCCTTCTGTTTCCACAAAGTACAGTTCCTTCTGAGAGTTCTGCTAAAATTCCATTTCCGGAAATTTCTTTTACCTGTTTTGCATGCTCAACAGAAAGTCTTCTCTCGTTTGCCGCTGCCATAATACTGACTGCGATCGGGTGAGAAGATGCTTCTTCACAGGATGCTGCGGTCTTTAGGAGTTCATCCTGACTGTATGATCCTGCCGGAACAATCTCCTGTACGACAAAATTTCCTTTTGTGATCGTTCCCGTCTTATCCATTACAACTGCTTTTACATTCTGAAGCGCCTCGATCGCAACTCCACCCTTAAACAGGATTCCTTTTTTAGAACCTGCTCCGATTCCTGAGAAAAATGCCAGCGGAACACTCAGCACAAGCGCACATGGACAGCTGATTACCAGAAAGGTAATGGCTGTGTAAATCCAGTAGTTCCAGTCCCCGGTCAGGATCGACGGGATAATTGCTGTTGCCACTGCCAGTGCTACCACGACCGGTGTGTATACTTTTGAAAACCTTGTAATAAAACGGTCGATTTTTGGCTTGCTGGCTGCTGCATTTTCTACTGAATTCAAAATTCTTGTAACCATGGAATCTTCCAGAACCTTCTCTGCACGCATTTTCAGCACACCGGAAAGATTCACACATCCAGAAGTCACACTGCTGCCCGGTACAACGGCAACCGGAACCGGTTCCCCCGTTACCGGTGAAGTATCCAGACGGCTCTCCCCCTCCAGTACAACACCTTCCAGTGGAATCCGGTCTCCTGCACGGACCAGAAGCACATCTCCAACTTTTGCCTCCTCTGCCGGAATCTCCCGTATAGTTCCATCCTGCTCTACAAGATTCACAACCTCAGGACGCAGATCAACTGCCTCCATGATCTGACTTCTGCTTCTTGCAACTGCGATATCTTCAAATAACTCCCCTACACGATAGAAGAGCATTACACCCACTGCTTCTTTGTAATCTCCGATTACGATCGCTGCAATTGTAGCAACTCCCATCAGGAAATTCTCATCAAATACATGGCCTTTTCCAATATTCTTTGCCGCAGTGATGAGAACATCCTTTCCAAGGATCAGATATCCTATGATCAGTGCGAAAAAGGAAATCCATCCATTCATCTCCTGTGTAGCCAGACCCAGAACAAACAGAACAGCTCCGATTCCGATCTCCCACAGATCCTTTTTATTTTCTGAAAATCTGCCTTTTGCAGACTCCCTTTTTCCGGTTGATCCTCCGTCTCTTTTTCGCACAACCACTTCACTCTCGATGGATGCACAGATTTTCTGAAACTCCTCTAACAGCTCCGCATCCGTATTCGTCACAACCTGCAGTTGTTTTGTCGCGAAGGTAATTGCAGCAAACTCTACCTGCGGCAGTGCCTGAATCTTTTCTTCCATCTTAGACGCGCAATGTGCACATCCCAGGTTTTCCAGAATATACACTTGCTTCTCTGCATGCTCAAAAGTATGATCTGCCTCTTTGTGCTCCTCATGATGGTGATCGTGTCCGCAGCCGCATGCATCCTCGTGATGGTGATTGTGTCCGCAGCCGCATGCATCTTCGTGATGGTGATCGTGTCCACATCCACATAATTCTTCATGGTGGTGATGATCATTTTTATGTCTTTCTTCTGTCAATACTTCTTTTGCCATATCCTTTCCCTCCATACATAACATATGAATAACTGTTCATATGTTCATGTAATCACAATGTAAGGGATTTGTCAAGGTATTTTTCTATTATTCGACTGTCAAACTCCCGTTTATGACCTACCTCTTCTATTGAAAAAGGCAGATATCATTTAACTTTTATTGCTATTTTATAGAGTGTGTCTTATAATTATTTTAGTAGATTTGGCAATGATTTCAGACAATGTAGGGGGTGATTCTATTGGATGTTATTATTTTAGACCTCATACTGCTTTTATTAGTATTGATCCCTATCTTATATTTCACAGTTAAAATGGCTGTAAAACATGCTATCGAAGAAATTCTTGTGTCTAAAGAAAAATTTAAGGAGAATACAGATAAATAAACACATGGGGAAAATTCCCCGTGTGCTTATTTCGTAATTCTTTGATTTTTATGTAATCGTGATTGCCGAAAGCGGCATCTCCACACAGGCCTTAAACTGATCACAGTCGATTTTAATATCAAACTCTCCGCCAAGCGCTTTTACATACGTACTTACGATCGCAAGTCCCAGTCCATTTCCCTCACTGGACCTCTGCTTATCCCCACGAAAAAACCGCTCGATAATCTCTTCCTTTGTAAAATCCATTGGATATCCTGCGGTGTTCGTGATTTCCAGACACAGATGATTTGAAGACTCTTTTTGATAAGTTTTCACGAATACTCTCGTATGTTTTGCCGAATACTTCAGCGCATTCTCAATCAGATTCTGGCAGATCCTGTAAAAATACATATTATCAGAAATGATTTCTGTATTTTCCTCTGTAAACTGTTTTACAAACTGCAGCTCACTCTCTTTCACATGATCATGCATATCTGCAAAAATCTGTTCTA
>OFMA01002559.1_pt1 | contig 10083 bp, 8 predicted proteins | sample 1541011 | NCBI WGS metagenome assembly OFMA01 (sample SAMN04209225, study PRJEB22552) | human gut metagenome | biome: gut; material: feces | host: Homo sapiens | place: USA: Oklahoma
GGCGAGCCGTTTGACCCGGCGCTGCACAACGCGGTGGCGCACATTGAAAGCGACGAGCTTGGCGAAAACGTCATTTCGGCGGTGTTCCAGAAGGGCTACATGCTGGGCGATAAGGTCGTAAGACACGCCATGGTACAGGTAGCAAACTAAATCAGCAAATATCCATTTATATAGTAATTCAGAATTCACACACTCATTTGAGTTAAAGGAAGGTAATTGATATGGCAAAGACAATTGGTATTGACCTTGGTACAACAAACTCTTGCGTAGCGGTTATTGAAGGCGGCGAGCCGGTCGTTATCGCAAACGCAGAAGGCGCAAGAACCACCCCGTCCGTCGTGGCATTCTCCAAGACAGGCGAGCGCATGGTCGGTCAGGTCGCAAAGCGTCAGGCGATTACGAACCCGGACCGTACGATCTCCTCTATTAAGAGAGAGATGGGCACAGACCACAAGGTGACGATCGACGGTAAGAGCTACACCCCGCAGGAAATCTCCGCAATGATCCTCCAGAAGCTGAAGGGCGACGCGGAAGCTTACCTCGGCGAGAGCGTTACGAGCGCAGTTATCACCGTTCCGGCGTACTTCACGGACGCACAGCGTCAGGCAACGAAGGACGCGGGCAAGATCGCAGGCCTCGATGTAAAGCGTATCATCAACGAGCCTACCGCAGCAGCTCTGGCATACGGACTTGACAACGAAAAAGAACAGAAGATCATGGTATACGACTTAGGCGGCGGTACATTCGATGTTTCCATCATCGAAATCGGCGACGGCGTTATCGAAGTTCTGGCAACCAATGGTGATACTCATCTGGGCGGCGATGATTTCGATAACAAGATCATTGATTGGATGGTTTCCGAATTTAAGGCTCAGCAGGGCGTAGACCTGTCTAAAGACAAGATGGCAATGCAGAGACTGAAAGAAGCAGCTGAAAAGGCGAAGAAGGAGCTGTCCAGTGCGACAACAACCAACATCAACCTGCCTTTCATCAGCATGAATGCAAACGGACCTCTGCACTTTGATATGGATCTGTCCAGAGCAAAATTTGATGAACTGACAAGCGATCTGGTAGAGCGTACTGCAATTCCGGTTCAGAACGCATTAAAGGATGCAGGCATTACCGCTTCCGAGCTTGGCAAGGTACTGTTGGTCGGTGGTTCTACCCGTATCCCGGCTGTACAGGATAAGGTAAAACAGCTGACCGGTCATGAACCCAGCAAGTCCTTAAACCCTGACGAGTGTGTTGCACTGGGTGCTTCCATCCAGGGCGGTAAGCTGGCAGGCGATGCAGGCGCAGGTGATATCTTGCTGCTGGATGTAACTCCTCTGTCTCTGTCCATTGAGACAATGGGTGGTATTGCAACCAGACTGATTGAGAGAAATACAACTATTCCTACTAAGAAGAGCCAGATCTTCTCTACTGCAGCTGATAACCAGACAGCCGTTGATATCAACGTTCTGCAGGGTGAGAGACAGTTTGCAAAGGACAACAAGTCCCTTGGACAGTTCCGTCTGGATGGTATCCCGCCTGCAATGCGTGGCGTACCGCAGATCGAGGTTACCTTCGATATCGATGCAAACGGTATCGTAAATGTATCCGCTAAGGATCTGGGCACAGGCAAGGAACAGCACATCACCATCACTGCTGGTTCCAACATGTCCGAAGACGATATCAACAAGGCAGTGAAGGAAGCTGCTGAGTTCGAAGCACAGGATAAGAAGAAGAAAGACGCAATCGACACCAGAAACAGCGCAGACTCCTTCGTATTCCAGACCGAGAAGGCTCTGAATGAGGTTGGCGATAAAGTAGACGCAAGCGCAAAGGCAGGCGTTGAAGCAGATCTGAATGCACTGAAATCCCTGCTGGAGTCCACCAAGGATCAGGAGCTGACAGACAGTCAGGTAGCTGACATCAAGGCAGCTCAGGAGAAACTGATGCAGTCCGCTCAGGCAGTATTTGCAAAGGTTTATGAGCAGGCGCAGGGCGCAGCTGGTCAGGCAGGTCCTGATATGGGTAATGCAGCAGGTGCAGGCAGCAATGCAGGTGCAGGCAGCAATCCGGATGATGATGTTATTGACGGAGACTTCAGAGAAGTATAAAATAATACCCGGTAAATCGGCACAGTGTCAGATGACGCTGTGTCGGACCGGAAGAATGTACAATGGGGGCCGGATTCTTTCAGGCCCCTATCCGTGTGTAAACGCATATCTGCAACCTATGCAGGACGGATGCTTTGCGGTATTTTTGCATATGCTGCAGATATGCGTTATATGAAGATAAGCTTTAATAGAGGAGTTTGAATTATGGCGGAACAGAAAAGAGATTATTACGAAGTCCTCGGTGTTGACAAAAATGCCGATGACGCCGCTCTCAAAAAGGCATATCGTGCTCTTGCCAAGAAATATCATCCGGATATGAACCCTGGAGATAAAGAAGCAGAAAAGAAGTTTAAGGAAGCATCCGAAGCATATGCTGTTTTGAGTGATCCCGAAAAGAGACGTCAGTACGATCAGTTCGGACATGCGGCATTTGACGGTGGCGCCGGCGGAGCTGGCGGCTTCGGCGGTTTTGATTTTAACGGCGCAGATTTTGGAGACATTTTCGGGGATATTTTCGGAGATCTCTTTGGCGGACGCAGAGGTTCTGCCGGCGCAAGAAGCGGTCCCATGAAGGGAGCAAACCTGCGCACCAGCGTCAGAATCACCTTTGAAGAGGCTGTATTCGGTACGGAAAAAGAAATCGAGCTGACGGTGAAGGAAGAGTGTAAGACCTGTCACGGCACAGGCGCGAAGCCGGGAACCAGCCCGGAAACCTGTCCGAAGTGCGGCGGCAAGGGTCAGGTTGTATTTACGCAGCAGTCTTTCTTTGGAACAGTCCGCAACGTTCAGGCGTGCCCGGACTGCGGCGGTACCGGTAAGATTATCAAAGAAAAGTGTACCGATTGTCACGGAAGCGGTTTTGTTCCGATGAAGAAACGGTTTGCAGTCACGATTCCGGCAGGTATCGACAACGGTCAGTGCAAGAGACTGGCAGGACAGGGCGAACCCGGTATCAATGGCGGTCCGAGAGGTGATGTCCTGGTAGAAGTTATCGTTGGACAGCATCCGATTTTCCAGCGTCAGGATACCAACATCTACTCCACTGTTCCGGTTTCCTTTGCAGTGGCGGCGCTGGGCGGCGAAGTTGTCATCGATACCGTGGATGGTAAGGTGATTTATGACGTCAAGGCAGGCACCCAGACTGATACGAGAGTTCGCTTAAAAGGCAAGGGCGTACCGTCTCTGCGCAACAAGGATCTGCGCGGCGATCATTATGTAACTCTGGTTGTACAGACTCCCGAACATCTTTCTGCAGAAGCAAAGGAGCTGCTGCGCAAGTTCGACGAAGCGACAGAAGACAGCTTACATGCGGCAGAACGCGTCAACAGCGGCGAAGCTCCGCATAAAGAAAAGAAAAAGCGCGGATTTTTCAATAAAGACAAATAACGTGAGTGGACTGTAACATGTAATTCAGGAAGTGGCAGGCGTTTTGTGCATTTTGCGGATGCACAAGCGCCTGTTTTTGTGTTATAGTAAAAACTGAGTTAGTGTGTTTTCGGGAGGTGTTTCAGATGAAGTGGAAAAAATTTAAAATAAAAACCGTGACAGATGCAGAAGATATTATTATCAGCACCCTGTACGATATCGGGCTGGAGGGTGCGCAGATCGAGGACAAGGTTCCGTTGACCGCGCTGGAAAAGGAGCAGATGTTTGTAGACATTCTGCCGGACGGTTCTGCGGACGACGGCATTGCATATCTGAGCTTTTTTGTGGAAGAAAAAGAGGACGGCAGTCTGGAATTAAACGGTGAGCCTGTGACCGAAGCGCAGATCTGCGAAAAGGTGAAGGAAGAGCTGGACGGTCTGCGCATGTTCTGTGAGATCGGGGAAGGCAGCATTGCGGTAGATGAAACCGAGGATATCGACTGGATCAACAATTGGAAGCAGTATTTCCATCAGTTTTACATCGACGATCTTCTGGTAATTCCGTCCTGGGAGGAAGTCAAACCGGAGGATCAGGGCAAGATGATCCTGCACATTGATCCGGGCACGGCGTTCGGAACCGGTATGCATGAGACAACGCAGCTGTGCATTCGTCAGCTGAAAAAATTTATCACACCGGAGACAGAGCTTTTGGATGTGGGAACCGGCAGCGGTATTCTGGCAATTCTATCTCTGATGTACGGCGCAAAGCATGCGGTCGGAACAGACCTCGATCCCTGCGCGGTGGATGCGGTTGCGGACAATATGGCAAACAACGGCATTGCACCGGAGCAGTTTGAAATGATGATCGGAAATATCATCAATGACAAGGCAGTCCAGGATCAGGTGGGCTATGAAAAATACGATATCGTCGTTGCGAATATTTTAGCGGACGTTCTGGTTCCGCTGACACCCGTGATTGTAAATCAGCTGAAAGAAGGCGGCATTTACATCACATCCGGTATCATCGATGATAAGGAAACGGTCGTAACGGAGGCGGTAAAGGCAGCAGGCCTGGAACTGCTCGAGGTAACATATCAGGGCGAATGGGTCAGCGTGACCGCACGGAAGAAGGAAACGCAGTGCGCAGGATGAAATGAAATGCAGCGCGCATTCTATTGTTTAAATGCAACACAGGTTGAAGCGTGTCGTACAGACGAAAAGAAACCAAAAGGGGCGTCAGGAATCAAATGTATCAGTTTTTTGTGGAGCCTTCCCAGATCCAGGGCAATCGGATTGTGATAACGGGAAGCGATGTCAACCATATTAAAAATGTGCTTCGGATGAAGCCGGGCGAAGAAATTGCAGTATCCAACGGTACAGACGGCAAGGAATACCGCTGCGGGATCGAAGAGCTTCTGGAGGAGGAAATTATCTGTACGCTGCGGTTTATCAAAGAAGACGGGCTGGAGCTGCCGGCGCGGGTGACTTTTTTTCAGGGGCTGCCCAAGGCGGACAAGATGGAATTTATCGTGCAGAAGCTGGTGGAGCTCGGCGCATACCGGATTGTGCCGGTGGCGTTGAAGCGCAGTGTCGTTCATCTGGATGAAAAAAAGGCGAAAGCGCGGCAGGCGCGCTGGCAGTCGATCGCAGAAGCAGCAGCGAAGCAGAGCAAGCGCCGGATTGTGCCGGAGGTTGGGGCAGTCTGCACTTTAAAGGAAGCGCTGGAACAGACGAAGCAGATGGATTTAAAACTGATTCCCTACGAGCTTTCCGAAGGGATGATGCGGACGAGGAAGCTGATCGAAAGCGCAGCGCCCGGTCAGGAAATCGGTGTGTTTATCGGTCCGGAGGGCGGCTTTGAAGAGGCAGAGGTAGAGCTTGCGATGCAGTCCGGATTTATGCCGGTAACACTGGGCAAACGGATTTTGCGGACGGAGACAGCGGGGCTGACCGTGATGGCGTGGCTGATGTACCAGTTGGAAGACTCCGGCATATCATAAAGCAGGAAACGGTTTGCCCTGTGGCGACCGGGTTCAAACGGATTTTTCGAGATTTTGGAAAAAGCAGGTGAAAGGTTATGGAATGTTATCTGGACAACTCGGCTACAACGCGGTGTCTGGACAGCGCGGCAGCGCTGATGGCCGGGATTTTATGTACGGACTACGGAAATCCGTCCAGTTTGCATCATAAAGGGGTGCAGGCGGAGGAATATGTCCGCCATGCGCGGGAAGTGATTGCAAAGACGTTAAAGGTTACGCCCAAGGAGATCTTCTTTACCTCCGGCGGGACGGAGTCGGATAATCTGGCGCTGCGCGGTGCAGCGTATGCAAATGCACGGCAGGGCAAGCATCTGATTACGACATCGATCGAGCATCCGGCGATCCTCAATACGATGCAGTATCTGGAGCAGCAGGGCTTTGAGGTGACGTATCTGCCGGTCGATGAAAACGGAAAAATCCGTTTGCCCGATCTGGAAGCGGCGATCCGTCCGGATACGATTCTGGTTTCGATCATGCACACGAATAATGAGATCGGAGCCCTTGAGCCGATCGCAGAGGCGGGCGAGCTGATCAAACGCGTCAATCCGAACACGCTGTTCCATGTGGACGCGGTGCAGGGCTATGGCAAGGCAAAAATTCTGCCGAAACGGATGAAAATCGACATGCTGTCTGTTTCGGGACACAAAATCCACGGACCGAAGGGAATCGGATTTTTGTATGTCGGAGATCGCGTGAAAATCCGTCCCATCGTGTTCGGCGGCGGACAGGAGCGGGGACTGCGCTCCGGCACAGAAAATGTTCCGGCAATCGCAGGCATGGGAAAAGCTGCAGAGGAGATGTATCAGAACCTGGATAACGATCTGGATCGGATGTATGCGCTGAAACAACGACTTGCCGATGGTATTTCCACGATAGAAAACGTGCGGATCAATGGACTTTGCGGACGGGACAGCGCACCGCATGTGTTGAGCGTGTCGTTTGCGGGTGTGCGCAGCGAGGTGCTTCTGCATGCGCTGGAGGAACGGGAAATCTATGTATCCGCAGGAAGCGCGTGCGCATCGAACCACCCGGATACGGCAGGGAGCGCGACGCTTCGGGCGATCGGTCTGCCGAAGGAGCTGTTAAATTCGACGATTCGTTTCAGCCTTTCCGTCTTTACGACAGAAGAAGAAATTGATTATACGGTACAGGTGCTGCACGAGCTGGTTCCGATGCTGCGCCGGTTTACCAGAAGATAAAAGGATACCTCCGCTTTTGAGGCGCAGACGACCGGGAAAGCGGGAGAGCAATATGCTGCAGCCTGCCTGCGGTCGGAGGACAGACGGCAGGCAAATGCTGCGGATAAAGAAAGGAAATGAGCATGTATAAAGCTTTTCTGATTAAATATGCAGAAATCGGCGTAAAGGGCAAAAACAGGGATCTGTTTGAGGAAGCGCTGGTTCGCCAGATCAAGTATGCGTTAAAGCGCTGCGAAGGAGAATTCCGGGTGCGTCGAACGAGAGGACGTATCTATATTGATGTATTATCGGATGATTATGACTATGAAGAAACCATCGACAACTTGAAGACCGTCTGTGGTGTCAGCGCGATCTGTCCGATGGTTCAGCTCGAAGACGAAGGCTTTGACAAGCTGTGCGAGAGTGCGGTTTCCTATATGGATGAGCACTATCCGGACAAAAACATCACCTTCAAGGTTAATGCGCGCCGTGCCCGCAAAAACTATCCTGTGGAGTCGATGGAGATCAATGCATCTGTCGGTGAAAAGATCCTGCAGGCGTTCCCCGAGATCCGCGTGGACGTCCACAATCCTGACGTGATGCTTTATATCGAGGTACGCGAGCATATTTATATTTATTCGATCGAAATTCCCGGTCCCGGCGGTATGCCGGTCGGCACCAACGGTAAGGCGATGCTGCTGTTATCCGGCGGTATCGATTCTCCGGTTGCCGGATTTATGGTTGCAAAGAGAGGCGTCAAGATTGACGCGGTTTATTTCCATGCGCCTCCGTACACTAGCGAGCGCGCAAAGCAGAAGGTTGTAGATCTTGCAAAGTTGGTAGCACGTTACAGCGGACCGATCTATTTGCATGTCATCAATTTTACGGAGATTCAGCTGGCGATTTATGAAAAGTGCCCGCACGATGAGCTGACGATCATTATGCGCCGTTATATGATGAAAATCGCGGAGGATATTGCAAAAAAGACGGAATGTCTCGGACTGATTACCGGTGAGAGCATCGGACAGGTTGCGAGCCAGACGATCCAGTCCCTCGCAGTAACGAATGAAGTCTGCACCCTGCCGGTATTCCGTCCTTGTATCGGGCTGGACAAGCAGGAGATCGTGGAGATTTCCGAAAAGATCGGTACCTATGAGACGTCAATCCTGCCGTTCGAGGATTGCTGTACGATTTTCGTTGCAAAGCATCCTGTTACAAAACCGAACCTCGCAGTGATCAAGCGCCATGAAGAGAACTTAAAGGACTGCATCGATGAAATGATGCAGCGTGCATTGGATACGGAAGAACTGATTGTGGTCGAGGCGCAGTAGGGCACCTTTGGGGCACGTGCGGCAAGTCGCGTAAGCGACAAATTCCGAATTGCCGCACTGCGCATTCAGGCTTTTTTAGTTGTTTTCAGTATGAAAACAACTAAAAAAGCCCCCCGATTTCTCGGAGAGCTTTCTGATCCGTTTTGAATTAGATCATGTAGGGCTTAAGAACTTCCAGTACAGCATCAACATTGGTGTCTTCTGCATGGATGTTTAAGTCGATCGGCTTGGAAAGATCCAGGCTGAAGATACCCATGATAGATTTAGCATCGATAACGTATCTGCCGGATACCAAGTCGAAATCGTAATCGAATTTGGTAATGTCGTTTACAAAAGATTTTACCTTATCGATAGAGTTTAAGGAAATCTGAACTGTTTTCATGATAACTACCTCCTTTGGGTTCACACTTTCTGATCTTATATTAGCAAACTATCGTCACAAAAGTCAATTATCAAACGTAACAAAAATGGTGGAGAATAATATGAAAAGTGTTGCATTACATAATTTAGGTTGCAAAGTGAATGCGTATGAGCTGGAGGTTATGCAACAAAAGTTACAAGATCGGGGATATAAAATTGTGCCTTTTGATTCCGATGCGGACATTTATATTGTAAATACCTGTACCGTAACCAACATTGCAGACCGGAAGAGCCGTCAGATGCTGCACCGGGCAAAGCACAGAAATCCGGACGCGGTTGTCGTTGCGGTCGGGTGCTTTGTACAGGCGGGCGAGGAAAACAGAATGGACGACTGCATTGATCTGGCGGTGGGAAACCAGCATAAAAAGGATATCGTGGAGATTCTGGAGGCGTATCTGGAGGAGCATACTGCAGACGCCAGCGCCGTGACAGACATCGGCGCTGTGCGGGAGTATGAGGAAATGCGCATGGAGCAGAGCACGGAGCACACGCGCGCGTATATCAAGATTCAGGACGGCTGCAACCAGTTCTGCTCGTATTGTATTATTCCATTTGTGCGTGGACGCGTCCGGAGCAGAAAGCAGGAGGATGTGTTGGCTGAGGTAAGAGGGCTGGCGGAAAAAGGCTTTCAGGAGGTAGTCATCACCGGTATTCATTTGAGCTCCTACGGCATGGATTTTATCGGAGAGACGGACGGAGATTACCTGAAAAACGGAAAAGATTTGCGGGGAACGGCGTTTGAACGCGCCTATCTGGTTTCTTTGCTGGAGGAAATCGCAAAGGTGGACGGCATTCGCAGAATCCGTCTGGGTTCGCTGGAGCCCCGTATCATCACAGAAGAGTTTGCCGGACGGCTGGCGGCGATTCCGCAGCTTTGTCCGCATTTTCACCTGTCTCTGCAGAGTGGCTGCAATGAAACGCTCAAGCGGATGAATAGACATTATACGGCGGAGGAATACTATGAAAAAGTGCAGATTCTCCGCAAGTATTTTGAACATCCTGCGATTACGACGGATGTAATCGTCGGTTTCCCTGGAGAAACTGCGGAGGAATTTGCGGTGACGAAGACATTTCTGGAAAAGGTTCATTTCTTTGAAATGCATATTTTCAAATATTCCCGCAGAAAAGGTACGGTTGCAGACAAACTGCCCGGACAGCTGACGGACGCGCAGAAGACGGAACGCAGCGGACAGCTGCTGGCTCTGGAAAAGGAACAGTCCAGAGAATTCCGTGCGCATTATCTGGGACAGGAAGTGGAAGTCCTGATCGAAGAACAGAAGGAGATCGGCGGAAAGGTATACTGGCTCGGTCATACGGATACCTATGTAAAGGCTGCGTTTGCGGCGGACAGTGCAGAATGCATGGATTATTCGAACCGGCTGGTGCACGGACGAGCGGTTTCTTTCCTGGCGGACGAGGTTTTGGAAATTGCATTGAATTTTTAAGAGAAGTAGGGTAAGATAAGATATAGAGCTTTGAACAAAGGACGTGACAATATGCAGGATTTGGAAAATACACAGTATTTTAAAGTAGAAGTAGAGCCGGAAAATGGCGTAAAAATGATCCTTTCTGAAGTGTATGAAGCACTTTCTGAAAAAGGCTATGATCCGGTGAGTCAGATTGTCGGCTATATTATGTCCGGAGATCCG
>OFMA01002560.1_pt1 | contig 10082 bp, 7 predicted proteins | sample 1541011 | NCBI WGS metagenome assembly OFMA01 (sample SAMN04209225, study PRJEB22552) | human gut metagenome | biome: gut; material: feces | host: Homo sapiens | place: USA: Oklahoma
CCGATGCCCAGGTAGTCGACCAGGCTCATGTCGGCGGTCTTGACGTACTCGAGCATCTCCTCGCAGCGGGCCGAAAGGCCCACGATGGCGTTGGGGCCCAACAGCTTGCGGCAGACTTCGACGGGAATATCGCTCTGGCCCACGTGTACGCCGTCGACGGCAATACCCTGCTCGCGCGCGGCGAGTATGCAGTCCAGGCGGTCGTCGATCAGCAGGGCGACCTGGCCGGTCTTGCCGGCCTGTGCGATTGCCTGCGCGGCATCGCCGGTCAGCGCGATGATCTCGCGGGCGCTTGCCACCTTGGAGCGCACCTGGATGCAGGTAAAGCCGGCATCGAGCGCCTGGGCCACCACATCGCCCACGGGACGTCCCAGCGTGTTTTCGGGGCCGAGTACCAGATAGGCCGAGATATCAAGGTTGTCGCGGATGCTCATCGTGCTTCCTCCTGCTTTTTTATTTGCGCTTCCATGCGCTCGAGTTTGCCGGTCATGGTGTCGGTAAAACCGGGTCGAATATCGGCTTTGAGCACGACTTCGGTGCGGATGCCCTTGCTCGCCAACACAAAGGTTGCGTCGCGCACGACCTGCATGACCTCGTCCCAGTCGCCCTCGATCTCGGTGAACATCGAGGTGGTGCGGTTGGGAAGACCGCTCTCGCGAATGACGCGCACGACCTCGGCGACCTCGGCGGACAGCTCGTCGCCGGTGCCGCACGGGGCGATGGCCACAGCGACGAGCGTGTTCATGCTGGCGTTGGTTGCGGGCTCGGACATGGCCTATGCCTCCTCGAGCTCGAGTTGGTTATCGGCAATGTCCTGGGCGGTTGCGCGGTAGAGCTCGTCGATAAAGGCGACCTTAAAGCTTGCCGGGGCATCGGCGACAGCGGCGGCACGCGTGCCGGCAACGTTGTAGACGGCGGTGCCGCAGATGGCTGCCGTAAACGGGTCGGTGGCACAGGCGTACACGGCCAGCACGCCTCCCTGCGAGCAGCCGCAGCCGGTAATCTTGGACATGAGCGGGCTGCCGCCGTGGGACTTGGCCACGGTTGTGCCGTCGGTAATCAGATCGACTTCGCCCGAGACCACTACAGCGCCGTCGGTGTAGCGGGCGAGCGCCACGGCAGCATCGCGGGCGGCGTCGACCGTGTCGGTGGTATCGACACCGCGCACGCGGCTCAGATCGGCTGCCTCGCCCTCAAGACCCCACAGGCCGGCGAGCGCGATGATCTCGGAGGCGTTGCCGCGCACGATGGCGGGCTTGTACTGCTTGAGCTCGTTTACCAGCTGGGTACGCAGGCTACCGATGCCCAGGCCCACCGGATCGAGCACCCAGGGCTTGCCGGCGTCGTGTGCCGCCTTGGCCGCGCGGGGAATCGTCTGCTCGTAGATGGGGAAGAGCGTGCCCATGTTGAGATAGATGGCGCCGCCGCCGGCAACGAGCGCCTCGCCCTCGTCGGGCAGATAGACCATGGCGGCCGAACCGCCCACGGCGAGCTGCGCGTTGGCGACAAAGTCGATCGTCACCGTGTTGGTGATGGAGCCGGCCATCGGATTGGTGGCGCGAATCTCCTCCACGGCCTTGACCATATGCTGCTTAAACTGTTCCGAATCAATCACTGCACATGCCTCCTTGGCATAGAAAAGGGGCGCTGTGCATAGACAGCGCCCCTGTAAAGGCGGCATGCTCCCTACGCCAGCATTAACTGACAGGTTCAAAGGATTGGGCCCTATGCCCTCTCAGCCTTGTGGTTTGCACCGCCGGCACTCCCGCATCGAATCTGTTGTTCCCTATACTAACGCACCTGCCAAAAAGGGACAGGTTTATTTTGGCAGGTCGTTACAATAGGTAGGACCGATACGAATGGGGACCTCATGATCAAACTTGTGCTGACCGATATGGACGATACGCTGATTCCGGCCGGGCATGACGGCGCCAGCGACTACGCCATTGAGGGCATTCATGCCATGCAGGCGGCGGGTCTGCACTTTGGCCCGGTTTCGGGTCGCCAGCCGTCCGCGATGGGCTGGATGTTCAAAAACCGTTCCGAGTGTTTTTCGACTGGCGCGTTCTGTAACGGCCAGGTGATGTTTGTCGGCGGCGAAGTAGTCGCCTCGCACGCAATCGACAACGATGCTCTGATGCGTTTGGCCGACTATCTGGAGCAAGAGACCGACGATACCTATCTGAAGGTCTATAGCCTGGGTGATGACTTTTGGAATAACGATGCCCACTGCGTGACGAGCGATCCTGAGCGCGTTCGTCGCGCCATGGAGTCGGGCGGCAACGCATGGCTCAAAGGCGAAGAGGCCCCGTGCCGTCCCGTCGTCGATGACGCGCCGGTCTTTAAGGCGAATATCTGGAGTGCCCGCTCACGTGAGGGACTCGCGGAGCTACGCGAGCGCGTTGCCGCTGAGGTGCCGGAACTCTCGCTTGTGTTTCCCAACAACCGAGTGCGCCTGTTTGACATCCTTCCAGCAGGTTGGGACAAGGGTTGCGCTGCGCTGGAGCTGGCGCGCGCTTTGGGCCTGACGCCCGACGAGGTGGCCGTATTTGGCGATTCCGATAACGATCTGCCCATGATCGGTGCCGTCCCCAACTCCGTTGCAGTCGCCAATGCCAACGAGGCTGTCACGGCTGCCGCGCGCTGGCATATCGGCGCTGCGGCAGACGATGCGGTCGCCGGGGCTCTGCATCAGATTGCCGCCTGCGCTGCGACGGGGGAAATGCCGCCGTTTATGCGTCAGATGGATGTGACAGGTTTCGACGTCACGAACGTCTAGGGAGAAAGCTATGAAGCTCCAGCAGCTCAGATATGTCGTCAAAGTTGCCGAATGCGGCAGCATTACCGAGGCCTCGCGCCGGCTCTTTGTGTCGCAGCCTTCGATTACCGCATCGATCCGCGATCTCGAAAACGAGATGGGTGTGCATATCTTTGAGCGCACCAACAAGGGTGTCATTGTGTCCGAGGAGGGCGAGACCTTCTTGGGCTACGCGCGACAGGTGCTCGATCAGGCCGATCTGCTCGAAGGCAAGTACAAGGGCGCGTCCGAGCAGGTGCCACACTTTAGTGTGAGCTGTCAGCATTATTCCTTTGCCGTTAACGCATTTGTTGACGTAATCCGCGAGTTCGATGCCGCGCGCTACGACTTTACCCTGCGCGAGGAGCAGACTCACGAGATTATCGAGGATGTCGCGCATATGAAAAGCGAACTGGGCATCCTGTACTTATCCGAGCATAACCGCGAGGTCATCGAGCGCATGCTGGTGGCCAACGAGCTCGTGTTCGAAGGACTCTTCTGCGCCACGCCGCATGTCTTCGTCTGCGCCGACCATCCACTGGCGGACTGCGCCAGCGTGACGCTCGAGGACTTGGAAGACTACCCGTTCTTGTCCTATGAGCAGGGCAGTTATAACTCGTTCTACTATTCCGAGGAACTGACCTCGACCTTTGAGCGCCGCAAGAATATCCGCGTGCGTGACCGTGCGACACTGTTCAACCTGGCCATGGGCCTCAACGGCTACACGGTGTGTTCGGGCGTGATCAGCCACGAGCTCAACGGTCCAGGTATTATCTCCATTCCGCTCGATGTGGACGAGTACATGGAGATTGGTATCATCACGCGCAAAAACACGACGCTCACGCGCTATGGCCAAGCCTATATCGACGCGATCCGTCAGCATATCTAGACTGCTGCGTCCTGTACAGGTCAAATCTCTTCATGGCAGTCCCAACTGATATAGGAAGCATCTATATCAAACTGTTATAAACGTATATTTTACGATGGCTATATGAGCGCTCATACTTTGTCCCAGTAAAGCAACCAATGCAAAGGGAGATATCTATGAGTGCTTTAACCACGCTGAACGCGCCGTTTCGCGCCGATATCGTCGGCAGCTTTCTTCGTCCACAGGCCGTAAAGGACGCCCGTGCCGCCTATGCTGCGGGCACACTCGACGCCGCCGGCCTTAAGGCCGTCGAGGATGAGGCCATTCGCGACCTGGTGGACAAGCAAAAGTCCGCTGGCCTGCAGGTGATTACCGATGGCGAGTTTCGCCGCAGTTACTGGCACCTCGACTTTATGTGGGGGCTCAACGGCATTGAACGCCGTACCTCGCGTACGGGCTATATGTTCCACGACGAGGAAACCACAGCCGACACCGCCGTGGTAACCGGCCCCATTAGCGGCGAGAACCATCCGTTCGTCGAGCACTTTAAATTTGTCAAGGCGCTCGAGGAGGAGGGCCAGGTCGCGCGGCAAACCATTCCGGCGCCGATCCAGACGTTCTCCGAAGTCACGCTCGACCGCTGCGACGGCCAGCAGGAGAGCCTGCGCGCTGTCTATAAGACCGATGAGGAACTTGCCGACGCCATCGCAGCCGCTTATCGCACGGTGATCGCCGACCTGTACGCAGCAGGCTGCCGCAACATCCAGTTTGATGACTGCACCTGGGGCATCTACTGCGACACCGATTTTGTCGCCAAAACCGGCATGAGCCCGGTCGACCTGCAAAAGGTAAGCGAGCTGGGCGTGGCGCTCAACAATGCCGCCATCGCGGACAAGCCCGACGATCTGGTCATCAACACGCATGTGTGCCGCGGCAACTACCACTCCACCTATGCCTTCGAGGGCGGCTATGACCCCATCGCGCCGTACCTGTTCGCAAACGAGGATGTCGATGCATTTTACCTGGAGTTCGATACGCCGCGCGCCGGCGGTTTTGAGCCGCTCAAGTACGTTGCCCCGGGCAAGAAGGTCGTGCTGGGCTTGGTAACCACCAAGGCGGCAGAGCTCGAGAACGAGGATGTTATCGTCGAGCGCATCCGTGAAGCCGCAAAGTACGTGCCGCTCGAGAACCTGTATCTGTCGCCTCAGTGCGGCTTTGCCAGCTGCGAGATTGGCAACAAGCTGACCGAGGATGAGCAATGGGCAAAGATCGCGCTGGTCAAGCGCATTGCCGAGCGCGTTTGGAAATAGCGCTAGTGTTTGCAGGTGGCGGCGCGTGCGAGACATGGCGTATCGCGTACAATGGTTCGGATCGTATCGTTCGGGCAGGTTATCCGATATGCCCGATCGCCCTTCCATTCGAAAGGACATCCATGTCCCAATCCTCGACGCCCGCCGTCACCGATGCCATCTACGATGCATCGTCGCTTGGCCGCCCGCGCATGTTCCTGCTCGGTCTGCAGCACCTGTTTGCCATGTTTGGCGCCACCGTGCTGGTGCCCGTGCTCACCGGTCTCTCGGTTTCGGCGACGCTTTTGTTTGCCGGCTTGGGCACGCTGCTGTTCCACTTCTTGTCGCGCGGTAAGGTGCCGGCATTTTTGGGCTCATCGTTTGCCTTTATCGCAGGCTATGCCGCAATCGCGCCCAACGGCGAGGCCGAGCTATTGCCCTACGCCTGCCTGGGCGTAGCCTGCGCCGGTCTACTCTATCCGGTGCTGGCGGCCCTGTTCCGCGCCTTTGGTGCCAAGCGCGTCATGCGCTTCTTCCCGCCGGTGGTGACGGGCCCTATCGTCATTTCCATCGGTCTGATCCTGGCAAGCTCCGCTATTGCTAACTGCCAGACCAATTGGCTCGTCGCCGTTATCGCCGTGGCAGTGATCGTCATCTGCAACATCTGGGGCCGCGGCATGGTCAAGATCGTGCCGATCCTGCTGGGCGTTGCGGTGAGCTATGCCGTTGCGACTGCGCTGGGCGAGGTCGACTTTACTGGCGTCGCAGCCGCTCCCTGGGTTGGTTTGCCCGTCGAGTGGGACAACACCGTCTTTGCGCTCTTTGGCCCGCAGTTCGATAGCGGCCTTGCCACGACGGCTATCATCACCATCATGCCGTTGGCCTTTGCAACCATGATCGAGCATATCGGTGATATCTCCGCTATTGGCTCCACCTGTGAGCGCAACTACATCGCCGATCCCGGCTTGCATCGCACACTGCTCGGCGATGGACTCGCCACGATTCTGGCTTCGCTCTTTGGCGCTCCGGCCAACACCACGTATGGCGAGAACACCGGCGTGCTTGCCCTGACGCGTGTGTTTGACCCGCGCGTGATTCGCATTGCCGCGTGCTGCGCTATCGTGCTTTCGTTCTGCCCCAAGTTCGCTGCCGTGATTGCCGCCATGCCGGCGTGTGTAATCGGCGGCGTGTCGCTTGTGCTCTATGGCATGATCAGCGCCGTGGGTGTTCGCAACCTCATCGAGAACCAGGTCGATTTCCAGAACAACCGCAACGTGCTGGTGGCCGCTCTGGTGCTCGTGCTTTCACTCGGCATTGCGTACAGCACCGCCGGTGCCATCGTGCTGGAGCTGGGCGGCGTGACGATTTCGCTTTCCGGCCTTGCCGTGGGCTCGCTGGTGGGCATCGTGCTCAACGCCATTCTGCCGGGTAACGACTTTGAGTTTGATGTCTCGGAACTCGAAGAGGCTGCTGAGTAGCAGCTGCGTTCAGCTAAAACAAGATATGGTGCCCATGCGTATATGCGCGTGGGCACCATTTTTAATGCGTCAGTATCCAGTGGATGCCGCGGGCCATGCGTAAGTCGGTTTGGGCAAAGTGATTGCCGGGGTTGAGCTCCAGCGTTGTTGGAATGCCGCGCTCGACGAGCAGCGCTTCCATCGCGCGCGTGTCGTCGAGTACATGCCGCATCATGCGGTTGGGCGTCTTGGTTTCCTTTTTGCCGAGTGACAGGTAGACGGCTTGCGGGCTGCCGGCAAAAGGGGCCGTGCTGGCACGGTCGACAAAGTCGGGAAACCATAGCGACCCCGATGCGCTCGCGGCACGGTCAAAGGCGTCGGTTTGCCAGAGAGCCCAAAGCGAAAAGAGGCCTGCCAGCGAGTAGCCGGCAATGCCGCGCCGGGTGGGCGGCTGAGGAAGCGACGACTCAACCTGGGGGATTATCTGATTCAGCAGCTCATCAAGAAAACCGGCAGCTTGGCCGCTGAAAGGTTCGGCATCGCGTACGGTTCCGTCGCATGCCCAGGGGCTCAACTCGCGATTCCAATCGAGCCCGCCAATGGCGACGAGGGTGAATGGCGGACAGTCGAGCTCTCGGCAGCGGTCATAGACCTCGCCGCCGTTGCCCATGACTACGGGAAGATAGATGGCAGGTGCGCTTTCCGCATGATTCGAATATACGGTTATCTGCTTTTGATGCGCTTCCATGGCCTGCTTCTCTCGGCGTTGTGATATCGGCAGCCCCAATTGTCGCACGCCAGCGTATGCCGGTTGGGCTAGACCAAAGACAATCTCGTGCATCCCCTGCGGACGCATATGGAAAACGCCACCGCCGGAGGGGAGCTCGGCGGTGGCGTTGTTAAACGGTGCTGGGGCTCGGGGCCTTCGCGGGAGCTGCCATGTGCGCAGAGGCGTTTAAGAACGCTTACGGCTCGCCATGGTGCCTGCGGCGATAGCGGCTGTTCCCGCAAGGACGGTTGCCACGATGGCCGCACCCGAGGTGTCGCCGGTTGCCGCGAGCACGCCGGTAGTCTTGGCTTTCGTGGTTGAAGCCGCAACGGCCTTGGTCGGCTTTGAGCCCTCAGACTTGGGGTTCTGCTTGGACTCCGCGGGCTTGCTTTCTGCGGGCTTGGTCTCGTCGGGCTTGGGGTCTTCCGGCTTGGCTACCTCGGGAGGTGCGATGGTCGTACTTTTGGCGACTGCTTTGATATAGAGGGAGTCGACCGTGGCGTCGCCCGTGCCGATGGCTTGGCCTGCCTCGTAGATGCCGTCACGGAGCTTGCGATAGTCAATGACCTTGCCGCCTTCGGGCGTCTGGATGGCGGCGTTCTCAATCTTGATGGTGCCGATTGTCTTGCCGTCAGCGCTCATGGCACGGGCAAAGATTGCCGCTGTATCTCCTTCGGCCGTTACCTTGCTGCGGATGATCGAGATGACTGCGGGTGTGACGCCCTCGCTGGTCTGGGCGATGATGCCGATGTTCTCGCCTTGGGGTTCGCGCCTCGTCTCGCCATCTTGGTTTTCGCTGTAGGGGATGGGGCCGTCGCCGTTCTCGACATAGCGGGCTATGGCCTTGACAACGGAGTCGCTGATGTAGATGTGGCCGCCCTTCTCGTTGGGTCGATCGTTTCTGGTGGAGAATGCAGCCGAAACCTCGCCTTCCGCAAACGCGTCCACGGTGGAGCCGTTCTTGACGACGATGTCGTCCTGGTAGGTGAAGAGGGCGTTGGCGCCACCGTATCTGCCTTTACTTGCACGGATCGTCACGTTTGCATGATCGAGGGTGACGCCCTTGTGGGCATAGACGCCATATTCAACACCGTTTACGTTGAGGGAGGCGTTTGTGGCTGCGAGGCTGCCCTCGGCCTCGACGGCAGCGTCTTTCTCGGAGCTTGCCTTGACCTGGCTGCCGTCCGAGATGTTGATATTGCCGCCGCTCCAAAGGGCCTCACCATCGGCTGAGCTTGCCTCGACCGTCCCGCCACCCTTGATGGTGAGGTTCTTGTCGGCTCCAATACCCTTGTCCTTGGTAGCCCTGGCGGTGACGGCTCCGCTGTCGTCAATCGTGATATTGCCGTTTGCCCTGATGCCATCCGATGCACCCGTGGCGTTGACGTTGCCCGAACCTTTGATAGCGAGATCACCTCCGGCATTGATGGCATCAAACCCAGTGCTCGTGGCGTTGACGGATCCGGCTCCGTCGATGTTGATATTACCCGTGGAGAGGATAGCGTCCTCAGTAGATGTCACGCTGAGCGTGCCGCCCTCGTTGCCTTGGATATTGAGCTCGGCATTCTCGTTAGTGCCATGAGAAACGTTGATGCTTTCGATCCATTCGGCAGTGACGATGTTGGTTCCCGAGTAATTCACGTTGAGCTTGCCTGCGGCCTGGATCTCGCCGCCGTTATAGTTGTTGAGCTTCAAGTCGTCGGCGCCGTCCCACGACCAGGTACCGGCCTCGTCGCTCGCCGCGGTGTTGTACTTGTTGCCGCCGACCTTGACCCATTCCGCTGCGAGCGAGACGCTCGGCATGAGCAGCGAGCTCACCGTGAGCGCGCACACGGCGCCCGCGACGATGCGGCGCGTCACGCGGCGCCAGCTGCCGTGCGCGAGTCCTATGCGACGGCGAACGTCGGGTTCGGCAACATGGGTTCCGGCGGTAGTGTCATTGCGTTTGGGGGTCGTGAACAAGGCTGCCATGGTTGCTCCCGTTCTCATAGGGCCTATACGACTAGATTCAGCGTATCTGCTGGATGTTGCCGGCGGTAGTGCCGTTTGGAGGGCAAAATGGCCAAAATGGGGGAGAAATAGGCCGCACGCCGGCGCAGGGACCGGCGCTAAAAGAAAAGCGCGGGGCCGCATGGCGACTCCGCGCTTTATTGTTCAGCTTTTGCAGCCTTGCCCTTACGCTACGAAGAAGTAGACGAGGAAGGCAAGGGCCGCGATCCACCCGTCCCGTGCGAAAAAGTGTTTACGAGCGCTTGCGGCTCACCACGGCGCCCGCGGCGATGGCGGCTGTTCCTGCAAGGGCGGCTGCCACGATGGCTGCGTTCGAGGCGTCGCCGGTTGCCGCGAGCTTGCCGGTGGTCTTGGCTCCCGTGGCTGCAACTGCAACGGTCTTGGTCGTCTTCGTGCTCTCGGACTTGGAACCCTCGGGCTTGGTCTCGCCGGGCTTCTCCTCGGGTTTGATCTCCTCGGGAGGCATGATGACCGTGCTCTTGGCGACAGCTTCGTTATAGGGGGAGTCGATCGTGGTGTCGCCCGTGCCGATGGTTTGACCTGCCTCGTAGGAGATGCTGGGGCCGTACTCTTCTTCGTAGCGATAGTTAATGATCTTGCCGCCTGCGGGCGCCTGGATGGGAGCGCCTTCGATCTTGATGGTGCCGATCGCCTTGCCATCCTCGCTTATGGCAAGAGCGAAGATTGCCGCCGTGTCTCCCTCGGCCGTGACCCTGCTGCGGACGATCGAGATACTCGCGGGCGTGATGCCCTCGTAGGTCTGGGCGAAGATACCGATGTTCAGACCCCTAGGCTCAGGGATGACCTGGCCGCTTTGGTCGTTGCTGTAGTGATCGGGGCCGTCGCTACCGGACTCGACATAGCGGGCTATAGCCTTGACAACGGAGTCGCT
>OFMA01002567.1_pt1 | contig 10067 bp, 4 predicted proteins | sample 1541011 | NCBI WGS metagenome assembly OFMA01 (sample SAMN04209225, study PRJEB22552) | human gut metagenome | biome: gut; material: feces | host: Homo sapiens | place: USA: Oklahoma
CTGACGATACAAAAATTTATTATTTTTTATTGTCCTCTTGACGGGGAGCATACCAGTAGGGAGTTGAACACTATTTGTGTTTTTTTCGTACAAAGGATGCTAACGCTGTTCCAAGCCCCGTAATTGTTCCTACACCATAAAGAGCGATCATGGAAGCATCACCTGTTTTTACCACGTTGTTACCTGCACTTTTAGCAGACATCACTTTATTGTTGCTGTTATACATTTCGGTATTAGTAGTCGTTTGCTCGATACGTAACCTCTCAGCCTCATACTTATCGTACTCACTTTTTGCGATTGCAAGCTGCGCCATAGCTTCGGAATGCTGACTTTTTGCTACATCATAAGCCTGTGATTTTTCCGCAAGGCGTTCCTTTGCTTCATTCAAAGCAATATTTGCTTTAACAACGGCTTCAGCTGTTGACTTAATCTTTCCAGTATAATCATTCAAGTAGGCAAAGTCCTCATCTTCTATCGCATGATTCATTGCATCTTCCAGGTCAAGCTTACATGCACGATCTAATTTATCAGTAGCCTGCATTAATTTTGATGCCAGTTCATCTGATTTTTTCTGCAATTCATCTACTCTTTCCTGTGCTTTTGCATAAGCTAATGTAACGGTTTCTTTTTCCTTTGAAGCTTCTTCATATGCTGTCTTCGCATTTCTGAGCGGAGTGATCGCTTCAACAACTTCATCATATTCCTTTTGTGCCTGCTCTTTTACAGATGTGGCATTTGCAAGTGCTGTCTTCTTTTCGGATAGATCTACTTTAGCTTCTGCAAGTTTTACTTCCAGAGATGTTTTAGCAGCTTCCGCATCTGATTTCGAGTTCAGTGCTTCTTTTTCTGCCTGCTCTTTGTCGGCGGCAACGGCTTTCGCCTGTTTCACAGCTGCTTCTCTTGCTGATACATTTTCCCGCTTCTTTGCAAGGTCTGCACTTACTTTCGCCTCGATCTTATCGCGTGATGCTTTTGCATTTGCAAGTGTTGTCTCTTCCGCACTTACCTTTGTATCTGCATCCGCTTTTGCTGTTTTCGCATCTGTCAGGGCTGTTTCTTTCATTTTTGCGTCTGCATCTGCGTCTGCTTTGACTGCTTTTGCATTTTTTAATGCCTGTTCTGCCTGTTTCTGATGTGCTTTTGCGCTTTCTGATGTTGCTTTTGTATCACCCTTTAAAGCACTTACTTCTTTTAATGCCGCATCATAATTATTCTGCTTTTCAGAATGTTCTTTCTGTACCTTATTCAGTGTTGACTGTGCGGATTTCAATGCCTCAGATTTCGATGCAAGTGTTTTTGCCGCCTGGTCTGCCTCTGATTTGGCGTCTGCAGACTTCTGGTTTGCTTTATTCAAAGCCGCCTGTGCATCTGCTTTTGCTGTGTTTTTGGAAATAAGTGTTTTTTTTGCATTATCCAGAGCGTCCTGCTTTGCTGATGCATCCGATTCTGCAGCTTTCTTCTCTGCCTCAAGCTGTTTTACCTTATCCTTTGCATCCTCGGCTTTTTTCTGCGCATCAGTGATTGCTTTATTCGCACTTTCAAGCTCTGCCTTTGCTGCATTTAATGCATCCAATGCATCTTTTGCCTGTTCCGGAGCTGACATCAGATCATTGTAATAGTTCATGAAACGATTATAATAATCTTCGAATGACATTTCTGTTCCATCCGGAATTCCACCTCCAAATGTTTGTGCATGTGTAATTCCGTAGTTTTTTCCATTATAAGTTGAAATTGCAAAGCCTGTTACAGTATTTGCATTATTTATGATGTTAAGATAATGTCCAATTGTTTTGCCATTCTTTGATTCATAGTTTTCTTTTTCGTGTGTATACCATGCGTCAAACGGATCTCTACCATTCATAAAGCCAAATGCAAGATTTTCTCCACAATTGAACACGTCTGGATGTTCATTATAATAACTTGCCGCATTCGCATCCACCTGTGCATAAGCCATAAATATATCGTTTACAAGCAAAGGTGTATTCTTTTTAATCGGATCATTTACACGGAGTTCATTGCATTCTTTGATGTAGTCCATGGACGCTTTCATATGCTCCAAAGAAGTTGCGTCATTCTTATCCCCTCGTTTTGTATAAGAGGAAAGTGCTTTTCCCAACTGGTCGTGTTCAGAAATTGCGTTTGTATCAGTCAGAATTTTCAAAGCCTCCTGTGCACCTGCATCCCCATTAGCTGCCATCGTTTCATAAAATGCAAAAGCACCATCTTTGATTTTCTGTTCTGCCGCATCTGCTTTTGCCTTTGCTGCATCATACGCTTTCTGCGCTGCGTCAACTTTACTCTGCGCACTTGATTTAGCTGTCTGTGCTCTGGAAAGTGCTGCATTAGCCTGGGTCAATACATCCTGTGCGTTAGAAAGCTGTGCAGTCACATTTGACAGGTTCGTCTGCGCTTCTGACAGATCATTGGTAGCCTGTGAAATCACGGCTTCCTGTTTTGATACTTCCGCACTGGCATTGTTTAATGCGGTCTGTGCCTGTTCTGCCTGAATCTTGGCTGTTGTGACTGCCTGATCTTTTGCATCCTTATCAGCTTTAGCAGTATTATAGGTTGCCTGCGCTGAATCGACAGCGGCCTGTTTTGATGATACTTCTGCTGACGCATTGTCCAATGCCTCTTTTGCACTGGCGAGTGTAGCTTCTGCATTCGCCACTTCCACGTCTTTTTCTGCCTGTGTGATGCCGTTTTCAGCATCGACTACTTTATTCTGTGCTGCAGTAAGTGCTGCCTGAGCAGCTTCCACTGCATTCTGCTTTTCTGTCTGTACTGCCTGTGCTGCAGTAAGTGCTGCCTTTGCATCTTCCACAGCCTGCAGTGCTGCTTTATATTCCGGAGATCCCGCTTCTGCCTGTGCCTGAGCCTGTGCCAAAGCTGTTTTTGCACTTGCGAGGTCAGCTTCTGCTTTTTTAGCCTGTGCCTGAGCCTGCTCTTTTGCAGATGTGGCATTTGCAAGTGTTGCCTGTGTCTCTGCAAGTTTATTCTGTGCTTCTGTTGCCTGTCCGGTTAAAGCATCTACATTTGCCTGGGCATTAGACATGGTTGCATATTTTTCTCCATAATCTTTGTTAGCTGAATCAAGAATCACTTTATTTGCATTCACATCTTCTTCGGTTACTGTAACCTCTTTTTTTGCCACTTCTAGCTCTTTATAAGCTTTTTCTGTTTTCCTTGTTGCTTCCTGCACTCTTTTTACTGATGCAACATAGTCAATTTCTGCTTCTTTTTTTGCTGTATTATTTGCTTCAATTGCATTATTTGTTGCAATCACCTCATCATTTGCATCTGCGACTGCTTTTTCAAATGCTTCCTGTGCCTCTTTTTTTGCTTTTTCTGCTCTGTTGATTGCTTCTTGAGCCTGTGACTGAGCCCGTAATTCTTCATTCTTTGCTGCTTCATATTCCTCTTTTGCCTGATTTTCCCTCTTATTTGCTTCGTTATTGACTTTTTTTGCTTCTGCATAATTTTCTTTTGCAGTTTTCTGATTAACAAGACCATTATCCAGAGTTTTCTGCACTTTTGTTTTTGCGATTTCAGTTTTTCCATTTGACGTCTGCGCCATCGCAGGTGTAATTCCTGATGCTGCCGCAATTGTAACTGTAGCAATTGATGTAGAAAGTTTTTTCAAATTTTTTTTACTCATGTTGTTTCCTCCTAAATGCATTTTAAAGTTTTTTAAAAAACAAATGATAAAAATAAGCCCTCATCTGTCATGCATTTAGTATAACATTTTCTTCTTTTATATTTTTTTTTGCAAAAAGCGAATTACTCGAATTCGATAGCGCAAATTCAAAGTCAAAAAAAGAGGGGTATGTGGAATGTTTCCAAATACCTCTCCTTATTGTTTGACAAAATATTATTTTTTAATTTTCCTACGTTTCTTCTCTTCAAGTGATGCCGCAACTGCAATGCCGGCCATACCCATTGCTGTAGCTAAACCAGCAACATTCGCTGAATCTCCAGTTTTTACAGAATCAGCATGATCATTCGCAGAATTCTTCACAACTGATGTAGGAATTATATCGTTATAATTATCTACCGATGATTTCTGTTTCAGTACCCGGCGAATCATCTCATTTGCTTTTTTTGACTCTTCATCTGCTTTCGCTTTATCAATTGCATCCTGAGCTCTCTTTTCTGCGAGATATTTGTCATAAGTTGTCTGAGCAACAGCTAATTCTGCAGAAGCTTTTGCATTTGCTGTTTTTGCATCTTCGTAAGTCTGTTTTGTTTCTGTAACCTTCTTAACAGCATCTTCATATGCAGCCTGTAATAATGAGATTCTTGCATCTGCATCTTTTACATTTTTAATTTCATCATTCAGATATGCAAAATCAGAATCTGTAATTTCATTTACAAGAGCGTCTTCATATGAAAGGTGTTTTGCTCTCTCCATTCTGTCTTCAGCATTTTTCTGCGATTCCACCGCATCAACTAATGCAGTAGAAAGCTTATCTACAGTATCCTGAGCTTCTTGATATTCAGCCTTAGCAGCATCCTCTGCTGTTTTTTTCAACTTATAATCATTCTGAGCATTCCTGAGCGAAGTGATCGCTTCAACAACTTCATCATATTCCTTTTGTGCCTGCTCTTTTACAGATGTGGCATTTGCAAGTGCTGTCTTCTTTTCGGATAGATCTACTTTAGCTTCTGCAAGTTTTACTTCCAGAGATGTTTTAGCAGCTTCCGCATCTGATTTCGAGTTCAGTGCTTCTTTTTCTGCCTGCTCTTTGTCGGCGGCAACGGCTTTCGCCTGTTTCACAGCTGCTTCTCTTGCTGATACATTTTCCCGCTTCTTTGCAAGGTCTGCACTTACTTTCGCCTCGATCTTATCGCGTGATGCTTTTGCATTTGCAAGTGTTGTCTCTTCCGCACTTACCTTTGTATCTGCATCCGCTTTTGCTGTTTTCGCATCTGTCAGGGCTGTTTCTTTCATTTTTGCGTCTGCATCTGCGTCTGCTTTGACTGCTTTTGCATTTTTTAATGCCTGTTCTGCCTGTTTCTGATGTGCTTTTGCGCTTTCTGATGTTGCTTTTGTATCACCCTTTAAAGCACTTACTTCTTTTAATGCCGCATCATAATTATTCTGCTTTTCAGAATGTTCTTTCTGTACCTTATTCAGTGTTGACTGTGCGGATTTCAATGCCTCAGATTTCGATGCAAGTGTTTTTGCCGCCTGGTCTGCCTCTGATTTGGCGTCTGCAGACTTCTGGTTTGCTTTATTCAAAGCCGCCTGTGCATCTGCTTTTGCTGTGTTTTTGGAAATAAGTGTTTTTTTTGCATTATCCAGAGCGTCCTGCTTTGCTGATGCATCCGATTCTGCAGCTTTCTTCTCTGCCTCAAGCTGTTTTACCTTATCCTTTGCATCCTCGGCTTTTTTCTGCGCATCAGTGATTGCTTTATTCGCACTTTCAAGCTCTGCCTTTGCTGCATTTAATGCATCCAATGCATCTTTTGCCTGTTCCGGAGCTGACATCAGATCATTGTAATAGTTCATGAAACGATTATAATAATCTTCGAATGACATTTCTGTTCCATCCGGAATTCCACCTCCAAATGTTTGTGCATGTGTAATTCCGTAGTTTTTTCCATTATAAGTTGAAATTGCAAAGCCTGTTACAGTATTTGCATTATTTATGATGTTAAGATAATGTCCAATTGTTTTGCCATTCTTTGATTCATAGTTTTCTTTTTCGTGTGTATACCATGCGTCAAACGGATCTCTACCATTCATAAAGCCAAATGCAAGATTTTCTCCACAATTGAACACGTCTGGATGTTCATTATAATAACTTGCCGCATTCGCATCCACCTGTGCATAAGCCATAAATATATCGTTTACAAGCAAAGGTGTATTCTTTTTAATCGGATCATTTACACGGAGTTCATTGCATTCTTTGATGTAGTCCATGGACGCTTTCATATGCTCCAAAGAAGTTGCGTCATTCTTATCCCCTCGTTTTGTATAAGAGGAAAGTGCTTTTCCCAACTGGTCGTGTTCAGAAATTGCGTTTGTATCAGTCAGAATTTTCAAAGCCTCCTGTGCACCTGCATCCCCATTAGCTGCCATCGTTTCATAAAATGCAAAAGCACCATCTTTGATTTTCTGTTCTGCCGCATCTGCTTTTGCCTTTGCTGCATCATACGCTTTCTGCGCTGCGTCAACTTTACTCTGCGCACTTGATTTAGCTGTCTGTGCTCTGGAAAGTGCTGCATTAGCCTGGGTCAATACATCCTGTGCGTTAGAAAGCTGTGCAGTCACATTTGACAGGTTCGTCTGCGCTTCTGACAGATCATTGGTAGCCTGTGAAATCACGGCTTCCTGTTTTGATACTTCCGCACTGGCATTGTTTAATGCGGTCTGTGCCTGTTCTGCCTGAATCTTGGCTGTTGTGACTGCCTGATCTTTTGCATCCTTATCAGCTTTAGCAGTATTATAGGTTGCCTGCGCTGAATCGACAGCGGCCTGTTTTGATGATACTTCTGCTGACGCATTGTCCAATGCCTCTTTTGCACTGGCGAGTGTAGCTTCTGCATTCGCCACTTCCACGTCTTTTTCTGCCTGTGTGATGCCGTTTTCAGCATCGACTACTTTATTCTGTGCTGCAGTAAGTGCTGCCTGAGCAGCTTCCACTGCATTCTGCTTTTCTGTCTGTACTGCCTGTGCTGCAGTAAGTGCTGCCTTTGCATCTTCCACAGCCTGCAGTGCTGCTTTATATTCCGGAGATCCCGCTTCTGCCTGTGCCTGAGCCTGTGCCAAAGCTGTTTTTGCACTTGCGAGGTCAGCTTCTGCTTTTTTAGCCTGTGCCTGAGCCTGCTCTTTTGCAGATGTGGCATTTGCAAGTGTTGCCTGTGTCTCTGCAAGTTTATTCTGTGCTTCTGTTACCTGTCCGGTTAAAGTATCTACATTTGCCTGGGCATTTTTAACAGCGTTCTCTTTTTCAATGACAGTCTGTTTTGCATTATCAAGAGATGTTTTTTTGTTTGAAACATCATCCTCAGATACCTTTATTGATGCCTGTACCTGATCCAGGGTATCTTTTGCGAGCTTGGAAGCCTGCTCTGCAAGATTCAATGCAGCTTTCTTATTGTTTGCTGTTTTTTTAGCTGTTTCTTTTTCAGACTGTAAATTTCTTACCTTTTCCGCAGCTTTTACAGCATCAGAAGATGCCTGCGTTTTTGCATCATCAAATGCTTTCTGTGCTGATAATTTTGCTTCTTCCGCATGCTTTACAGCATCCGCAGCATTTGCTTTTGCAGCATCCTCTTCAGCTTTTGCCGCCTCATAATTTTCTTTTGCTTTTTTTTCAGCTTCAGAAGTTTTCTTGCTTGCAGCTTTTGCGGAATCCAGATCAGACTTTGCTTCTTTCAGATTCGATGCCTTAGCTTTTGAGCCAGCTTGCTTTTCTTCGGCCGGATCCTGTCCTTTCTCATCAGCATGTACTACTGTAGCCATAGGTGCAGCTACCGTTGATGCAATTACAGCCGATGTTGCTACCATTGTAGTTAATTTTTTTATTTTTTTCATAACGATTACTCCTTTAGATACGGTTTTAAGATATATCCGTACATAATGATATTATACGCTTATCTTCAGCAAGCGTCAACAAATGTTCATTTTAATATGGAATATTTTTCTTTTTTAAGATAGCAAGCTGGAATTCTCGGTAATTCAATTACCGAGATGAGGGCGTTTTCGCGAAGCAAAAGTAAAATACCATATTATCTATATCGAAGAAGGACAGATTTTCAGGAAGGAGGCAGACTGATGGCAAAATCAAGGACACTTGGAGCCCGCAAAAACGAGAACGTAGACGTTCTCTGCTATCGCTTCGCGGCATTGCCAACAAACGAACAGATCATTCAAATGAATAAGACCATCGGTTGCTGCCGGTATCTGTGGAACCGGATGCTCGGGGATCACAATACCCTGTATCAGGAAATCGGAGTTGTTCCCAATAATACACCTGCCGATTACAAGAGCCTGGAAGAATGTCCCTGGCTGAAGGAAGTAGACTCCCTGGCGCTTGCCAATGTGCAGCTAAATCTTAATCAGGCATTCCAGAAATTCTTCAATGGAGAAGCAGGCCATCCCCGGTTCAAAAAGAAGAAAGTCTGCAAGGATTCCTTTACCACCAATAATGTATCCGGAAACGTCCGGATGGAAGGAAAAGGGATCCGGCTTCCGAAGCTGGGAATCTTAACTCTGATCCGACACCGGAAGGTTAAGGCCGGTGGAAAATTGAAGTCCGTGACGGTCTGTCATGAGAAAGATGGAAAGTGGTACTGTTCCATCTCCTTTGAGTACCCAAAAACAGAGCCGGTCTACACGAAACCGTCTGAGGATATGAAGCATATCGGGCTGGATATGTCTGCCACGCATCTGTATGTGGATTCCAATGGAGAACTGGCGGACTTTGAGAAACCGTACAAGAAACTTCAGGAGAAGCTGGCGCTGGAACAGCGGAAGCTTTCCCATAGACAGAAAGACTCTAAGAACTATGAGAAGCAGCATAAGGTAGTCGCAAGGCTGCATGCGAAAATCAAGCATCAGCGTAAGGATCGCCTGCATAAGCTTTCCGAACAGCTGACCAGGGAATATGACCTGATCAGTATCGAGGATCTGGATATGTCTGCTTTGAAACAGACACTCAATCTTGGGAAATCCTATAGTGATAATGGATGGGGAATGTTCGTGGCCATGCTCCTGTATAAAGGAAAACGGAACGGCTGTTACATCATCAAGATAGATAAATGGTTTCCATCCAGTAAGACCTGCAGTCAGTGCGGATATGTCCACAAAGAACTGTAGCTTTCTGACAGGACCTATGTTTGTCCTGTCTGTGGAAATCTCATCGATCGGGATGAACAGGCAGCTATCAACATCGATCTGGAAGGACTGCGGGTCCTGTTGTCTGCATAAAAGAGAACATTTGATAGAAAAAACGGTAGGGACGCCGGGGTTAGCCTTCATCACTACGGGGTTGGATGGTCGCAGTCATCCCATAATATGTCACCCGCGTATGTAGGAATCAAAAGAAACCATGAAATTCCGTGAGGAGTTTTTTGGCGGAAGCTCGGTAATTCAATTACCGAGTAGTTCACAGGAACATTCTGCAGATTGATTCCATGTAAAATTGATGCAGAAGGAAAAAAATACGGGAACTATCATAACCATATCTTATACATGGAGACAAGGAATCTTATTTTATGAGGAGAACTTTTTGGTTAAGAATACTTATTCTGCTTGCAATACTCTTTATTGCCTTTGGGAAAAAAAAGGAGCAGGAACCCTTCGAAGAATTTTCGATGTGGAAAGTTTTGAATGCCTTAAGCACCAATCGGCCAGAACAGATAAAAGAGCTATTACAACCGCAGCTGCAACAACAATCGGATATAAATGATCAGTTGAACAGTATCTGTCGATTCGTATCCGGAATTCCAATAAAAAAAGAAATTAAGTCAAAATCAGAATCAAGAAAATATTACAACATGAATGGAAATCTGGAGAAAGAGATAATCGAATTTAATGTCAATTTTAAAACCCGTGCCAATAATCCTTATCAAATGAAGATAAAATGGTGCGAGTATAGTCCCAAAAAACCGGATGATAAAGGAATCTGTTTTCTTTCCGTCCGTTATCTTGGAAAAACAGAAAAAAATTTACAGGGAAAAGTACGTACATATGCAGAAATTAAATGAAGAAAAGGAGAATTGTATGGAGATTGAAAAATTGGACACCAGAACTCTAAATAATGGAACGTCTATGCCAATTGGAAAAAATTTTTTCAGAGCAAAATTAAAAGACAGAAAGCAATGGATTGAAGGATTTTATTGCAGAATAAATGAAACTACTTATTGTACGACAGATGATTATCAAAAAGAACCGGTCAAAGTACAGCATCTAATTGCTACAGAACGCTCAACCGACTGGGGAATGCCAAACCAGATAGCTTTTTACGAAATTGATCCGGCTACATTATGCCAATATACCGGCATTAGCAAAAAAAATAAAAAAATATGGGAGAATGATATTATCTGTCATCATGGTA
>OFMA01002575.1_pt1 | contig 10039 bp, 7 predicted proteins | sample 1541011 | NCBI WGS metagenome assembly OFMA01 (sample SAMN04209225, study PRJEB22552) | human gut metagenome | biome: gut; material: feces | host: Homo sapiens | place: USA: Oklahoma
TCCTCCGCCTTGAAATAAAAAAATTTATCCTGCAAGATTGTTTCAAGAATCAACTTGTCGGCACAGTGGTTTTGTCAACACAATTACCATAACAAATATTTAAAAATGTGTAAATCGACATTTTTCGACATTTATGTATAGCTTTTTCTGACATTACTGTTCACTCCGTTCTCAGTAACACTTTATGATATCTTTCACCGGTAAAAGTTCAATATATCTTGATTTTATCCTGTTTACAGGCTATACTATCTGAATAATATTGTAGTGATTTGGAGGATTTTACACATGAAAATTGCAGTAACTTACGACAATGGAACTATTTTCCAGCATTTTGGAAAAACAGAGAATTTCAAGGTTTATGAAGTTGAAAATGGTCAGGTGCTTTCAGGCGAAGTAATCAGTTCCAACGGAAGCGGCCACAGTGCTCTGGCAGGATTGCTTGCCGGACAGAACGTAGATGTGCTGATCTGCGGCGGCATCGGAGGCGGTGCCCAGGCTGCCCTTACAGAAGCAGGCATTGAATTATGCGCAGGAGCCCAGGGTGATGCAGATCAGGCTGTGGAAGCCTATCTGAAAGGAGAACTGGTATCTTCCGGTGCAACCTGCGATCATCACCATGAGGAAGGTCATTCCTGCGGCGAACACGAAGAAGGTCACTCATGTGGAAGTAACTGTGGAAGCGGATGTGGCGGAAGCTGCGGCGGCTCACAGAATACCATTACAGGACGAAATGTAGGAAAAACCTGCCGCACACATTACAGAGGTACATTTAATGACGGAACTCAGTTTGATTCCTCCTATGACCGCGGCGAACCGCTGGAATTTATCTGCGGTGCCGGTCAGATGATCCGTGGATTTGATGCTGCAGTAGCAGATATGGAAGTCGGACAGATAATCGATGTACATCTGATGCCGGAAGAAGCTTATGGTATGGCTGATCCGAATGCAATCTTCACCATGGAAATCGCCCAGCTTCCGGGTTCAGAAGACCTTACTGAAGGTCAGCAGGTATACCTGTCCAACCAGTATGGCCAGCCATTCCCTGTGAAAGTAGTTGCAAAAGATGAAAAGAATATCACCTTTGACGCCAACCACGAAATGGCAGGCAAAGAACTGAATTTCAGAATTGAACTGGTTGAGGTGAAATAGTGAAATAAGACAAAAAGTTCTCAGTTGTATATTTTTCTTATACAACTGAGAACTTTTGCATATCATACAATGCTGTCTGACAATTCATAAATTTTCCATCTCCTGCACTTCTGATAATTCTTATGCACACATACCCCTCCCAAAAACAACCTGTACACTACCCCAAGGGGAACTATAATCATGACAAAGATTAAAAACACGAAGAAAGGCATGGCTAAGAAAACCTTAAGTATGTCTCTCGTCGTTGCAATGCTGGCAACCTCCAACGTTCCAGTGTGGGCTGCTGAATTTAGTGACGGAACAGACGCTGCAGCAGTTGCATCTGAAGCAGATACATTCTCCACAGATGCAGAAGCTCCGGTTGTTGAAGATAATACTGCAGACGCTACAGAAGCGCAGACTACTGGCGATGCATGGACTGTAAGTTTAAAGGATATGCCTTCAGAAGTTGAATGGAGTGCAACTAAAAATGTTAAAGTTACGATCAAAGATTCTGCTGATGGAAAAGAGATTGATTATACAAAGACAGGATTAAAGTATGTATGGAAAGTAGATGATCTTGCTGTTACTAAGCCAGCACAGGTAGCTAATACAATTTCAACACCTGCAACTACTTCTGCTGATGCTGGAAAACAGTATAAGTTATATATCTATGATGAATCCGGTGACTGGTCATATACTTCAGCTTCATTTACTGTAAGTGCAAAGGATATTTCTAATACTTATTCTCTTACTGTAGCTGACCGTGTATATACAGGAAAAGAAACTGCCAAAGATGCAACTGTTAACAGCTCAGATGTTAAATTTGATATTGACTATACTGGAGATTTAGTAAATGTTGGAAAAGTCAATGTAACAGCCAAGCCAGTTGATACTAAACTGTACAAAGGTGTTATTTCTAAATCCTTCAACATTACAGCAGCACCTTTGACAACAGCAGGTTTAGTAAAAGCTGCTCTTAATACAAAAGAAGTTGAATACACAGGTAAAAACATTGAGTTAAAAAAAGCAGATGTTAATGTTACTGATGCAAATACCGGTGCAGATCTTAATGCATTAGTAGACAAAGATGCAAAAATCACAACAAGTCTTAAGAATTTTAATGATGAAGCAGTTGTAGAAGTACCGTTAACAGCTAACACAGCAGTTAAAAATTTTAGCGGAACAGGTAAAGTAACTACAACAGACAAAGTAAAAGTTGTTGCTCGTAATCTTTCTAACGTAAAGGTTACTATCAAACCTCAGGCAAAGAAAGCAGATGGAAAAGCATATACTCAGAGTGAGCTTGCAAGTGCAATCAGTTTTACCGATGCCAATGGAAAAGAATTGACTCTTGGTAATGACATCACAGTAGAAGGGCTTGACAAGGCAATTAATTACGGTACATATACTGTGACAATCAAGCCTGATAAGAATACTAAAAATGTAACAGGACAGACAACCGCTCAGTTTTCTATCTTCTCTCAGGATATTAGTGGTGCTACTTTCTCCGATACTATTAAGAATCAGGAATATACCGGAAGTCAGATTACACCAGATGTTTCCAAACTGAAAGTAACATTAGGTGGCAAGGAAGTTGATCCTGCTGATTATTCTATTGAATATGGTGAAAATGTAAAAGCCGGTAAAGGTCAGATTTATATTGTTGGTAAAAGAACATATGAAGGAAGCAAAGCTACCGTTGAATTTACAATTAATCAGGCTACTGTATCTGAATTAAAGACATCTGATTATGTAATTGTTAACAAAGATGCAAAAAAAGCTGACGAATATGCAAAAGCTGTTGGATTAACCGTAAAAGCTAAAAACGGTGCTACACCAGCAAAAGAATTTACTTTGACAGAGGGAACAGACTATACTGTTGCTTATACTTATAAAACAAAAAACGAAGTAAACAATTATGTTGTTGCTACTGTAACATTAAAAAATAACGGAAACTTTAAAGCTGGCACAACTTCTCTGAGCAAAGAAGTGAGAATTGCAAGCCCTATTATTCAGGATTCCGATATTAAGCTGAAAAAAACATCTTATGAATATACAGGAGCTGTCATTGTTCCAGAATTTGATGTTGTTGTCAATGGAAAGACACTTAAAAAAGATGTGGATTATGTAATTGACAATGTAGTTGACAGTGCAAAAACTGGCACAGCAACTGTATACATTACAGGTAAAGAAGGTAGTGAATATGACAGTAAGGTAAAAGCAAAAGCTACTTTTGAAGTGACACCTGTAAGCGCAGAGAAAACTACAGTGACTGTATCTGGAGATTATACATATGATGGAACAGCTAAAAAACCGGCAGCATCCAACATTAAAGTTACATTAAACGGAAATGATGTGACATCTCAGTTTGATGTAGCATATGGTACAAATATCAATGCAGGTGATAAAGCTGGTACTGTTACAGTAACACCAAAGAAAGATAATAAAAACTTTACAGCAGGTACATCACAGACTGGCACATTTAAAATTGCAGCCAAGACATTAGATGGTACCCTTAAAGTATATGATGCACGTGGTATTGAAATCACTTCTGCACTGCCATCTTTCGATTATGATGGAACAGAGAAGACATTTGCTAAGGTCGTATTTACACCATCAGACAAAAATGTAACTACAAATGATTACGAAATTAAATATATAAATAACGTAACAGGTGGCGGTACAAAAGGCGCATCTCTTGTAGTTGTTGCAAAGGGAAATTATGCGGCAGCAGGCGAGGTTGTTGATAACAGCACTTCTCCAGCTACAACTGTTAAAAATGTTGCAAAAGAATTAAACTTTACAATTAATTCAAAATTGTACTTTACAGAAAAAGAGGTAACAGTGACAAATGCTGAGTATGCAGGACCAAATATGCTTGCAGCTCCTACTATCGTAGTAAAAGATGGTGCTAAGACTCTTAAAGAAGGTACAGATTACGATGTCGTTTTAACTGATAATAGCGGAAACGTAATTAAAACAGGGGTTGTTGTGGACGTTCCTGAAAAAACTTCCTATAACTGGACAGTCGTTGGAAAAGGTATTTATAAATATGATTCCGCAAAATCAGACAGAAACACAGCAACTGGTACATGGAAAGTAACAAAGAAAAATGTAGCTAATCTTGATGTCAAAGTTGATCTTAATGAAAAAGGCGAAACAGTTCTTACAGTTATGAACGGAAACCTTAAAGTTGATAACAAAGAGTTTACTGTTAAATTAAGCGATGACAAGAAGACTGCAACTGTAGAAGCAACAACAGGAAACAAGTATTATGTTGGTTCCAAAGAAGTAACCGTAGGCGGCGAAGTTGCTAAAGTTGGTACTCCGGTAATCAGCGGTGTTAAGGTTGTTGGAAATAAGGCAACTGTAATCCTTTCCGGAGAAGCTGATGGTGCTTCAGGATACGATTATGTAATCTCCAAAGCAAACAACACAGCTACTGACCGTGTAGACATCACAAAGAACCAGGTTAAGACAACAGGTGACTTCAGCTATGTACAGCAGGGTACTTACTATGCATACTGCCACGCTTGGAAACGCAACGCAGAAGGCAAGAAAGTATTCAGTGGATGGTCTAACATTTATCCATTCTCTGTATCTGCAATCACACCTTCACAGCCAGTAATCACAAGCGTAAAAGCAAAAGGTTCTACTGTAACTGTAACTTATACAAAAGCAGATAATGCAGACGGATATGATGTAGTTCTCGGAACATCTACAAAGAAAGTTAACGGAGAAGTACGTCCGGTAGAATACGGAACACTTATTAAGAAGAATGTCAAAGGAAATGTTGTAACAGCAACATTCAAGAATGTGAAGAAAGGAACCTACTATGCAGGTCTCCACGCATTCAACAAGACATCTGAAGACGGTAAAAAGGTATTCAGCCAGTGGTCAAACGCTAAAAAAGTAACTGTCAAATAATCCCTTTGGGTAATTAAATACAGATTCCTAAAACAAAAAGCTCCAGCCAGAAATGGCTGGGGCTTTTTGTAAAATTCATGCTGTATATTCCAGCAGTAATTTATCCTATATATCATTTCTTTCAGTTCGGTTTTTCTATTTTTGGTGATACGTCCCTGCCACTTCAAAATCTGTAAGGTTTAAGTGGCAGGAATATGTCACGCACTAAGTGTCATCCCGATGGACTTTGCAATTTCTTTTAACTTATCTGTGGGATACCCTGTATATCTTTCGATTTTATCAACCGGCTCCCTGTCTCTAAGCATCATTTTTGCAAGAGACAGGTTTTTCTTTTCGATACCCTGTTCAATACCCTGTTCAATGCCCTGATCGATTAATGATTTTCCCAGATTGCACATATCCTGCACCTCACTTTCGAATTCTTCTGTCATAGCAATACCAAAGTCTTTCTGCAGACGGTTTTTCTTTGTCTCAGAGGAAATGGAAAGAGAGAAGAGTGTGTTCAGCAGATCCAGAATCTCCAGATCGCTTTTCCTGTCCGCATCCCCTAAGTTGACAATCACCACTTCCATAAGATCATAACTGTCTGGACTTTCATAAGCTTTTCTCAACACTGCATCCTGTACCGTATGATATCTGAAGATTCCGTTTCTTCTTTTTTTCGCCGGATCCGGACAGATCCAGATGCTGTATACTTTCTGAAGCTTCTCATAGTGTTCATTGGTGAAGACGGTCCCATACTGTTCGGAAATCATTCTCGCACAATAATAAAAGCCTCTGGTAACCAGCGGATATCCTGGCGTATCATTTAACTGAATCTCCAGATTGATGATCAGCTGTACCGGTTCTCTAATGGTCGGTATGTATGCTTTGAAACGGATGTCGTAATATACCGTCTGGTCTTTGATAGCATTTGCTTCGGAATTAAGACTGTCTACCCGTTCATTTCCATCCAGGGGACCGGTGCGGTCAGACTGATCCTGATGTACAGCCCGGCTGGAGACCTCGATGTCACCTTTCAGACAGTTCTCACAGATAAATCGGATGCTGTATTGTGAAAATTCTTTTGTACAGGATTTGAGAATCCAGGCAGCAACTGCCTTATAAGTTAATAGTTTTTTGGCACATTCATCGTACCTTGCACGGTCAGCAGCAAGGTCTATGGTATGCGCCAGATTCGTTTGACGTACTATGGATGTCACCTCCTGCCATATATTTTGTAATTACATTTTAGCAGAGCAGTAGTTGATTTACCAGAGAAACTTTTCGACGGATACTGACATATGCTAAAAAAAGTGACATCAAGGAATAGATTTATAAAATTTTCAGGGTTATTTTAGTTGGAGATTATTATTTTTTAGGTTATTTTCGATGGTCAGACCCCAATGTGACAAGCATGGTAAATTCCCGGAAATCCGTCAGGGCAGGCTCCAATACGTTTACCTTAAAATCGGAACCGGGTTCCAATGGATTGAAAATATTTCAAAACAATAAAAAATAGCAGGATCGGGGTGGCTATTTCTGTATCTTACTATTATCCTTACCAAAGGAATATCCTAATTTAAAGCAGGTTAACCTGGTTGATTTTATTTTTATTCGTGGAAATATCATTATACCCGTCCGGGATGATTTAATATAAAAACATATTAATTATACCCGTTCGGGATTTTTTTGTATAATTCACTTGAAATTATACCCGAACGGGATTAATATGTTTAATATGAGTACAATTGGAGATTATATAAAAAAAGAAAGAAAAAAAGCAGGGCTGACGCAGGAGGATTTTGCAATCCGTTCCGGACTTGGACTTCGTTTTGTAAGGGAATTGGAACAGGGAAAAGAAACGGTGCGTCTGGACAAAGTGAATCAGGCACTGGCAATGTTTGGGAAAGAAGCTGTACCAGGAAAAAAGGAGGAATAGCAGGTGGAGTCAGAATATAGAAAAGGATATGTATATATTCAAAATCATTTTTCCGGAATTATTGCAGAAACTGAAGAAGGGTATATTTTTACTTATGACCAGGATTATCTGGACAGAGAACATGCAGTGGCAGTAAGCCTGACACTTCCATTACGTCAGGAGCCTTATGAAACAACTATATTGTTTCCTTTTTTTGACGGACTGATTCCAGAAGGATGGCTTCTGGGGGTGGTCAGCCGAAACTGGAAAATCAACCAGAAAGACCGGTTTGGATTACTGTTATCTGCCTGCAGAGACTGCATTGGCGATGTTTGTATCAGGAGAGAAAAGGTATGAAATGCTTGTGTTGTGGAAGGCCAATAACAAATAGTGCAACGAATGTGGAAAAAGAATGGTGCTGGCACAAAAAGTGTATAAAGAGATTTTTTCAGACAGATGAATTACCGATCTTAGATGTTACGAAAGACCAACTGGAAATACTGGCAAATGAAACAGTAAATGAGGGACTTACCGTGCCGGGAGTTCAGAAAAAGCTTTCCCTGCATTTATCAACAGATCTTAATGCAAGACTTACAATTGTGGACTATCCAACAGGATATATCCTGAAGCCGCAGACGGAAGAATTTCATAATATGCCGGAATTTGAGGATCTGGCAATGCGTCTCGCAGAAATTATGGGAATCCAGACGGTTCCCCATGCTCTTATAAAAATGAATGATGAATACGCGTATATTACTAAAAGGATAGACCGGGAAATATCAGAAAAAGAGACCAAACTATATGCCATGGAAGATTTCTGCCAGCTGTCTTACAGGCTGACACAGGATAAATATAAAGGTTCTTATGAACAATGCGGAAGAATCATAAAAAAATATTCTGCAACACCGGGATTAGACCTGTCAGAGCTGTTTCTGCGTGTTGTTGGATCTTTCGTTATGGGAAATTCAGATATGCATTTGAAAAACTTTTCGCTAAAGGAAACGGAGCCTGGTAGTAGAAATTTCCAATTATCAAAAGCATACGATATGCTTCCTGTTAATGTGATCATGCCAGAAGATAAAGAACAGCTGGCACTCACAATAAATGGCAAAAAACGTAATATTCATAAGAAAGAATTTCGGATACTGGCAGAATCCTGTGGGATTCCATTAAATTCTGCGGAACGTATGATGAAAAAAGTTTGCTCATTAAAGGCAAAACTTTTTACACAGATAGAAGAATCTTGCTTGTCAGCAGAACAAAAAGAGCAAATGGCGGAACTTATTTCAAAAAGGCTTGATATTTTGAGTTAGATAAACGGCACTTGGATGCGACATACTCCCGTCACTTAAATCTTACAGATTTTGAAAATTAAAACCATCCCGACTATGTATATTATTCATACAGCTGGGATGTTTTTATATGTGGGTAAGGAATTCTGTGTTATAGGTTATTTTCGGTACTCAGCCCCCTCCCGATTACCCAATTCATCTCACTACCTAAAGAGGTAGAAGAATTCTTGCTAAGCTTTGTTAAATAAAATGTAAAATTTTATCGTTGCATTCTAATTGATACGATAAATAAATCGTTGCATTTAAAGTGAAACAATTTTATATTAAATATATGGAGGAATAAGCAAAATGAGGGAAAACAAAAATTTAGAGTATAAAGAAAATACGACATCAAATACGTTTTTAAAAACGATCAGTGCATATGCAAATTATGGAAATGGCAAGAGGATGTAATCAGTCATTTGAAGAACTTCCATCTATAGATCAGCAGCTCACTTTTTCAAAATTATCAATAGAACTTATTCGGGTATTGGGAATTGAACAACTAAACAGGGATATTTTAAAAACATTGGAATTATACTCTGATCAGAATGGTTTCAATAATGCTGCGGCTCTCCTTGCAGATACTAATAGTTTTAAAGGAATTGATATCATACGTTTTGGTAACAGCATAAATGAGATCATGGAACGAAAATCTCTTGAAAATATTTCCATATTGTTGCAGATGGAACAATGCATTCAAATGTTCCACCAGTATTATAGATATGAAAAAATAGAAGGTATGGATCGAAAAAGTGTTGATAAGATTCCTGAAAGGGATTTTAGGGAGGCAGTTGCCAATGCACTTGTTCATCGTATGTGGGATATCCCTGCTTCTATAAAAATCAGTATGTACTCTGATAAAATAGAAATCAGTTCACCAGGCGGACTTCCGGCAGGAATCAGTGAAGATGAATACCTGAATGGGCAGATCTCACTGCTCAGAAATCCCATTATAGGAAACGTTTTCTTCCGGTTAAAATATATTGAAAAATTTGGCACGGGAATCATGCGTATTAATTATGCATATAAGGATGCTCTGATAAAACCTGATTATCATATTTTTTCTAATTCTATCCAGATTATACTTCCGGTTATTAAGAGTGACTACAAATTAAATGAGACGGAGAAAAAACTGTTGAATATATTGAAAATTAACGGCAGTATGACCAGAAACGAGATTGAAAAAGCCGCAGAAATTGACAAAAGTAAAGCAATTCGGGGGTTAAATAGACTGATCGAGAAAAAAATGATTCAGAAAAGAGATCTGGGAAGGGGTACAAAATACGAAATAGTATAAAATGAAGAATTTTGTCTATTTCTGGTAAGCCTGATTTTCAGGCTTACCACCCTTACATATCATAGAAGAATCTTATTTACAGACTTTTTCTCACAGTCTCCGTTATCCTGTTTCAGTGTGGCTTTTAGGAGATGGTCAGATTCTTAGGGAGGGATTCTAAACAATTCGGCAGAAAACTACTGAATTGCCAAAAAGAACTAATGCCAAAAACAGAACAGTCTAGTCAATGCTAAACTAAGAAATTAACAACCTTCAAGAATTAGCAACGCATTTTAAAATTTTCCTCATAAAATCAGTATCCGTATATTCATCAGATGTATCTTTGGGGTTTCCCTCATAGTTTAATAATTCTAAATTTTTTAGTTCCATTTCTTTTTGCTGGCTTGCTAAATATTTATTTTCAATCCAGTTTCCTATAACTATCTCACAATTACTCTCAGATTCAATAAC
>OFMA01002589.1_pt1 | contig 10004 bp, 8 predicted proteins | sample 1541011 | NCBI WGS metagenome assembly OFMA01 (sample SAMN04209225, study PRJEB22552) | human gut metagenome | biome: gut; material: feces | host: Homo sapiens | place: USA: Oklahoma
TACTAGAGTATAACATACTCACATCATTTACTCATTTATTAATATTTTTGTCATATCCTGTAATCTTTTTGATTATTGGCGCAATGACACATATAATACACATATCCCCCATATTCTTCTTTATTATTTTGCATTGTCAATTTATCTGAAATAAGCTATTTGTCGATTTATGCCTGTATCTCACCATCAAATGTCATATTCCAGCTCATACGGATATCATACATCAGCCTTGTAAGTGCAATACTATCTTCCGGTGTATAAATAGCACTGGCACTATTTCCTGATGCTATGCATCTGCCTGCTTCACGAATCTCATATTCAAATCCATTTATATCAACTGGGTACTCGATTGTTTCCGGTTCTTTACCATCCACCTCAAGTATCATAGTCTCGGCATGTTGGAAATCCGGCAAAAATATACTTCCCTTTGTTCCCTCAATTCTGGCATTACGTTTTAATTCCTCTCCTATTGTCTGGACTGATTCTGCAATACATCCATCATTATATGTCAGTTTGAGACAACTGTAATCATCTGTTCCATTCTCATTAATATGTACTTTTGTGGTTTCTACATTCTGCGGATCACACCCTGTAACAATACGCAAAAATCCCAGATTGTAAATTCCTATATCCAACAGAGCACCTCCACCAAGTGCAGAGTTAAATTTACGCTCTTTTCTGGCACCCGTTGCAACAAATCCATACTGACAGGAAATATGTTTAATTTCTCCTATTGTTTCCTGAAGCAGGATATTACGCAGACGATTATACAATGGCAGAAACCATATCCATAATCCCTCCATAATAAAAAGATGCTTATCCTGTGCCAGCCTGTACAGCTCCTGTGCCTGTTTCTCATTTATTGTAAATGGCTTTTCACAAAGTACATGCTTACCATGCTCAAGACAAAGTCTGCAATTCTCATAATGCAAACTATTCGGTGTTGCTACATAAACAGCCTCAACATCAGGATCATTTACCAATGCTTCATAAGAATCATAATATCGTGGAATGTCATGCTCCCTGGCAAAAGCTTTTGCACTATCCATGTGCCGTGAGCCTACTGCTGCAAGCTGTTCATTTTCCTTACTCATCTGATTTATAGTTGATGCAAATTTTCTTGCAATATTACCTGTAGCCAGAATTCCCCACTTCATATCATTTTCCTCCTAATAATATAAATGCATTTCACATTCATATCTTGTTAATAATTATACACTATTTTACCGCATACACCAACACAAAATAGCAAGTCAAATTTCATATTATTTACTGTCACAACTATTGTACGCCTCATTATTGTTATATAATATTTTTATATTAATCAAAATTTTTCAACACAATCTAAAAAAAGCTGCCACACATCATTCTTAGTGCGGCAGCCCCTTTGTGGTAATAGGGTAATTAATAATTTATATTTCACATGCTACATCATATGCTGATTTAATAGCATGATCAATATTACTTGGACGTTCTCCAGCACAATCACCAATATAGTGAAGTGGAAGAGGACAATCAGAAAGCTCTGGAAGGTTCTTTCTTGCACCAACAGCCATTACAACGAAATCCGATCTGATCTCTAAGACCGAGGTTTTTTCATTTTCTGTTTTCTCAACAATAACTGCATGGTCATTGATCTCTGATAGTTTTGCAGAGGTAAGGATCTGGACATTGGAATGCTCTAATTCACTCATCAAAGTTGGGAGAATCGTGCTGCTTTCTTCCTTTGCAATCTGATCCATCATTTCAATAATTGTAACGTTACATCCGCGGGCAGCAAGGTATTCCGCAGTTTCAACACCTACAAGACCACCGCCGATGACAGATACGTTGCCGAATACAATTTCTTTTTTAGCAAGAATATCCCATGCACTTGTAACGATTGGAAGATCTTTGCCCGGAACGGGAATGATTGCATTCGTTGCACCTGTTGCAACAATTACTTCATCAAACGAATCATAGTCTTTTCCGGTAAATTCCTGACCCAGACGGAATGTCACTGATAATTCGGGAAGCACGTTAAGATAGTAGTTAATGCTTCTCATCATTTCTTCTTTTCGGGGTGGAACGCTGGCAATAAGAAGCTGACCACCGATCTGGAGTGACTTTTCAAATATAGTTACCTGATGGCCTCTCAGAGCGGCGACACGTGCTGCTTCAAGTCCTGCAATTCCTGCACCGATAATTGCAATTCGCTTTGCTGTGACTGCAGGAGTAATCTGACGGCTTGTCTCATAACCATTCTCGGCATTTAATACACAGCTTAGGAATGCACGGTTTTGGATATTGTCTGTACATCCTTTATTACACATCATACATGTTCTGACATCGCAGCAGTGTCCATCGGCACACTTGTTTGCAAAATCAGGATCGGTAAGCAGTGAACGCCCGAGTGCAACGATGTCAGCAGAGCCATTTGTAATAACGGCTTCAGCAGCTTCCGGTGTTACAATACGACCAACCACGGATACGGGAATGGAAACGAGTTCCTTGATTTTTTTAGAGTATGAAACCATAAAACCATATGGCTGTGTCCCCATAGCAGGAATGGTATCCCCCATATTTCCGGTGTGGTTAGCCTGCGCGACATGCAATGTGTCAACACCGGCAGCTTCTAATTCTTTTGCAAAAATGCAGGCCTCATCAAGTGGAAGACCACCTTTTCCCCGAAAGCCGTTATCTCCAAGAGGAGTTACGATTGGAAGCTTGTAGTCGATAACCATATCTGGGACAATTGCTTTTAAACGCCGTACAAGAGTTAAGGCGAAACGTGTACGGTTTGCAAGGTCTCCGCCATATTCATCTGTTCTGTGATTTAAAATAGGAGAGCAGAGCGATCCGACAAGGCGGTCTCCATGTACTTCGATACAGTCAACGCCTGCTTTGTGGGCTAAAACAGCACAATTTTCCATGTGCTTAATAATTTCATCCAGTTCTTCCGCAGTTACTTCATTTACAAAGTGCTGCATATCATGGTGAAGTTTGGCTCTTGCCTCCTGCATTTTTCCCTGGTGAAACATTTCGTTTAAAGCTGCGACGTTATAGTCTGGATGGAACAGCTGGATTCCAAGCTTTGCACCGTATTTATGACATGCATCGGCAAGCCGCTGGAAGCCTTCTGCCTGTTGAGGAGAGTAAAGTTTTGGTGTAGGAGAGAATGTTGAAAGAGGAGCAACGTCTCCAATGACAATGTATCCAACACCACCTTTTGCAAGGCGCTCATAGAAACGAAAACTCTGTTCGCCGATAGATCCATCTTTTTCTTCGTATCCTGTTGTAAGTGGGGGAAACATAATACGGTTTTTAAATTCAATGTTTCCAACTTTAATGGGCTCTAATAATTTCATTGTGCACACATCCTTTCAAAGTGATTATCTTATTTCAATGGTGTTAAAAACTCTAATATGAGCCTGTCTAATTCAGCTCTTGCAGAACCGCTTGCAAAGTTGTGATTTGCGCCTTCAATTGTTTTGTAACTGCATTTGCCATTATAGAGTGCTTCATATCGATGACAGGTAGCATCATCTACCAGATCGTCTGCCGTTCCTCTGATAAGAAGAACAGCACCTGTATATCCCGCTGCGGATGAAAACGGTTCATACTGATATAAATCATGGTTAAAAGAAGTAGGGAAGCAAAGCCCTTCTATATCTGCTTTTGTGATTCCCTGTGCTTCCATTGCCTCGGCGCGGTCTTTACATCCAAACCACATGCCGGCTCCCGGGCACATGAGTATGAGAGCATGTGGATTAACGATAGGCGCAGCAGTGGCAGCTGCATAGCCGCCCATGCTCTGGCCTGATAAAATAATTTTATCAGGATTGGCAAAATCCTGCTGTTTTGTCCAGTTTATAATATCTTCGATATCATGTAAGATACCGGTGAATGTCATGTCCTCGAACTCACCGTCGCTTTCGCCATTTCCGTATAAATCAAAGCGGACGCTGGCAAATCCGTTTTCAGCCAGAAATCTGGCTGTGTGGGTATAGATATTTTTGTATCCGCTTTTATTTCCGGTAAATCCGTGTACGTTAATGATGGCGGGGAAGCGCGAGCCTTCATCCGGAATATTTACAATTCCGCGTAAGACATGACCTGAGCGGTTTGTTATTTCAACTTGTTTTGTCAATGCAAGATACCTCGGTTTCTGAAGTTATTCTGCGTTTGCAGCATTTCGTTTGTCTGATAAATTCTGTAACATTTCAGCTGTTTTCTCTTTTGTAAGAGGGTATACAAACTTTAATACAAGTACAGCTAATAAGTACCCGGCTACATATAATCCGGTATATGTTTTCCAGAGACGTCCGGAGAATGCTTCGCTCTGAACGGCCTCATTTACGTTAAAGCCTGCGATTGCAAGTGCAAAGCTGCTCATACTTCCGGATACGGCATTAGCAAGCTTACGGAAAAATGTATATGCAGAGTACACGATACCTTCGTTACGTTTTCCGGTCTGAAGTTCCTGATAGTCAATTGCGTCATTTACAAGGGCCCAGACTAATACCTGGAAACCGCTGACACCAAGATAACAGATTCCGTTGATAATAATAAAGAGCATTGGGTTCTCAAGAGGGAAAAAGAATAAAATAGCATAAACAACAACTGAGAAAGTTGCACTATACATAATCCATTCTTTCTTTCCAAATTTCTTTGCAACAAATTTTGTCCCAATGAATGCGATAAGCGACCAGATAACGCTTAACATGCCTGAAACTGCCATAATGGCGACATTTCCGAAATAGTCACGGAATAAGTAGGTATTTAAGCCGTTTACCATACCGGCACCAACGATACCAATAAAGCTGGATAACATAACACCAAGTAAAGCTTTGTTTTTGGAGATGGCTTTCAGCACGTCTAAATAGTTAAGCTTCTCTTTTTCTTTGGCAACTGGCTCGGTGATAATACGCTCCTTGCACCAGTGTGATGTAAACATAAGGCAGATGAAACCGATAACAGCACAGATGGCTGCCATAATAAGGAAGTGGCTTGGTACAGGCTGGTTGTCTTTGTATAAGAATAATGGACCGGCAATAACGATGACGGTCATAAAGATTGTGCCGCCAAGACTTCTGAAGCGTGAAAGGTCGGTCCGTTGGTTTACATCATCTGTCATAACACTTGAAAGACTTCCAAATGGTACGCTTACACATGTGTACATAATTTCATATACAACATATGTGATGAACATGTAAGCAAGACGGGCACCATAAGCAAAATTACTTACGTTGACGAAGCCTAAGATACAAAGGACTGCGGTTGGAAAAGCAAAGAATTTAATCCACGGAATGAATTTGCCCTTACCCTTGTTCTGGTGACTGTCAACAAGTGCACCGATTAATGGATCGTTTATGGCATCCCAAAGCTTTGTGATAAGCATAAGGATTCCTACGTGCACCGGGTTGACCTTCAGCACCAGGGTATAAAAAATAGCAAGATACATGGCTCGGAACTGTTCTGTACAGCAACATCCCAAATCGCCAAGAGTGTAACCGATTTTGTCCTTCATGGAAAATGGTCTTGTTTCTTTCATAATAAAATACCTCTCGTTTTTGTGTTGTTTTGGTAGCTACATGTTCATTATATGGGGATTAGAGAGATAAACATATACAAAAATTGCTTGCAAACTATGGAAAATTGATGTATTGTATAAATTGACAAAATGAACAAAAATATGGATGCTGGAATGTGCAAAATTAACATATGAAAAAACAGAGTTATGAGATGGAATATATAAAAATAGAAGATAGCGGACAGCGCAGTTTTGGACAGAAGAAAAACCATACAATTATTTTTGTGACAGGTGGTATGGGATATTTACGTCAGGAAAATGAAAAGGCGGTCTGTACCATGGAGGACTTAATATTTATTAAGCCTGGCAATAAAGTGAAGATTGAATATCGAAAAAACAAATATCCGTTAGAACTATATGTGCTCTATGTGGGAACAGAGTTATTGCAGAGCTTATCAGATGAAAATACAAGACTTGACGAGGCATTTGATATCGTTCCCTTTCAGGTTAAGACAGTTCATTCTGAGAGTGAATCTGCCATGCTTATAAAGAATATTTCCAAAAAGCTGTATTCAATGCTTAAGGAATCTCCTAAATTTGCACACACATTGTATGAGAAAAGCCTGCTGACAATGCTTCTGGTACTTGCGTTGCGGTCGTCTGTCAAGGAGGACGTACAGCTAAAATTAAATAAGAAAAAGCATGTTGTAATGGATGATATTTTCATATATATAAGAGAACACCTGACAGAAGATATATCATTGGAGCGCCTGGAAAACGAGTTTTATGTAAGCCGCTATCATATTGTGAGAGAATTCAAGAAGATGACAGGCGAAACGCCACATTCATATATTGTAAAGAGCAGACTGGATCTGTGCAGACACTATATAGAGCAGGGAAAAAGTATCCGTGAGGTTTATGAACTTGGAGGATTTGGCGGATACAATCATTTTTTCAGGGCATTTAAGAAAGAGTATGGTGTTACTCCAATGCAATATTATAAAAATCTGCAGATCGACAGGAATGAAAGATAAATTGATAAAAACAGCAGTATCATGTTTGAAATAAAGCAATGGCTAACGGACAGTTTCCCGAATAAATTTTCAGTTTTCCCATATACTAACTCCCAAGCTAATATATAGCAAATAAGAGAGGCTTTATCCACAGAGATGGAAACAGACAAAGCGCTCTTGCGAAAATAAAGCATTGGAGGAAAATTTATGAAAGCAACGGGAATCGTGCGTAGAATAGATGATCTGGGCAGAATTGTGGTGCCCAAAGAAATCCGCAGAACGCTCCGCATACGTGAGGGAGATCCGCTTGAGATATTTACCGACCGTGAGGGAGAGATTATTTTAAAAAAATATTCGCCCATCGGAGAATTGAGCCAGTTTGCCGGGGAATATGCCGAGAGTCTGGCGCACACGACGGGATATCTGGTGCTGATCACGGACGGGGATCATGTGGTCGCGGCGTCCGGCAGTGGCAAGAGAGATTTTGAGGGCAAGCCCATCAGCGGACAGTTGGAGGAGATCATCGGTGAGCGGAAAAGTCTGGTAGCTTCTGACGACGAAAAGACATTTGTAAAGCTGACGGCAGACGATGCCGGCGAGTACAGACAGCAGGCAATCAGCACGATTATCTGTGAGGGGGACGCCATTGGCGCAGTGATCCTCTGCTCACGGGAAGAACGGGAGAAAATGGGAGAGACAGAGAGCAAACTTGTCGCGGCGGCGGCAGGCTTTCTGGGCAGACAGATGGAACAGTAGAACAGAACTGGAAAAAGGCATTTGAAACAGTGTGTTTCAGGTGCCTTTTTGGGCATATGCCTTGAAAGAAGTCGGGAGACATGATAATCTCATAAGGCAAATGAGTTTCATGGAAAGTTAGAAAGGTGGAAACATATGAGCGAAAAACTTGACGTGACGATGGGGGAAATGACCAAAACAAATGGAAAGTCTGGCAGGAAGGTGCCGAAAAAAATCATATGGACGATCGGCGCAGTGGCTGTGGCGGCAATTATTTTGATCATTGGAATTTGCAGCGGAGCATTTTTGAGCAGAAGTAACAGGATTCTGCTTGCAGCAAGAAATACCATAAAAGATCTGCCCACGGTTGTTGAGAATAGGAATGTTGCAGATATTATAGCATCCGGAAAATATACGATTGGTGTAAAAGGGGCTGTCAGGGGAAAAGACTTTGATGGAACGTTTAAATACAAAGATACACAGCTGCAGGCAGGGGGAACGATTTCACTTTTCGGTAGGGAGAATCTGGATTTTCTGGCAAACCTGGATGATGAGCAGCTCTGCGCAAGCATCCCGATGCTTACAGATAATCTGCTGGTATACAATTACAAAGAAGAGAAAGACGGCTACATAGTGGATCTTCTGGGAGCGGATGGGGTTGCATCGATCGATGCGGCACTTCGTGAACTTACCTCGAAAGAAGAACAGAACAGAGCGGCGCAGGAGATCCTGTCCGTAATATACGATGAGTACAAGACGCTCGATATAAAAAAAGCAGAAAAAGAAGAATTCATAGTGGACGGCAGCGTCAGAAAATGTAACGGGTATGAATTTACCGTCACAGAGGATGAACTTCTGCAGGTAATGGATGGAGTGAAGGAGGTATACGATGCGTATTATGGTGGAGCAGCAGATGCATTGAAGCTGAAGCTGGGGGATGACTTTTCGCAGCTCAGAGATAGAGCATGCAGTATGGGGGATATCAATGTAAAAGTCTATGTGTACCAGAATAAACTGGCAGCGGTTGTTATGGAGGCGGAAAATTCTGATACTGCATTCCGCCTGCTGTTCAAGGGAGGAGAATACAGAATGCAGAATCTGGAATTGCTCGCAGAGGATTTGGAGGGTGAGCATTCCATGCTGGAATTGACAGGAAAAGCAGCAGGGGAAGAAGGGGTCTATGAGTTTTTGATTGATAATGGTGAGCATGATATAAACCTTGTGCTTTCGATCAGTGGGGAGGTTCAATTTGAAAAAATGAGCGGCGACAGAATAGATGTGGGCAACATGTCTGAAGCAGATCTGAGAAAATTTATTTTGCGTACGGTTGGAACAATCATCACAAGCCGCATCAGGTAACCGCAAGACGGGGATAAGAATACCAGTATCCCGGAGAGAGATGTGACAGCAGCCGGGCGTGTGAGTGGAGATGAGACTGTATTACGGTGCACGGAGATTGGAAAGATACAGAGAAGAACAAATATGGCAAAATAAAGCCAAGATGTGTAATTGTTCCACAGTATGGATCTGTCCTATAATGAGGACAAAGAAAAAAGAAAAAAGGCGGCGTCTGACGGGGGAGAAGACGATCAGATGCTGCGGGCAGGGGGAAAACATGGAGAAGTATGGTTTTGGCGTAGATGTCGGGGGCACAAGTTGCAAACTTGGTCTGTTTACAGACAGCGGGAAACTGATGGAAAAATGGGAGATTCCAACGGATACCAGTGAACAGGGGGAACATATTATAGAACATGTGGCAGCCTCACTGGAACACAGACAGAGAGAGCGGGGGCTTGCGGATGAGCAGATCATAGGCGTCGGCATTGACACACCGGGAATTGCCGGGCGGGATGGAGTTGTCAGAGGCGCTGTGAATCTGGGGTGGGAGGCATGTCCGGTGCAGGAGCAGTTAAAGATGCGCCTGCAGAAAAAGGTCTGTGTCTGCAACGACGCAAATGCGGCGGCTCTCGGAGAACTGTGGCAGGGCGGCGGCAGGGGGTACCGCGATATGGTGATGGTAACGCTTGGAACAGGCGTGGGCGGAGCGGTCATCCTGAATGGGAAAGTGCTTGCAGGCGCCCATGGAATCGCGGGCGAGATCGGGCATATGACCGTGTTCCACAAGGAGACCGAGCGGTGTGCCTGCGGAAAATACGGGTGCGTGGAGCAGTATGCTTCCGCAAAGGGACTGATCCGCATAACGAGAAAATTATTGGAGAAAAAGGATCCCTACACGATACTCGTCGACACACCGGAACTGTCGGCAAAACAGATTCTGGATGCGGCAAAGAGAGGCGACCGTCTGGCACTGGATGCTGTGGAGGTTCTGGGAAAAGCGCTTGGAAGCGCGCTCGCAGCCGTGGCGGAAGTGATAGATCCAGAGGTCTTTGTGATCGGTGGAGGAATCGCCGGGGCGGGAGAGATCATCCCGCGTATCGTACAGAAGTATTACAGACCCGATGTACTGCCGGCAGGTGCGGACATTCCGTTTGAACTGGCACGTCTGGGAAATGATGCCGGCATGTACGGCAGCATGAAACTTCTGCTGGACTCCTCAGACGAAAAATAACTGCCGGATTTCTGAAGCATAGAATGGCATATATTTTGTATGGAGAGAGAGAAAACGATAAGTTCCAGATGCAGCCGGCAGCGACAATTCTTTGGAGTAAAATCCGAGTATTTCTTCCGTGCCACGTCGGACATCGAATTCTGTGTCTTTCCACGTTTGGACAGTTCACGGGGAG
>OFMA01002593.1_pt1 | contig 9992 bp, 6 predicted proteins | sample 1541011 | NCBI WGS metagenome assembly OFMA01 (sample SAMN04209225, study PRJEB22552) | human gut metagenome | biome: gut; material: feces | host: Homo sapiens | place: USA: Oklahoma
TATAACTTTCATGAAATATAGGTTGTCATTTGAGTTGATTTTAGGTATTATAATATTGCAGAAGTGTTTTTCTGATTTTGGAGGTCTTACTTATGGTCTTAAGAAGATTTACCACAATTGATAGAGAAGAATTGCTTTTTTAAGCGTGCCTACTATAGGTGCGCTTTTTTTGTTTTGAAAGGAAGGTCATTTATGGAAACAAAGCGTGTTTTAATTGTGATGGGGTCTCGTTCAGACTTACCTAGTATGGAAGGCTGCATGAAACAATTAGACGACTTTCAAGTTGGCTATGAAGTTCGTGTGTTAAGTGCTCACCGTACGCCGGAAACAGTTTTGGAATTGTCAAAGACAGCGTGTGAACGTGGAATTCAGGTTATTATTGCGGCAGCTGGAGGAGCAGCACATTTAGCTGGAGTTTTAGCTAGCTCTACACCGTTGCCAGTTATTGGAATCCCTATTCAGACATCTGCTTTAGGTGGATTGGATTCATTATTATCAACAGTACAAATGCCTCAAGGAGTTCCTGTTGCGACTGTCGCAATTGGTAAATCGGGGGCAAGAAATGCAGCTATCTTAGCTTGTCAGATGATTGGACTTAATGATAAGTCATTACAGGATAAGATTGTTGAATTTAAAAAAGAACAAGCACAAAAAGTATTAGAACAGTCAATTGTTGAATAAGGAGAAGGAAATGGATACTCGTATTTTTGTTCATAAAAAAGAACAGTTTCAGGTTGAAAGTGAATCATTAGCGGCTGAATTAAGACAATCTTTATCTTTAAAAGAAGATTTTGGTCTTACAAAATACAATTTATATGATATTTTTGATGCCGACGAAAATGATATTGAATTATTAAAGAAAAATGTTTGTAGCGAAGTTGTTACAGATGATGTATATGATTCTGTTGATTTAACAGGTAAATCATATTTGGCATATGAATTTTTGCCTGGTCAATATGATCAAAGAGCAGACAGTGCAATGCAATGTTTGATGCTTTTGAACAACAAACAAACAGTACGTATTCATTCAGGTACTTTATTAGTGTTCGCAAACCCAGTAGATGAAGAAACACTTAATAAAATCACACATTATATTGTTAACCCTGTTGAAGCACGTGTTAAAGACCTTTCTGTATTAGTGGATGATCAGGACGTTGAAGTAAAAGATGTTCCTGTATTAGAAGGATTTACAACAAAGACGAAAGAAGAATTAGATTCTTTACGTCAGACTTTAGGGTTGGCCATGTCTCAAGCGGACATTGAGCATGTTCAACGTTACTTCGAAAAAGAAGAAAAAAGAGATTGCACAATGACTGAACTACGTGTGTTAGATACATATTGGTCAGATCACTGTCGTCATACTACTTTTGAAACTGTATTAGATGATGTGTGTTTCCATTTGGATACATTATCAGATGAGTTACAGGCTTCTTATGATAAATATTTAAAATTACGTCAGGAAGTTCATGGAAATCGTAAAGAAAAAACATTGATGGACATGGCTACTATCGCCGGTAAATATCTTCGTAAACAAGGTAAGCTTGATGATATGGAGATTACCGATGAAATCAATGCGTGCAGTGTAGAAATTACAGTGGATGTAGATGGAAAAGATGAACAATGGTTGTTGATGTTTAAAAATGAAACACATAATCACCCAACAGAAATTGAACCATTTGGTGGAGCAAGTACATGTATTGGTGGAGCTATTCGTGATCCATTATCAGGACGTAGCTATGTATATCAAGCTATGCGTATTACAGGGGCTGGAGATATCACAAAACCAATTAGTGAAACATTAGAACACAAATTACCTCAATCTAAGATTTCAAAAACCGCTGCTCAAGGTTATTCAAGTTATGGTAACCAAATTGGTTTGGCAACTACATTCGTAGATGAAATTTATGATGATGGCTATGTTGCGAAACGTATGGAAGTTGGTGCTGTTGTAGGTGCGGCTCCTAAATCACATGTTAAACGTGAAAAACCAGAAGCTGGCGATATTATCGTTATGATTGGTGGAGCTACTGGTCGTGATGGAATCGGTGGAGCTACAGGTTCTAGTAAAGAACATAATGAAACAAGTTTGGAAAAATGTTCAAGTGAAGTTCAAAAGGGAAATGCCTTGATTGAACGTAAATTACAGCGTTTATTTAGAAATCCTACTTGTACAAAATTAATTAAAAAGGCGAATGACTTTGGAGCAGGTGGAGTTAGTGTTGCCGTAGGTGAACTTGCAGATGGCTTGAATATCAACTTAGATGCAGTTCCAGTTAAATATCAAGGTTTAGATGGTACAGAATTAGCTATTAGTGAATCACAAGAGCGTATGGCTGTATGTATCGAGGCTAAGGATTTTGAAAAATTCAAAGAAGAAGCATATAAAGAAAACTTAGAGGCTATCAAAGTTGCAGATGTAACAGATACAAATCGTTTAGTCATGAAATGGCGTGGGGAAACAATTGTTGATATGTCTCGTGCATTCTTGGATACGAACGGTGTTCGCCAGCACCAGATTGTTGATGTTTGCGAAAATGAATATGATGAACATCCATTTGATGCAGTAAACTCAGATTTAAATACAGTATTACAAGATGCGAATGTCGCAAGTCAAATTGGTTTGGCAGAAATGTTTGATGCTTCTATCGGTAAGAGTACAGTGTTGATGCCTTTTGGAGGTAAATATCAATTAACTCCTGAAGAAGGTTCTGTACAAAAATTACCAGTGCATGGAATGACAAACACATGTTCGGTTATGACATATGGATATGATCCAAAAGTATCTAAATATTCTCCATATTTAGGTGCTAGCTATTCAGTTGTTGAAGCATTAGCTCGTATTACAGCATTGGGTGCTGACTATAAGAAGTGTCGTTTATCAAATCAGGAATATTTTGAACATTTAGGTGCCGATGCACAAAAATGGGGACAACCATTTGAAGCTTTATTAGGTTTGATTGATGCTCAATTGGCATTTGAAACACCAAGTATTGGTGGAAAAGACTCTATGAGTGGAACATATAAAGATATTCATGTACCACCAACAGTGATTACATTTGCGGTAACAACAGCTAAAACAGATGATATTGTTTCGGCTTCATTTAAAAATCCTGGGGACTATGTATATTTAGTAAAGCATACGCCAGTTAAAAATAATGTTCCAAACTATGAACAATTAAAAGAAAATTTTGAAACGGTTCATAAATTAATGCAAGAAAAGAAAATTGTTGCGGCAAGCACAATTAAATTTGGTGGTCTAGGTGCAACTATTGCGAAAATGGCATTTGGATCTAAAGTTGGTGTTGCGATCAGCACAGAAGAAGATGTATATGGATTCAATTTGGGTTCAATGATCGTGGAAGCTACAGAAAGCATTCAAGATGAACATTTAGAATTGATTGGTATTTTAAATGATGATTCTAAGATTGTATTAAATGATGAAACCGTTGAAATTGAAGATGCATTAAAGGCTTGGACAAAGCGTTATAGTGAAATTTATCCAATGATCGTGGATGAAGGAAAAGATACTTTAGAAACTCCATTAAATGATGCAGAAGTACCAATGTCTAAGGAAGTTGTGGAAAAGCCAAAAGTAATTATTCCTATTTTCCCTGGACAAAACTGTGAATTTGATACAACAGCTAAGTTTGAACGTGCTGGTGCTGAAGTTAAACAAGTCGTATTTAATAACTTAACTGTAGAAAACATTCAAAAGAGTATCGAAACTTTAGCCAAAGAAATTAGTACAGCACAAATCTTAATGATTGTTGGTGGATTTAGTAGTGGTGATGAACCAGATGGTTCAGGTAAATTTATTGCGAACGTATTAAGAAATCCAAAGATTGCACAAGCAATTGATACAATGCGTGCAAATGATGGTTTGATCTTAGGTATCTGTAATGGATTCCAGGCATTGATCAAATCTGGATTATTGCCTTATGGTGATATTGAAAAATTGGATGCGGAAAATCCAACATTATTTAGAAATAATATCAATCGTCACGTTTCTCATATTGCACGTACTCGTATTACAAGTAATGCTTCTCCTTGGCTTGCAGGTATGAAAGCTGGAAGTGTATATTCAGTTGCTGTTAGTCATGGTGAAGGTAAATTTGTTGCGAGTGAAGAAGTATTGAATAAGTTGATTGAAAATGGTCAGGTTGCAACACAGTATGTAAATGAAAAGGGTGTTCCAACAATGGATGGAAAAGACAACTTAAATGGTTCAAGCATGGCTATCGAAGGTATCTTCTCTGAAGATGGTAAGATCTTTGGTAAGATGGGTCACAGTGAGCGTTATGAAAAAGGCTTGTTCCAGAATATTGCTGGAAATAAAGACCAAGATATTTTCGCAAATGGTGTTCGTTATTTTACACACAAGCAGGTGAAGTAGAATGACGTTGAAAAAAGTAGTTCAAGATTCTTCTGGGATTGTTGGCTTGTTCAATGTAGAACAAGCCGCCCAGAATATCTATTTAGCAATGCATGCCATTCAGCATCGAGGACAAGATGGTGTTGGATTAGCAATTAGTGATGGAGAAAATGTTGTTTGTAAAAAGGGATTAGGCTTATTGTCGGAGAATTTAAAACAAGATACGTTAAATTCTTTAGAGGGGAATATTGCGATTGGTCAGCTTCGAATGGCAACAAAAAATGATTCTCAATTAGAAAATGTTCAGCCGATTATGGTGCGTAGTCACCAAAGATATTTTGCGGTTGTATCAAGTGGGATGATCACGAATGCGATTTCTTTAAGAACGAAATTAGAAAATGAAGGATTGATCTTTCAAGGAACAAGTGATTCAGAATTATTAGCACATTTGATTCAGTTGAATCCAGGTTCTTTTGAAGAAAAAATTGCGAAAGCTTGTCGTATGATGAGTGGGGCCTATACATTTATGGTCATCACAAAAGACAGTTTGTACGTAGTAAGAGATCCTCATGGTATTCGCTCTTTATATATTGCCAAGGTAGATGAAGGATATTGTATCAGTAGCGAAACTTGTTCGTTCCCAATTCTTGGTGGAGAATTTATTCGTGAAGTAAATCCAGGTGAATTGATTTGCTTCAATTGCGAAGGTATGAAGTCTAGTCAGATTATTGAAGAAACAGAAACGAAGGCTTGTGCTTTAGAGTATGTATATTATTCTAGACCGGACAGTGTTCATAATGGTTTAACGGTTCATGAAGTAAGAAAACAATGTGGTTATTATTTAGCTAAAGAAGAGAATATTGAAGCGGATATCGTTGTTGGTGTTCCTGATTCAGCTTTAAGTGCAGCGGCAAGTTTTGCCAGAACATTGAATGTACCATATGAAACAGGATTGATTAAAAACCGTTATATTGGTTCTACATTTATTCGTCCGACAGAACAACAAAGAATGCAAGGTATGCGTGTTCGTTTAAATGCGATCAGTTCGGTTGTTAAAGATAAAAGAGTTTATTTAGTAGATGATAGTGTTGTGAAAGGTTTTACATCACGTCGAATTTGTCAATTATTAAAAGAGGCAGGCGCAAAAGAAGTGCACTTACGTATAGCTTCGCCAATGTTGAAATATCCTTGTTTATACGGAGCGGATTCAACGGCACAAAAAGATTTGGCGGCATTTAACTATACAGTAGATGAAATGGAACAATTGTTCCAGGTGGATTCATTGCGTTTCTTAAGTGTTGAAGACTTTAAAAAGTGTGTGCCTGAAACAAGCTGTTTAGCTTGTTGTACAGGTGAATATCCAGAAGATTTACAAGATTATAAAGATGAGGTAAAGGAGTAGAGTATGGCAGAACATTATGCAGCAGCAGGCGTTAGTTTAGAGGCAGGATATAAATCTGTTGAATTGATTAAGGAGCATGTTAAGAAAACAATGCGTCCAGAAGTGTTAGGAGGACTTGGCGGTTTCTCTGGTGCTTTCTCATTATCTAAAATTAAAGATATGGAAGAGCCTGTATTACTTTCTGGTACAGATGGTTGTGGTACAAAAGTTAAACTTGCGATGGTTATGAATAAGCATGACACAATTGGAATTGATGCCGTTGCGATGTGTGTGAATGATATCGCATGTGCAGGTGGAGAACCACTATTCTTCTTAGATTACATCGCATGTGGAAAGAATGTTCCGGAAAAAATTGCGGACATTGTGAAGGGTGTGTCTGAGGGTTGTTTACAATCTGAAGCTGCTTTGATTGGTGGAGAAACGGCAGAACATCCAGGTTTAATGCCAGAAGAAGATTATGATTTAGCAGGTTTTGCCGTTGGCGTATGCGATAAAAAAGATATGATTACTGGTAAGGATCTAAATGTAGGAGATGTGTTAATTGGGCTTCCTTCAACAGGTGTTCACAGTAATGGTTTCTCATTGGTTCGTAATGTATTTGATATTACAGAAGAATCATTAAATACATATTATGATGAATTAGGTAAAACTTTAGGAGAGGCATTATTGGCTCCTACAAAAATTTATGTAAAAGCATTAAAGCATATTAAAGCATCGGGTATTACATTAAAAGCTTGCAGCCACATCACAGGTGGTGGATTCTATGAAAACGTACCTCGTATGTTAAAAGAGGGTATGGGTGTTGAAATTGATACAAAGGCATTCCCAAAACCTCCAATTTTTGATTTGATTCAAAAAAATGGAGATATTTCTACGAAAGAAATGTACAACGTATTTAATATGGGACTTGGCTTTGTGATGGCTGTGGATCCATCAGATGTTGAAAAAGTTCAAGCTGCCTTAAATGAAATCAATGAACCTAGCTATGTGGTTGGTAAAGTAACTGAAACAGGACAGGTAGATGTCCAATGGTAAATATTGCGGTATTTGCGAGTGGTTCAGGTACTAACTTTGAAACAATCTTGTCACATATTGAAGATGGTTCTTTGCATGTGAATTGTGCATGCTTGATTGCGGATAAAGAAAATGCGTATGCTAGAGTTCATGCGCATAATCATGGAGTAGAAGAGTTTTATTTTAATCCAAAGGGATATGATGGTAAAGCGGGTTATGAAGCGGCAATCTTAGAGGTATTAAAAGAAAAAAAGGTTGATTTGATTGTGTTAAGTGGATATATGCGTTTTATTGGACACACTTTATTAAGTGCTTATCCAAATCGTATCATCAATTTACATCCGGCTTATTTACCTGAATTTCCAGGAGCTCATAGTATTGCAGATGCGTATGAGGCAAAAGTAGCACAAACTGGAGTTACAGTTCATTTCGTAGACGAAGGTGTAGATACAGGTCCTATTATTCGTCAAGAAAGAGTAGCAATCGACCCATCTTGGGATCTTGAAACATTAGAATCGCATGTACATGCGATGGAATATGATTTGTTCTGGCAAGTCATTGAACAAGTCGCAAAAAGTATAGAGGAGGAAAAATAATGAAGCGAGCATTAGTAAGTGTATCCGATAAAACTGGTTTAGTTGAATTTGTACAAGGATTAGTAGATTGTGGATATGAAATCATTTCTACTGGAGGAACAAAAAAAGCCCTTGAGACAGCTGGAATTCATCCAATTGGAATCAGTGATGTGACTGGTTTTCCAGAAATTATGGATGGTCGTGTGAAAACTTTACATCCAAAAGTTCATGGTGCATTACTTTGTGTTCGTTCAAACCCAGATCATGTACGTCAATTACAAGAATTAGGAATTGAGTATATTGATTTGGTTTGTGTGAATCTATATCCTTTTAAAGAAACTGTATTAAAACCAGGTGTAACACACGAAGAAATTATTGAAAATATTGATATTGGTGGTCCTAGTATGCTTCGTAGTGCTTCTAAAAACTATCAAAGTATTCCAGTTCTTTGTGATCCAAAAGATTATGATAAAGTTCTTGAAGAAATTAGAGAAAACCAAGAAACAACATTGGAAACGCGTGAGCGTTTAGCTGCAAAAGTATTCCGTCATACAGCTCGCTATGATGCGATGATCGCAGATTATTTAACGAAGAAAACACATGAAGAATTCCCAGAAAGTATGACAATTACTTTTGATAAGGTTCAAGACTTGCGTTATGGTGAAAATCCTCATCAAAAGGCTGCTTTCTATAAAGGAATGAATCCTCAATATTCTTTGGCAAATGCGACTCAGCTTCATGGTAAAGAATTGTCTTACAACAATATTCAGGATGGAAATGCGGCTATTGAAATCTTAAAAGATTTTGAAGGTCAATATGCAGCTGTAGGTGTTAAACACATGAATCCATGTGGAGTTGGTATTGGTGAAAATATTGAAGCGGCTTGGGATAAAGCTTATGAGGCTGACTCAATTTCGATTTTTGGTGGTATCGTAGCGTTGAACGCAAAGGTTGAAAAGGGATTGGCAGAAAAATTATCTAAGATTTTCTTGGAAATCATTATTGCGCCAGACTTCTCTGACGAAGCGTTGGAAATCTTAACTCGTAAGAAAAATATTCGATTAATGAAATTAGATACTAGCTTATCTGTTTCAAGTGCGTTAAAATATACAAATGTTAATGATGGTCTATTGGTTCAAGAGATGGATCAGCATACAATTAGCGAAGAAGATTTAAAATGTGTGACAAATCGTAAGCCTACGGAAGAAGAAATCAAACAATTGTTGTTTGGTTGGAAAGTTGTTAAGCATGTAAAATCAAATGCGATTGTCTTGGTAAAAGATGATATGACAGTTGGTGTTGGTGCAGGACAAATGAACCGTGTTGGTGCAGCTAAGATTGCGATTGAACAGGCTGGTGAAAAGGCAAAAGGTTCTGTATTGGCAAGTGACGCTTTCTTCCCAATGCCAGATACAGTTCAAGAAGCTATCAAAGCGGGTGTGACTGCAATTATTCAGCCAGGTGGATCTATTAAGGATCAACTTTCAATTGATGAATGTAATGAACATGGCATCGCAATGGTATTTACAGGGGTTCGTCATTTTAAACATTAATATATAAAAGAGTCTGTATAGACTCTTTTTCATAGTTTGGAAGGGTCTATCATGGATAAGAAAAACAAAATTATTATTATTTCTCTATTATCTGCATTATTAATTGTACTATGTGTATTTGCGGTTGAAATGAAGAACACTGAGAAAAAGGCATATCAGGGGATATCTGAAATCGGAGAAGATCAAAATACGGAAGTTGAAAATAAAGATAATAGTCAATTTATTGATATGTCTTTGGCAAAAGATATAGAAGCGTATTTTCAAGAGAATGGTATTGATCATGAAAAAGTAGCATACTGTATCACAGATTTAGAACATAACATTAAATATAGTATGAATGAGAAGGATGAGTTTATTGCAGCGAGTATTTATAAATTACCATTGGCAATGCTATATTATGATAAAGTAAATGAGGGTGAGTATACATTAGATTCAACGTTTACATATAGTGGATATATGCATGAGGATGCAGGGGTTATTAGTTCGGATTATGGTATCGGTAGTCAGGTTCCTTTAAGTGATCTTTTAAATGATTTAATAATATATTCTGATAATGATGCGGGTCATATTTTATATGAAAATCTTGGTGGCTGGAAAGAATATAAGGAAGCAATGACAAAATATACAGATTCTATCAGTGAGAATTATTATACAATGGATAATGTTACAACGGCTAATACAATGAATGATGTGGTGACTTATTTATATGATCATAAAGAAGACTATAAAGGTTTGATTAAAAATATGGAAGAGGCAGAACCAGGTGAATATCTAGATAGGGATACACAATTGAGTATGCCTCAAAAGTATGGTATGTATGATTCTGCTTTAAATAGTGTTGGTTTTGTAGAATGTAACACATCATATAGTATAGTTGTTTTAACGAGTTTAGGGGATAAAGGTGCCGATGTTATGGCAAATATCAATCGTATTGCTTATGAGCATTTTAAATAGAGTTGAAAAGCTCTATTTTTTTCGCTTTCTCGTTGTAAGCGTATACAGTAAAAAATATGAAAAAAAGTTAAAAAAACATTTGACGAAGTGAAAAGTATTTGGTAATATAGATGAGCACTGCT
>OFMA01002595.1_pt1 | contig 9988 bp, 8 predicted proteins | sample 1541011 | NCBI WGS metagenome assembly OFMA01 (sample SAMN04209225, study PRJEB22552) | human gut metagenome | biome: gut; material: feces | host: Homo sapiens | place: USA: Oklahoma
AAGCGACTATCTTCACATTTTCTTTTCTATTAAATTTCTGCTTTTCGTTTCTTTAGTCCTTCAAATTAGTAGTTAAAGATATTCCATAGTGTTTTAAATCAACTTTTCCATTTTTTACTTCCACACCATCTTCTTCCAAACGTTTTGCCTGCTCTCCTTCCCCTCCAAATACAAAAGCCTCTGCAAGTTCTCCTTTGGAGTTTACCACTCGAAAACAGGGGATTGTTTCCGGATCAGGATTTTTATGAAGAGCATTTCCAACTGCACGTGACATCTTTGGATTGCCTGCCATAGCCGCTACCTGCCCATAAGTTGCTACATGACCTTTTGGAATACGTTTGACTGCTTCATAAATTCGTTTTGTTGGACTGTCTGTTATCAGGTCATAACTTTCTGTAATCATTCGTTTAATTTCTTTTACAGGTATTGTTCCATCAAGTATTATTGTATTCCAGTGCTTTTTATTTTGATGATATCCCGGAATGACCGATGGGTATACTTCTCTCCAGAAATCTCTCCATTCTGGTTCTACTTTTACATTTAACTGAACAAATCCATCTTTTTCATATATCCATAAAAACACTTTTTTGCTTTCTTTTACTCTGATGAGCTGCCAGTTTGGATCGCGAAACGGAGCATCTACATATGTATTGGGAAAGGATAGACCATATTCAATTGCTTCTTTTCTTGTAATCATACAAAATTCTCCAATATTTTTTAAGTCTTGCGGCTGCTCGACTTGAATTAGGAATACCTCGGTATTTTTAGAATCTTTTTGTTCCTGTTGTTATTATAACATATTCCTGATAAAAAAGACGGTGTGTTTTTAGATGACGGCAAGTGCTATGAAAAATTCCGGGACATTCTTGAATTTTTTATTAATCAAAACTTTTTTCTCCATTTTTTTACTTCTGTATGTTATAATCAAACAGCAGACTCTGCATTTTTTCGCTATGCAGTTTTGCAATGTATCATAAGCTTACATCTCAAAGGGAGATTATGAAAGCATATAAAAGTATATAAAATAATAAGTGAGGTAGAATAATGAACAAAATCAAGATTGGTATTGTAGGTTATGGTAATATTGGCCGTGGCGTTGAGCAGGCAATTAAGAGAAATGAGGACATGGAGTTGGCGGCAGTTTTTACAAGAAGAGATCCTGCGTCTGTCAAAGTTGCGACTGAGGGTGCGAAAGTAGTGCACATGGATGATATGTTATCTATGAAGGGTGACGTGGATGTAATGGTTCTGTGCGGTGGTTCTGCAACGGATCTTCCGGTCATGGGTCCAGAGATTGCAGCGGATTTTAACACAATTGACAGTTTTGATACACATGCCAAGATCCCAGAGTATTTTGCAAATGTGGACAAAGCTGCAAAAGAGGGAAATAATATCAGTATTATTTCTGTTGGCTGGGATCCGGGAATGTTCTCTTTGAACCGTCTCTATGCGGAGTCTATTCTTGTACAGGGAAGCACATATACATTCTGGGGCAAGGGCGTAAGCCAGGGACATTCTGATGCTATCCGCCGTATCCCAGGTGTGAAGAATGCGATCCAGTATACAGTTCCTGTTGACGAGGCTGTTGATCAGGTGAGAAGTGGAAGTGAGCCAAAGCTGACTACAAGAGACAAACATACGCGTGAGTGCTATGTCGTAGCGCAAGAGGGTGCCAACAAAGCTGAGATTGAAAATGCGATCAAGACTATGCCGAATTATTTTGATGAATACAACACGACCGTTCATTTTATTTCTGAGGAAGAGCTGAAGAGAGACCACAGCAAGATGCCTCATGGTGGATTCGTGATCCGCACAGGTGAAACTGGAGAAGAGGGCAACAAGCATGTGATTGAGTATTCTCTGAAACTGGATTCTAATCCAGAGTTCACAGCGAGCGTTCTGATTGCTTATGCAAGAGCAGCTTACCGCCTGAATCAGAAGGGCGAGAACGGAGCAAGAAGTGTATTTGATATTGCGCCTGCATTGTTATCTATGAAGACACCAGAGCAGCTCAGAAAAGAGATTCTGTAATATGATTATCGATACACATGGACATTACGATGACGAACAGTTCGATGTGGACCGGGAAATGTTGCTGACGAACTTAAAGGAGCGTGGGCTGAAAGCAATTGTGACGGTGGGTGCTTCTATGCAGACAAGTGAAAATGCACTTGCACTGGCACATCAGTATCCGGCAGTTTATGCGGCTGTCGGTGTCCATCCGGACGAGGTCGGCGAGTTGAACGATGATGCGCTGGCGCGTCTGGAGGAAATGTGTCACGATCCGAAGGTGGTTGCTGTCGGTGAGATTGGTCTTGATTACCACTGGGATGTGGAGCCGAGAGAGGTTCAACAGAAGTGGTTCATCAGACAGCTTGATCTGGCGAGAAAGGTCGGGCTTCCGGTAAATATCCACAGTCGTGATGCGTCGGAAGATACATTTCGTATTATAAAGGAGCACGCATCGGATCTGACCGGAATTATTCACTGTTTTTCCGGTTCAAAAGAGCTGGCGGCTGAGTATGTGAAACTGGGATATTATATCGGAGTCGGTGGTGTCGTCACTTTTAAAAATGGAAAGAAACTAAAAAGTGTTGTGGAAGCAATACCACTGACATCGATTGTACTGGAAACAGATTGCCCGTACCTGGCACCGGAGCCGAACCGCGGCAAGCGAAATGAATCTGCATATATCCAGTATGTGGCAGAGGAGATTGCCCGGCTGAAAGGAATTTCTGTGGAGGAGGTTCTTACACAGACTGAGATAAATGCGAAGCAGGTATATCAGTTGCGGGCAGTATCATAAATTAAAAATATGTGAAGTGATATGTCGGAAATTTCATACAATCTTAATAACATTTTTTATCGACATAGTGTATAATATCTTTAATGGCAACAGTGCCGGTACGAGGAGGACAATCCTTCCAGTACCGGCACTTGAGCCAAATGAACATAAATTGCTGTTTGTTCATCTGGCTTATGGTTTGATGGAATGAAGGAGTAATAGAAAGAAGTATGAGTAAACCAACACTTGGAAATCCACAAAATACAATTGAAATATTGCAAAAGTATCATTTTAATTTTCAGAAGAAATTCGGACAGAATTTCCTGATTGACACGCATGTGCTTGAGAAGATCATCAGTGCGGCCGGAATTACAAAAGATGACATGGTTCTGGAGATTGGACCGGGAATCGGAACCATGACCCAATATCTGGCTGAGGCGTCAGGAAAGGTAGCTGCCGTGGAGATTGATAAGAATCTGATCCCGATTTTGGAAGATACCCTCAGCGAGTATGACAATGTCATGGTGATCAATGATGATGTACTGAAAGTAGATATCCGTGGTCTTGTGGAGAAGGAGAACGGCGGACGTCCGGTGAAGGTGGTTGCGAATCTTCCATATTACATTACGACTCCGATCATTATGGGGCTGTTCGAAGGAAATGTTCCGGTTGAAAGTATTACGGTCATGGTGCAGAAGGAAGTTGCAGACCGTATGCAGACCGGACCGGGAAACAAGGATTACGGAGCATTGTCACTGGCTGTCCAGTACTATGCAGATCCGTATATAGTGGCAAATGTACCTCCGAACTGCTTTATGCCAAGACCGAAGGTTGGTTCCGCAGTCATTCGTCTTACAAGACATGCGGCTCCTCCGGTGAAAGTGGACAATGAGAAGTGGATGTTTGATATTATTCGAGCATCCTTCAACCAGAGAAGAAAGACACTGGCAAATGGATTGTCTAATTCTGACAAGATTGATTTGCCGAAAGATGTGATTACAGAAGCAATCGCAAAGCTTGGCAAAGGAGAAAGTGTTCGCGGTGAATCATTATCGCTGGAAGAATTTGCTGCGCTTAGCAATGACTTGTGGGAAAAGAAAGGGAGATGATTTATGGTAGGAAAGACAGTGAATAAAAGCGTAGACCGTGCATTATTTGAGATTACTCCGGAGATTCAGCATTTTGCAGGATTGTGTGAGAAGAATAATGCCATTGATAAAGAGCTGTATACTAAGTACGAAGTAAAAAGAGGGCTCCGTGACCTGAACGGAAAAGGTGTGCTTGCAGGACTGACCAATATTTCCGATGTATGTGCCAAGAAGATTGTGAATGGCGAAGAGGTTCCATGTGCCGGCAATCTTTATTACAGGGGTTATAATATCAAAGATCTGGTTGGCGGTTTCCTGAAAGAAGATCATTTTGGATTCGAAGAGATTGCTTATCTGCTTTTATTTGGTGAACTTCCGAATAGTTCTGAACTTGAGATGTTCCATGAAACTCTGGTGGAGAGAAGAACGCTTCCGCCGAATTTTGTGCGTGACGTTATCATGAAGGCTCCGAGCGGCGACATGATGAACAGTCTGTCCAGAGAAATCCTGAATCTCTATTCCTACGATGATAAAGCAGACGATACGACCATCTCGAACGTACTGAGACAGTGTCTGAACCTGATCAGCCAGTTCCCGATGCTAATGGTCTATAGTTATCATGCATATAACTTCCGCATGGGAGAAGACCTGTATATTTATGCACCACAGCCGAATCTGTCTACAGCTGAGAACATTCTGATGATGCTCCGCGAGGATAAGAAATATACGAAGCTTGAGGCAAGGATCCTGGACATGGCACTGGTGCTCCACATGGATCACGGCGGTGGTAATAACTCAACATTTACCACTCACGTAGTTACGTCCTCAGGAACAGATACGTACTCTACAATGTCCGCAGCGATGGCATCTCTTAAGGGACCGAAGCATGGCGGTGCCAATATCAAAGTAACGCAGATGTTTGCAGACATGAAGGAAAAAATTTCCGACTGGACGGACGAAGACGAAGTACATCAGTATCTGGAAGACCTTTTGGATAAGAAAGCATTTGACCAGAAAGGGCTGATTTATGGCATGGGTCATGCGATTTATTCTGTATCCGATCCGCGTGCGGAGATTTTCAAGCAATTCGTAGAGCAGCTTGCGAAAGAAAAAGGACGGGAAGAAGAGTACGCACTGTATGCCATGGTAGAGCGCATGGCTCCACAGGTCATCGGCGAAAAGCGTAAAATTTACAAAGGTGTAAATGCAAATGTGGACTTTTACAGTGGTCTTGTGTATAGTATGCTGGATCTTCCGGCATCTCTTTACACTCCGATTTTTGCGGCGGCCCGTATTGTAGGCTGGAGCGCCCACAGACTGGAAGAGCTCAAGAATGTAGATAAGATTATCCGACCGGCTTATAAGCCGTTGTCTCCATACCGTGAGTATGTGAAGATGGAAGATCGTTAGTCTCCGGTAAAAAAATAAAACCCTGCAGCGGCCCGAAGCTTGCGGGGTTTTACTTTGTTTTTGATAATAAAATTCTGTTTCTTTTACTTAGGATCATACAGCCTGAAGAACTGATTTGTTACGGCTTAGATAGGCGACAAGGATGTCGAAAAATTCACCGGCCGTTGGACGGACATGTAATGGCCGGAACGAGTAGGACTGAAGCTGATCGTAACCATTTTCCCAACAGACTCTTATAACAGTGCGGATATCACGTTCAACACTTCCGACTGTCGTCTTATACTTTCTGGCAATCTCCGGATAAAGCTGTTTACTGATGGCAAGCAGATATTCCTCGTCTGTCAGACATAATTCAATCCCATAACTTAGATAGCGATATCCCCTATATGTAGCACCTACTCCAAGGGTACGGATTACATAGTCAATGTCGTGAGTGTACATAGAAAACTCCCCCTTTACAAACTAGAAATTATGAAGTCTAAGTAAGTTTTATCTTTTGGTATTTTATCAAAATTTGTTGAAAATAAAGGGTCTTAGATTTCGTTTACATTATTTTAGACATTTTTCGACGTTATTCTTGAAAATATTCATCATTTCTTAAGAAATCCATTCCTATGTCTTAAATTTTATTTGCTAATCTTGTATAGTAGATATGAGAGGTGAAATGAGATGGCAAAAATATTAGTATGTGATGATGATAAAGAGATTGTAGAGGCGATCGAGATATATCTGACCCAGGATGGACATCAGGTTCTGGAAGCTTACGATGGAATCGAGGCAGTGGAGATCTTGAAAAAAGAAAGTGTAGATCTTCTGATCATGGATATCATGATGCCGAGAATGGACGGAATCAGGGCAACTTTAAAAATTCGCGAGAAGCACAATATTCCGATCATTATTCTGTCTGCGAAATCCGAGGATGCGGACAAGATATTGGGACTTAATATCGGAGCTGATGATTATATAACGAAACCATTTAATCCGCTGGAGCTGGTTGCCCGTGTGAAATCACATTTGCGCAGATATATGCAGCTTGGAAGCACGGCGATAAAGGAGAGCGAGGCAATCTATACAGTTGGCGGACTGGCGATCAACGATGATCTGAAAGAAGTGACAGTAGATGGCGAGCCGGTGAAGCTTACCCCGATCGAGTACAACATTTTGCTGCTGCTTGTAAAGCATCAGGGCAAAGTATTTTCTATTGACCAGATATATGAAAATATCTGGAATGAAAATGCGGTGGGTGTTGATAATACAGTGGCAGTGCATATTCGTCATATCCGTGAGAAGATTGAGATCAACCCGAAAGAACCAAGATATCTGAAAGTCGTGTGGGGCGTAGGGTATAAGATCGAGAAGCAGTAAAAGCAGGTCGGGGTAAGACCAGCAAGAAAAAGCTAACAGAAGGGAGACGTTATGGAAAAGATATGGCATAAGAAAAAAAAGACCAGAATTTTGTTGATCATAATTGCAAATGTTATGGTTATTTCGATGATGCTCGGCGTTATGAGCATCATGTCTTACGCAGAACTTTTCGATGACCTTATAACAGGAAAACTTACGCAGAGCTATGAAGATTCCTATGACTTTGATACAGAGCTTATGAACAGTGCGTATCAAGTGATGTCCGGCATTGACAGTGAGCAGATGTTTGAGACAGATGGAAAGATTGACGAGGATAAGCTGGTCGATATTCAGGTATATAACAATAGTGAGACGATCAGTGGTCAGAATGAAAGCGGTCTTTCATATCGATTGGGAGATTTGTTGAATTGGTATCAGAAATTGATCTACAGTGAGAGTACCAGTTATGTCGGAGATACAAACACGGATTCAGCAGAATTAGAAGGCAACGACGCAGAAGATCTGAAGGCTCCGATCGTTTGTAAATTATCAGATGGAAGTTATCATTACTATAGTCAGGATGATTTTAATGAAAAGGTGTTAAATGGTGAATTAAAATTTGTAATGACAGATGGAATAGGTGCGGAGACATCGGAGCAGATCTTAGATGAGCTGGAAAATGTGGATATATCAGATAGAAATGAAATGACGGGAGAGGAAAAGAATTTTCGGGGAATCGAAGATGCAGAGGGAACTATGCTCTATGTAGATTGCTGGAAATATGATGGAGTGTTATTCCGTGAGGAGGCAGCTCCACTGGAAGCAGAAAATCTCTTGCAGATAGTTAACGAGAATTCCAACTGGAATGGCAGGCTCAATGAAGCTTATAATATGCTGGAAAGCTGTATTTATCAGATTGGAGAGCGCTATGCAAATTATGAGAGCCTGACAGAGCAGTATAAAGAAGGAGATAGTAATTTTTTCTATTATTATTTAGATTTAAAGAGTGGAAAAGTCGTCACAAATCGGGAGGAGCTGGGGCAGGAAAATAATATTAATGATGTTGCTAAAAGTGTTCGTAAGATGGGGAAATATGTCATAGTAAAATCAAAACTGTCAGAGTTTGAGACGAATATTCAAGAAGCAGATGCAGAACTATGGCAGTCACAGACCGTTTATCTGAGTAATGCAGATAAAGGAGAGTTTGTGTTTATGACAGGTGTGGATACGAAGTATCCTGTGAAAGATAGTTATTATAAAAATGCACATTTTTATGAAAAGTATAGTCCGTTTGTCCGAGGAGTCAGTGCAGGAATGATTTTGGCGTTTTTAATATTTTTTGCCAGTGTAGTATGGCTTGTTGTAATCGCAGGTCGAACGGAAAGAGATGGAGAACTGCATTTATATAAATTTGACAGATGTAAGACAGAAATCGGAGCTGCAACAGTTATATTTGCATGGTTCGTACCGTCACTATTGATCGTGCTTTTCATGGGAGCTGCAGGAATTATCTCCCAGAAAACATTTGCAGTAGGAAATGGTATTCTTTCTTACGAAACATTTTTTGGAATGATTGGATTCGGAGGACTTGCAGTCTATACATGTAATATGTTTCTCGTTGGTATTTTGAGTCTGGCCAGAAGAATAAAAGCAGGAATTGCATGGAAGAACAGTTTTCTGTACAGTGTCGTAGAGTTTGTGAAATTATTGATTCGAAATGCCAGACACATAGCAAAAATAATTGTTTTATATCTTGCGTATGCAGCAGTACATTGGGTGGCATATCTGGCATCAGGCTGGCCAAGTGCATTTTGGTCATTCGTGATTTTCATTGTGCAGACAGCAGGATTTGTAATCCTTGTCAACTGGGCAGTCGGACGACAGAAAATTAAAGAAGGTATTGAGAAAATCAGTGAAGGAGAGCTGGATTACAAGATTGATTTCGAAGATATACATGGAGAACAACGCAAGATTGCAGAACAAGTCAATTCTATCGGAAGCGGACTTGATGCGGCAGTCGAGAAGAATATGAAAAGTGAGCGGTTAAAGACAGATCTGATTACAAATGTATCTCATGATATCAAGACACCGCTGACCTCCATTATTAATTATGTAAATCTCTTGAAACAAGAAAAATTTGATGATCCGAAGATTCAAAGATATATTGAAGTTCTGGAAGAAAAATCTCAGAGACTGAAGACTTTGACAGAAGATGTTGTAGAAGCATCGAAAGTCAGCTCAGGTAATATTTCTCTCGAGTTTATGAATATTAATATGATAGAACTCATCCAGCAGACGAGCGGAGAATTTGAAGAAAAATTCCAGGCCAGAAATCTGACACAAATTATGAACCTCCCGGAAGAAGATGCGATTGTTCGGGTAGACGGAAGAAGAATGTGGCGCGTGCTTGCAAATATTTATAATAATGCTGCAAAATATGCTATGGAAGGAACACGCATCTATGCAGATCTGCAGACACTGGACGGAAAAGTAATCTTCAGTCTGAAAAACATATCTGAGCAGCCACTTAACATTTCCTCGGCAGAAGAACTGACTGAACGATTTATCCGCGGCGACCTGTCACGAAGTACCGAAGGAAGCGGACTTGGATTGTCTATTGCGAAGACATTGACCACAATGATGGGTGGAACATTTGATTTGTATCTGGACGGTGATCTATTCAAAGTCGTGATTATATTTGATAAAATAAATTGATAAATTTTTAGTTAGGGACGTAGCATTTCGCCAAAGTACTACGTCCCTAACTTTAATTTGCCTTGTCCCCAATCAACTTTTACCCTGTCCAAAATTGACTTTTTCCCGTACCGCTAGTACAATATTACTACTATGAATGAATTAAAAAATATATTAGAACAAAATTTAAATGACAATTTTATATCGGCGGTTTTGAGTAATCCAAGAGATGAGAAGCTCTCGGCAAAGGTTAAGGTGCGCCCGGTGCTCATGAAAGATACAAGAGTCTATCAGATGGAGACGTTTCGTGGGAATCAGGCATTTCATGAGAATTTAAGTGCGGATGAGGCGTGCGAAAAGATGCTGGAGGCTATGGAGAATATGAAGCAGATGCAGCTTGTGACGGCAGATGCGGAATTTTCTGTGCTTATCAGCAAGAAGGGAAAGGTTACAATTAAGAAGAAGCAGAAGAAAGCAAAGATGCGCCCGCTGGATCTGAATCATAACCGGAAGAAACAATATATCCTGCAGGAAGGTGTACCGGTTCCGTTTTTACAGGATCTTGGTGTTATGACGGAGGAAGGAAAGATTGTGCATGCAAGGTTCGACAAGTTCCGGCAGATCAACCGGTTCCTGGAATTTATCGAGGATATATTGCCGGAGCTTG
>OFMA01002597.1_pt1 | contig 9983 bp, 9 predicted proteins | sample 1541011 | NCBI WGS metagenome assembly OFMA01 (sample SAMN04209225, study PRJEB22552) | human gut metagenome | biome: gut; material: feces | host: Homo sapiens | place: USA: Oklahoma
CATCAGATGGAATAGAAATCTCTAAATCCAGCGGAAGTTTGATTTGATAATACAGAGAAAATGAGGTATAATTTCTCTGTATTATTTTGTTTAGTAGCATAAACTAATTATACCACAAGCGCCGGGCTTTTCGAAGTCCGGCGTTTTGTGTTGAATATAAAATGAGCTGCCGCACGTTAGTGCGACAGCCCCTTTTGGCTTTTATTTGGTTTATATTGCGTAGAAGATTTTATCTGTTCCTCTCATAAGAGAATCATGCGTCTGTATCCTGCAGAGCCAGGAAGCCTTCCTCCCCGGTACGGATCTTGACAACGTTTTCGATATCGTAAACGAAGACCTTACCATCACCGATCTGACCGGTATGAAGAACTTCTTTTGCAGTATCAATAACCTTCTGAACCGGTACAAGACTTACAACGATTTCGATCTTAACCTTCGGACGGAGGTTCATGTCAACCTCAACACCACGATAGTAGGTTGGAGCACCCTTCTGAACACCACAGCCCATAACGTTTGTGATAGTGATGCCGGTTACGCCGATCTCGTTCATAGCCTGCATAAACTCATCCAGCTTGTTCTGACGTGTGATGATAACAACCTTTGTCAGTTTATGTACGCCGTCTGCAGGAATTTCAGGAACAGATTCAGCAGGAGCAGAAGGAGCATGTTTTACAACAGGGGCTTTTACGGAAGTTCCCATTGGAGTCGGAGCCTTTGTCATGGTATCCTGTACAAAGAATCCATCGTATGCACTTGCGAGGCCATGCTCTTTCATATCCAGACCTGCGATCTCTTCCTCAGCGGAAACACGAAGTCCGATCGTGTGTTTGATCACCTGGAAGATAATTGTCATAGTAACAGCAACCCATGCGATGGTGATAACCATACCAATAAACTGAACACCGAAGCCATGGAAACCACCGCCTGTGAGAAGACCTTTCCACTCGGTACCTGCACCGTCGGAGAAAAGACCGACAGCAAGAGTTCCGAAAGCACCGTTAAGACCGTGAACGCCAACAGCACCAACCGGGTCATCAATTTTGAGAACTTTATCAACAAATTCAATACCAAATACTACAATGAATCCGGAGAGGATTCCGATGATAGCTGCAGATGTAGGAGATACGGTATCACAGCCTGCTGTGATGGCTACCAGTCCTGCAAGAGAACCGTTCAGGGACATGGAAACATCCGGTTTTTTATAGCGGATCCATGTGATCAGCATAACTGTTACAGTAGCAACAGCAGCTGCAAGGTTTGTTGTTACGAAGATCTTTCCGGCGCTTACAATGGCATCGCCTTCCATGCTGACAGTAGATGCACCGTTGAAACCGAACCAGCAGAACCAGAGAATGAATACACCAAGTGCACCAACTGTAAGGTTATGTCCCGGGATCGCTCTGGATTTACCGGATTTGGAATATTTTCCGATACGAGGTCCGAGGATGATGGCACCGATCAGTGCAGCAACACCACCAACCATGTGAACGGCACAGGAACCTGCGAAATCATGAAATCCCATCTGGCTGATAAAGCCGCCGCCCCAGATCCAGTGACCGGATACAGGATATACAACGAGACTGATCAGTAAACTGTAGATACAGTAGGAGATGAATTTAGTACGCTCTGCCATGGCACCGGACACGATGGTAGCAGAAGTAGCACAGAATACAGTCTGGAAGATGAGAAATGCCCAGAAAGGAACTCCATCCGGAAGCATTGCGTTTCCGTAGTTTGCCTCTGAGGCGATTCCGCCGATCTTGCCGAAGAAACCGTTTCCTGCACCGAACATGATGCCAAATCCAACCAGCCAGAAGACCGGTGTACCGATACAGAAGTCCATCAGGTTTTTCATGATGATATTTCCTGCGTTTTTTGCTCTTGTGAATCCTGTTTCGACCATTGCAAATCCAGCCTGCATGAAGAAGACCAGTGCTGCACCGACGAGGACCCAAGTTGTGTTTACTGAAGAATACATAGTAACACTCCCTTTCCCAATTTTTTTCTTTCCTATTATGTATAGAAAGAATTTTTGTAATACCGGACAAAAAAAACAGACAGAATTTATCCAGTATCAGTATAACGAAAAAGCGCAGGAGAGAGGAAATTCTCTTCCGCGCCTTTACGAAATCAAAATTAGTATATGTAAAACAGGGGATATCTGTATCGTGTGATTAATGGATGAGGAAATCGATAATGAATTATGAAGTAGAGTTCATAAGTGATATCCCCTGTATTTACCGTATGAAATTGTTATCTGATATCCGTGATCAGATGGAGAATAACAGCTCGTCGTAGGTCGGATAAGGAAGTAACTCATCCGGGATCAGAGCCTCTGCCTCATCTGCAGATTTTCTTAAAGTTTCCATGTCTTCCAGAACAGTTTCCTGATAAGCCTTGGAGCATGCAAGTACATCGTCAGAAGAAGCAAGAGCTTTTGCTGTATCTGCTTTCAGAGTTTCCAGATCTTTTGCCATGGTGTCTGCAAGTGTACTCAGTTTGGAGATCAGAGCAGCTTCACTTGCTACAGAAATATCAGCTACTACGGATTTCTTTGCAGCTGCAGTATCTGCAAGCTTTTCAACATATGTATATACAGAAGGAATTACCTGCTTCTGGATCATCTCAGCCAGAGTGTTGGACTCGATGTTGATGGTCTTGTAATAGTTCTCAAGCCAGATCTCGTAACGGGAGAAAAGCTCTTCCTTTGTAAAAATGCCATGCTTTGTAAACAGCTCAATGTTCTTCTCAGCAATGAAATGCGGAAGTGCATCCGGAGTTGTTTTCAGATTGTAGAGACCACGTTTCTCAGCTTCTTCAACCCATTCGTCTGTATATCCGTTTCCGTTAAAGATGATGCGTTTATGCTCTTCAATGGTCTTCTTAAGAAGTGCATGTACTGCGCTTTCCATTTCTTCTTCCGGAACATCCTTAAGAGCTGCGCTGAATTCTGCAAGAACCTCTGCAACAGCGGTATTCAGTACGATGTTCGGGTTTGCGACAGATGCTGCAGAACCAAGCATACGGAACTCAAATTTGTTTCCGGTAAATGCAAACGGTGAAGTACGGTTTCTGTCCGTCGCATCCATCGGCAGATCAGGCACAGTGGAAACGCCGGTATGTAACGTAGACCCCTCCAGGCAGGAACGGGCTTCGCCGGTTTCCACAAGCTGTCTTACCACATCCTCGAGCTGTGTGCCCAGAAATACGGAAACGATTGCCGGAGGCGCTTCGCTTGCGCCGAGACGAAGATCGTTACCGACGTTGGAGGCGCTTCTGCGCAGCAGGTCGGCATGTGTATCCACAGCCTTGATAACGCAGGCAAGCACCAATAAAAACTGAATATTTTCATTGGGCGTCTCACCGGGATCGAGCAGATTCATGCCGGTATCCGTCGTAATCGACCAGTTGTCGTGCTTGCCGGAGCCGTTAACGCCTGCAAACGGCTTTTCGTGCAGCAGGCAGCGCAGGTTATGACGCTCTGCCACCTTTTTCATCGTCTCCATGACAAGCTGGTTGTGATCCATTGCAATGTTCGCAGTTTCATAGACCGGGGCAAGCTCGTGCTGCGCGGGTGCAACCTCATTGTGCTGCGTCTTTGCCGTCACGCCGAGCTTCCACAGCTCCACGTTTAAATCCTTCATAAACGCACCGATCCGCTCGCGGATCACGCCGAAATAATGATCTTCCAGCTCCTGCCCTTTCGGTGCGGGCGCGCCGAACAGCGTTCTGCCGGAAAAAATCAGGTCTTTTCTCTGTAAATATTTTGCCCGGTCAATCAGGAAATACTCCTGCTCCGCGCCGACAGACGGAGTAACTTTTGTCGCCGTCGTGTTTTTGTTGAACAGACGAACGATTCGCATCGCCTGCTCGGAAATTGCTTCCATCGAACGAAGCAGCGGAGTCTTTTTATCGAGTGCCTCACCTGTAAAGGAGCAGAACGCCGTCGGGATACACAGAATCACACCCGTCGCATCTTCTTTTAAAAACGCAGGGGAAGTGATATCCCATACCGTATAACCTCTCGCTTCAAATGTGGAACGCAGACCGCCGGAGGGAAATGACGAAGCGTCCGCCTCGCCCTTAATCAGCTCCTTGCCGGAAAACTCCATCAGCATCTTTCCGTTCTCATCCGGATGTGTCACGAAGGAATCATGCTTCTCCGCCGTGATGCCGGTCAGCGGCTGGAACCAGTGCGTGTAATGGGTCGCGCCATGCTCCACTGCCCAGTCCTTCATCGTCTTTGCCACAACGTCCGCTGTCGCGTTGTCTAACTCACCGCCATGCTCCATGACGCGTTTGACTTCTGCGAACGCTTTTTTAGGAAGACGCTCCTGCATCTTTCCAAGGGTGAATACATTTTCTCCAAACAGCTTTTCCACATTCAGCACTTCACTCATTCGTCCGTCTCCTTTTCGACAATTGTACGAAGTAAATCCCCCGTTTCTGCGGCCTCCGAAAGCGTCAGCCACAGCTCCTGCTTCGGATGGGGCGCACTCTCCATTTTTTCCTCCTGATCGTCCTGGATCTGCAGCACCTGACAGGCCACATTTCTTCCGTCCGGTTTCATGATCTCGATCACATCGCCCACGCAGAATTTATTGCGCTGCTCGATTCTTACACGGCCTTTATGATCCGTCTCGTAAACAGTGCCCAGATAAACTGCATCGCTTTGATAGGTATTAGAATCATAAATCTGAGATTCTTCATTCGGCTTTCCGTAATAAAAGCCCGTCGTAAACTGTCGATAGGTACAGCGTGAAATTTCGCGGTGGTACCAATCCATATTGGCGCGGTATTTTTCTTCGGATTCCAGACAGTCATCAATCGCTTTCCGATATGTCCGCGCCACCGTCGCCACATACAGCGCTGTCTTCATCCGTCCTTCTATTTTAAAGCTGTCAATTCCCGCATCCAGCAGATCCGGAATATGCTCGAGCATACACAGATCCTTGGAATTGAAAATATACGTTCCTCTTTCGTTTTCATAAACCGGCAGATATTCGCCTGGTCTGGATTCCTCCATCACCGCATATTTCCAGCGGCACGGATGGGTACATGCGCCGCGGTTGGCATCCCGTCCGGTAAAATAATTGCTCAGAAGGCAGCGGCCGGAATAGGAAATACACATCGCGCCGTGTACAAAGCTCTCAATTTCCATATCAGACGGAATATGGCTGCGGATTTTCTTCAGCTCTGCCAGGGAAAGCTCCCGTGCGGAAACCACACGCTTTGCGCCCAGATTCCACCAGAACAGCCACGTCTCGTAGTTCGTGCTGTTTGCCTGCGTGGAAATGTGCAGCTCGATCTCCGGGCACACTCGCTTCGCAATCATGAACAGTCCGGGATCGGAAATAATCAGCGCATCCGGTGGAACCGGTCTGCCGTCTTTTGTTTTTAAGTGCTTCAGCTCCATAAAATAATCCGAAGCCGCTTCCAGATCTCCGTTATGCGCTAAAATATTCGCTGTCACATAGACCTTAACGCCCCGATCATGCGCATAGGCGATCCCCTCTGCCATATCCTCCGGGGAAAAATTCTTCGCCTTTGCCCGCAGTCCAAACGCCTCTCCGCCGATATAAACTGCATCCGCTCCAAAATTGACCGCAGTCTTTAACACCTCAAGACTGCCGGCCGGAATCAGCAATTCCGGTTTTTTCATCTGATTTGCTCTCCTCATTCTCCATTTCACGGCTGCGCGTTCTGCTCTTTTTCGGGCAGCTTCACGCTCAGCGTCGCTCCGTCTCCCACCGGAAGCACGACTGTTTCCAGCTCGTCATGGTGGGTCAGGGTGTATAAATATTCCCGCATCCTCGCATGAATCGTCCGATCGCGTCTGCACACCGCATAGCGGGATTCGATGATATTGCCTTCCTGCAGCACGTTATCCGAAACCAGCAGACCGCCCGGCGCAAGCAGGCGCAGGACGTCCGGCAAAAAGTGCATATACTGTCCTTTCGCCGCATCCATGAAAATAAAATCAAACGGCTGCGACAGCTCTGCCAGAATTTCTGCTGCATCGCCCTCCAGCAGCGTGATCTTGTCCTCCCGACCGGCTGTTTTGAAATTCTGTTTTGCGATCGGAATCCGTTTTTCATATTTTTCAATCGTCGTAATATGGCAATTCTCCGGCATGTATTCGCTCATAAAAAGAGCGGAATAACCAACGGCCGTCCCTACCTCAAGGATAGAAGACGGCCGTCTGAGAGTCAATAGAAAACGCAGCAGACTTCCCATCTCCATCCGGATAATCGGCACGTTATCCTGCAGCGCACTGCTGCGAATCTCGTCCAGCCATGCAGGCTCTCCGGGGTCCAGAGAATTGATAAACGTTCGCATTCTCTCTTCTACAATCATTTATCGTCTCCGCCTGCGCCCATCACATCCATCATTTCATCCGGCGTCATCGCAGTGGAAAGCACATAGTCGCCCGCCACAAAGCCGTCCTCTGAATAGTTGGATAAGCGCTCCTGAATATAAAACAGTCTCTCTTCCCGGACCAGGCCCTTTTCGTAGAGCTGCTTCGCAATCCCTTTAAAATCCATTCCGTCCGTAATTGTTACGTTTATTTCGGTTCCGGGTTCCTCCGAAATTGCAGGCTCCCCGTAAATCCGCACACCGTACTGATACGCGGAAACTGCGAAATAGTAGATCAGCATCACAGCGACAATGATCAGAACCACATTAAAAATCGTTCCGACCGCACCGCCTGCAATATTTTTGGCCACAGAGTTTTTTTTCGACTGATGCTTTGCTTTTTTCTTGTTACTCAAAGTTCACTGCCTCCACGATTTTTCCGTTGATCTCCTGAATCATCCTGCAAAAATCCAGCTCTGCGTTCAGGAATGCGTCCACCAGCGGGTTTTTGCGGAACTCCTCCAGACGCCTCGAAAATTCATCCGTCCTGTCAAAAAGCTCATCCGACTGAACCGAATTCTGCAGCTCAAAATTTTCCTGCCGGAACCGGTCGATCTGGGCTTTTAATTCCGGTTGCTCCTTCATGATCTGTTTCTGTCTGTCATATTCTCTGTATTCTTCAGAAGCGATTACCGCGGCAATCAGTTCCTCCAAAGCTGTCTCAACTCTGCTCATGTTTCCCCTTACTTTACACTTCCATAATGATCGGTAAAATCATCGGACGTCTCTTCGTCTTTTTCCAGATAAAGTCGCCTAAATTGTCCTTGATCGCGGTCTTGATTCTGCCCCAGTCGGTACAGCCTCTGCTCACGCAGCCCTCCATAACGTTTTCCATCAGGTCGCGTGCCTCGTCCATCAGTGCATCGGATTCTTTGACGTAAACGAAGCCCCTGGATACGAGATCCGGACCGCTTGCGATCTGTCCGCTGATGCTGTCCAATGCAACAACAACGATCATGATGCCGTCCTCTGCCAGATGCTGTCTGTCGCGCAGCACAACGTTTCCGACATCACCGATACCAAGACCATCTACCAGAATTGCGCCAGCCGCAACCTGTCCGGTCACGCCAGCCTTTTCCTCATTTAATTCCAGAACATTGCCGGAGCGCAGGATGAAAATATTTTCCTTCTGGATTCCGAGCTCCTGCGCGATGCCAGCCTGCGCCTTCAGGTGCTTGTATTCGCCGTGCACCGGAATCGCGTATTTGGGATGAACCAGCGTATAAATCAGCTTGATCTCTTCCTGACATGCATGTCCGGAAACATGAACATCCTGGAAAATAACCTCTGCACCCTTCATCTCCAGCTCGTTGATGACTCTCGTTACAGCTTTTTCGTTCCCGGGAATCGGATTCGAGGAGAAAATAATCGTATCGTTGGGTCCGATGGAAACCTTTCTGTGAACGCTCGATGCCATACGGCTCAACGCCGCCATGTTTTCGCCCTGGCTTCCTGTTGTAATAATAACGGTTCTGTCGTCCGGATAATCCTTCAGGCGGTCAATATCCACCAGCGTATTCTCCGGAATGTTGATGCAGCCAAGGTTCATGGCTGTATCAATGATATTTACCATGCTGCGGCCTTCGACCACAACTTTCCGTCCATATTTGTGCGCAGTATTGATAATCTGCTGTACCCGGTCCACATTGGATGCAAAGGTCGCAATGATCAGCCGGGAGCCCTGATGCTCATGGAAAATCGTATCAAAGGTATGTCCTACCGTCCGCTCAGACTGTGTAAAGCCTTTCCGTTCCGCGTTGGTGGAATCACACATCAGCGCCAGCACGCCTTTTTTGCCAAGCTCCGCGAACCGCTGCAAATCGATTGCTTCACCAAATACCGGAGTATAGTCCACCTTAAAGTCACCGGTATGGACAACCGTTCCCGCAGGAGAATGGATCGCCAGTGCAGCCGCGTCTACGATGCTATGGTTCGTCTTGATAAATTCGATCCTAAACTGTCCCAGATTTACGGACTGTCCGAATTTGATCACCTTACGCTTCGTGTGACCGAGCAGATTGTGCTCGCGCAGCTTGTTTTCGATCAGTCCCATCGTCAGTCTGGTCGCATAGATCGGAATATTCAACTCCCGCAGCACATACGGAAGTGCTCCGATATGATCCTCATGACCGTGCGTAATCACAAAGCCCTTTACCCGATCCGCATTTTCCTTTAAATAAGTCACGTCCGGAATCACCAGATCGATTCCCAGCATATCGTCATCAGGGAAAGAAAGGCCGCAGTCAACTACAACAATACTGTCTTCGTATTCAAAGGCAGTAATGTTCATTCCGATCTGCTCCAGTCCGCCCAATGGTATAATCTTCAGGCTGGGGCCGTCAATATTCACTTTTTTTGTTCTTTTCAAGCAAAATTACCTCCATTTTTATTTTTATAGCAGGGATAAATCACGTTGTGCTGCACGAAAAAGGTGCTCGCATTTATTCCTTTTCAAGCTCAATATCCTCGAGCATATCTGTAAAAATCGCAGCCACTGCATCCATTTCTTTATCGTCATCTACGATGCTGTAAATGGCTTCTTCGTCCTCCGGCGCAGAAACGTCCTTTAAAATCAGCGCTTCCGCATCGTCGTCTTCACTGTCTGTTACCAGAATATAATCAACTCCGCCGAGTCTGGTCTGTTCCAGCACAAAAAATTCAACGGCTTCCCCGTCCTCCGGGCAAAATGTAATCTTTTCCAAAGCTTAATTCTCCTGTCCGTTCTCTGTCTGCATCCGCTGTCTGTCCAGATATTCCTGTAAAATCAGCACAGCTGCAATCATATCCACATATTCCTTCCGGTTTTCCCGGCGCACGCCGACTTCCATCATCGTCCGGTCCGCTGCAACCGTCGTCAGTCTCTCGTCCATAAATGCCACCGGAAGTCCGGTTCTGCGTGCCAGCTTATCCGCAAATTCCTTCGTCTTCTCCACGCGCTCTCCCTCTGTGGCGTTCATATTTTTCGGAAGACCGAGCACAATCTGCCCGACCTCGTATTCTCCGATCAGTTCTTCAATTCGCTGCAGCGTATGGCGCAGCTTATTCTCTTCTTTTCTTCTGATGATTTCGATTCCCTGGGCAGTCACAAAAAGCGGGTCGCTGATGGCAACTCCCACTGTCTTGGAACCGAAATCAAGCCCCATCACTCGCATCCCGCTTCTCCTTGTTGTTCCTCTGGTCGCTCAGCGCTTCCAGTGATTCTTCTCGATGTACTCCTTGACCTTGTCGGACTGCAGAGCCTTCACCAGAGCCTGGATGGCGGGGTCGTTCTCGTGGCCTTCCTTCACGGCAATGATGTTGGCGAAGGTCTGGGCGGCCTCGGAGTCAGCGTCCTCGGAAGCCAGGGAATCGGTGGCGGGGTTCATGCCGCCTTCCATGGCGAAGTTGGAGTTGATGACGGACAGGTCGACCTCGCTGGCGGTCTGGGGCAGCATAGCGGCCTCCAGCTCCTTGAACTGCAGGTTCTTGGGGTTGCTGGTGATGTCGTTGGGGGTGGCGTTCAGACCGGCGTCCTCCTTCAGCTCGATCAGGCCCTGTGCGGCCAGCAGCTGGAGGGCGCGAGCCTC
>OFMA01002604.1_pt1 | contig 9958 bp, 9 predicted proteins | sample 1541011 | NCBI WGS metagenome assembly OFMA01 (sample SAMN04209225, study PRJEB22552) | human gut metagenome | biome: gut; material: feces | host: Homo sapiens | place: USA: Oklahoma
GGTGATTTCCAATCATAAGTTTGCAAAGCATTTTGAGGATTGGAAGGATAGTAAAGAAAAGACGAGATCCTATAAGATCACTGTGATTGATGATGGTACAAGCACAAATGAGAGTAGATTGGGAGCAGTTAAGGATATCCAGTTGGCAGTTGAAAAGTTGAATTTGACTGACGATTTACTGGTCATGGCCGGTGATAATGTGCTTGATTTCAGTCTTTTTCATTTTGTGGAGTTTGCAAAGGAAAAAGGAACCTCTTGTGTAATGTGCCATGAGGAAAATGAATTAAAGAAACAGCAAAAGACAGCGATTATCACAGTGGATAAGAAGGATTTAATCACTTCTTATGAAGAAAAGCCAAAGGAGCCGAAAGGAAATTTAGCGGTGCCACCATTTTATTGCTATAGAAGTGTTGATGTAAAGCGTATTCAGGAAGCATTGGATAGTGGATGTGGTTATGATGCGCCAGGTAGTTTTGCAGCATGGCTTAGCAAGCAGACTCCGATGCATGCTTATAAGATGCCGGGTAAGCGGTATGATATTGGAGATATTAGTAGTTATGAGTATGTGAAGAGTGTGTTCTCAAGATAAGTATACAAGGGAGAAAGTAATAATGAAGGAGTTTAAAGATTTGAAAATTGCCGTGGCCGGTACGGGATATGTTGGGCTTTCGCTGGCAGTGTTGCTGGCACAGCACCATCAGGTAACGGCTTTGGATATCGTTCCTGAGAAGGTGGAGATGATCAATAACAAGAAATCTCCGATTCGGGACGAATACATTGAGAAGTATCTGGCCGAAAAGGAACTGAATCTGACCGCCACACTCGACGGAGCCAAAGCCTACGCCGATGCGGACTTCGTGGTCATCGCCGCACCGACAAACTACGACCCGGTGAAGAACTACTTCGACACCAGCCACGTGGAGGAAGTCATCGAATTAGTGAAGAAAGTCAATCCCCATGCGATAATGGTCATCAAAAGCACCATTCCCGTGGGGTACACGGAAAGCGTACGCAAAAAGTTGGGTACGGAAAACGTCATCTTCTCGCCCGAATTCCTGCGCGAGAGTAAAGCCCTGTACGACAACCTCTACCCCAGCCGTATCATCGTGGGCCGCCCCGAAGGGGATGCCCGGCTAGACAAGGCCGCACACGACTTTGCAGCCCTCCTGCAAGAAGGGGCCATCAAAGAAAACATCGACACGCTGTTCATGGGACTGACCGAAGCCGAGGCCTTGAAACTCTTTGCCAACACCTACCTGGCCTTACGGGTATCCTACTTCAACGAGTTGGACACGTATGCCGAAATGAAGGGGCTGGACACGAAAGCCATCATCGACGGTGTGAGCCTCGACCCACGCATCGGAAGCCATTACAACAACCCCTCGTTCGGTTACGGTGGCTACTGCCTGCCCAAAGACACCAAGCAACTGTTGGCCAACTATCAAGACGTACCCGAGAACCTCATCGAGGCCATAGTGGAAAGCAACCGTACGCGCAAGGATTTCATTGCCGACCGCGTACTGCACACGGCCGGTTACTACGACTATTACAACCGTGGAGACTTCAATCCTTCCGAAGAGCGGAAATGCGTCATCGGCGTATACCGCCTGACGATGAAATCGAACTCGGACAACTTCCGCCAATCGAGCATCCAAGGAGTGATGAAGCGCATCAAGGCCAAAGGTGCGGAGATCGTCATCTATGAACCCACATTAGAAGATGGCAGCACGTTCTTCGGCAGCAAAGTGGTGAATGACTTGGATACTTTCAAGAGCCAAAGCCATGCCATCATTGCCAACCGGTATGATGCTTGTCTGGATGATGTAAAGGACAAGGTATACACTAGAGATATTTTTAGAAGAGATTAAGATTATGGTAAGTTATAATATAGATTTAACAGGTAAGACAATCCTTGTTACAGGTGCGGCTGGATTTATTGGCAGCAATCTTGTAAAGCGTTTGTTTAATGATGTGGAGAACATCAAGGTGATAGGTATTGATAGTATTACAGATTACTATGATGTAAACATCAAGTTTGAGCGTCTGAAGGAAATTGAGGCTATGGGTAAAGATTGGACGTTTGTTCAAGCCTCTATTGCCAATAAGGAGGCTATCGAAAAAATCTTCTCTGATAACCAGATTTCTGTGGTTGTTAATCTGGCAGCTCAGGCAGGTGTTCGCTATAGCATCACGAATCCCGATGCTTATATCCAAAGCAACCTTATTGGCTTCTATAATATCTTGGAGGCTTGTCGTCATCACGAAGTAGAGCATTTGGTTTATGCTTCTTCTTCATCTGTTTATGGCAGCAATAAGAAGGTACCATATTCTACAGATGACAAGGTGGATAATCCTGTAAGTCTATATGCAGCTACCAAGAAGAGTAATGAGCTGATGGCTCATGCGTATTCTAAACTCTATAACATTCCAAGTACGGGCTTGAGATTCTTCACCGTGTATGGTCCAGCAGGAAGGCCTGATATGGCATACTTTGGATTTACTAACAAGCTGGTGAAGGGCGAAACCATCAAGATTTTCAACTATGGTAACTGCAAGCGTGACTTTACTTATGTAGATGATATAGTTGAGGGTATCGTAAGAGTGATGCAGCATGCCCCTGAGAAGCAGAATGGCGAGGACGGTTTACCTATCCCTCCATATAGGGTATACAATATCGGAAACTCACATCCTGAGAATCTGCTGGAGTTTGTGAGCATCCTCCAGGAAGAGTTGATTCGTGCTGGTGTCTTACCTAAAGATTATGACTTTGAGGCACATAAGGAATTAGTTCCAATGCAACCAGGTGATGTACCTGTTACTTATGCGGATACAACACCTTTGGAAGAAGATTTTGGTTACAAGCCATCTACTTCTTTACGTGAGGGATTACGTGCTTTTGCCGAATGGTTTCAGAAATATTATTTGTAAAAAAGTTAAGTAATTAAGGCTGAATTAGTATAGATAACGCTGCCGCGTATCTTTTTCATGAAAATCGAAGATATGCTGGTTTTAATCTTCAGAAGGCATATTTTCTCTTATTCCTGGAACTATCTGTCCTCTCTCTATATATAGATGAGAAAAGGTATCTGAGCTGATGATAATTCAATAGAACGGAGGATTTATAAATAAGGATATTATTTGGTAGGCGAAGCACCACTAGCATTTTTTTTATGAGCTACTTTTCGCTTTTGGTGTGGAGCCTGCCTTTTGAATAACTATATAAAGTTAAAACAAAGATATAAAGCCATGAAAGGAATAGTATTAGCAGGTGGTAGCGGTACACGCTTGTACCCTATTACCAAAGGAATCAGCAAACAGCTGATACCAATCTTTGATAAACCGATGATATATTATCCTATTTCGGTATTGATGTTGGCAGGTATCCGTGAGATACTCATTATTTCAACACCTTACGACTTGCCTGGTTTCAAAAGACTCTTGGGAGATGGAAGTCAATTGGGAGTAAAGTTCGAATATGCAGAGCAGCCATCACCAGATGGCTTAGCCCAAGCCTTCATTATCGGAGAGAAATTCATTGGTAATGATTCCGCTTGTCTCGTATTAGGCGATAATATCTTTTATGGTGCAGGATTAAATCAGATGCTGCATCAAGCAGTTGTAGATGCTGAACAGAATAACAAGGCTACCGTTTTTGGCTATCGTGTAAGTGATCCGGAACGATATGGAGTTGCAGAGTTTGATGAGCAGGGCAATTGCCTCAGCATTGAGGAGAAGCCAGAGCATCCTAAGAGCAACTATGCTGTGGTAGGCTTGTATTTCTATCCTAACAAGGTGGTGGAAGTAGCTAAGCATATTAAGCCATCCGCTCGTGGTGAGTTGGAAATCACAACCGTCAATCAAGAGTTCTTGAAGGATAAGCAGTTGAAGGTACAGACCATGGCAAGAGGATTTGCTTGGCTTGATACCGGAACCCATGATTCCCTTTCAGAAGCATCAACCTTTATTGAAGTCTTAGAGAAGCGTCAGGGCTTGAAGGTTGCTTGTTTGGAAGGTATCGCATACCGTCAGGGATGGATTTCTGCAGAGCAACTCAGAGAAAACGCTCAACCTATGTTGAAGAACGATTATGGAAGATATTTGCTTTCTATACTTAATGAAAGCAAGGACACATTAAAGCAAAACTTAGAATTTTAAACAATTGTCTTTCTGTTTTCCAAGTATAAAACAGAAGACATAAAAATCATATATCTTATGGATAAGAAATTGATAACAGTAACATCTCCGTTACTGCCAAATTTGGATGATTTTCATGCTGAACTCCAGAAAATCTGGGACAGCAAGTGGATAACAAACAATGGTGATTATCACAAGAAATTGGAGGCAGCTCTTGCTGAGTACCTTAAAGTTCCTTATGTAAGCCTCTTTACCAATGGAACCTTGCCATTGCTTACTGCATTGCAGGCGCTTCGTGTAACAGGTGAGGTTATTACTACTCCATATAGCTTCGTAGCTACTACTCACAGTATTTGGTGGAATGGTTGCAAGCCTGTATTCGTTGATATTGATCCTGCTACTGGTAATCTTGATCCTAACAAGATTGAGGCTGCCATCACTCCTAAGACTACCGCCATCATGCCTGTGCATGTGTATGGAAAGCCTTGCGATACCAAGGCAATCCAGGATATTGCAGATAAGTATGGCTTGAAGGTTATTTATGATGCAGCTCATGCGTTTGGAGTAGAAGTAAATGGTGAGAGTATCTTGAATGCTGGTGATATGAGTACTTTGAGTTTCCATGCTACAAAGGTTTATAACACCATTGAAGGTGGAGCGATGATTATGCACGATGAGAAAACCAAAAAGCGCATCGATTATTTGAAAAACTTCGGCTTTGCAGGAGAAACAGAGGTTGTTGGCCCTGGTATTAATAGTAAGATGGATGAGATGCGTAGTGCTTATGGTTTGCTCAACCTGAAGCAGGTGGATGCCGCTATTGAGGCTCGTCATCAGGTTGCTATCAAGTATCGTGAGGCTTTGCGCAATGTTGAAGGCATTACCTTCTTCGATGATATGCCTGGTGTTCGTCACAACTATAGCTACTTCCCAATTTTTATCGATGCACAGAAGTATGGTATGACTCGTGATGAGCTTTATATGAAGATGAAGTCACAGAACGTGTTGGGACGCCGTTACTTCTATCCATTGATTAGTGAGTTCTCAACATATCGTGGCTTAGAGAGTGCTGATCCTGCAAACTTGCCTAATGCTCATAAAATGGCAGATAGTGTAATCTGCTTGCCTATGCATCATGCTTTGAGTGATGAGGATATTCAGAGAACTTTGGATTGTATTATTAAGTAAACAGATCTTTTATGGAACAAAAAAAAATAATGCTTCTTGGAGGTCTCCGTTATCTCCTTCCGGTAATTAAGGCAGCCCATAAGTTGGGTTATTATGTCATTACTTGCGATTATTTGCCTAACAATATTGCCCATAAGTATTCTGATGAATATGTCAATGTTAGTATCATAGACAAGGAGGCTGTATTGAAGGTGGCGCAGGAAAAGCAGATTGATGGCATCATGTCATTTGCTGTAGATCCAGGTGTGGTAACTGCTGCTTATGTGGCAGAGAAAATGAACTTGCCATTCCAAGGTCCTTATCAGTCTGTTTCTATCTTGCAGGATAAGTCCAAGTTCCGCCAGTTCTTGACCGAGAATGGATTTAACGTGCCAAATGCCAAGGGATATACATGCTTGGAAGATGCATTGAAGGATGTTGATTTCTTTAATTGGCCTGTGATAGTTAAACCAGTAGATTCCGCTGGTAGCAAGGGCGTGTCTCGTGTTGATAATCTAGAGAATTTAGCTAAGGCTGTAGAATATGCTTTGAGCGAGGCTCATAATGGACATTTTATCATTGAGGATTTCTTGGAGAAAGAGGGTAATTCGTCAGATACCGATTGTTTTACAATAGATGGAAAATTGGTGTATTGTTCTTTCTCAGACCAGCGCTTCGATGTGAAGGCTACCAATCCATATACTCCTTCAGCCTATAGTTGGCCTTCCACTATTCCTACTTGGGCTCAGGATGAGTTGCAATCAGAGTTGCAGCGATTGATGACATTGCTTGATATGAAAACAGGTATCTATAATGTCGAGACAAGACTTTGCACCAATGGAAAGCCTTACATCATGGAAGTTTCTCCACGTGGAGGTGGCAATCGATTGGCTGAAATGCTCAATTACTCAACCCGAACCAAACTGGTGGAGTGTGCAGTGAAGGCAGCAATGGGAGAAACGATTGACGACTTGAATGCCCCTCATTACTATGGTCATCTGGCAGAAGTCATCCTTCATGCAGATAAGGCTGGCATCTTTAAGCAAATAGATATTGCTGAGGATAAGCAGGAGCGTGTCGTTGAAACAGACCTCTGGGTATCACCAGGTGATAAAGTGGAAAGTTTTGACGGAGCGAACCATGCCATTGGTACCTTGGTTGTTCGCTTCAATACTTTGGAAGAACTAGAGGTTGCAATGAGCAATATTGAATCTTGGTGCAAGGTGGTTGTTGATTCACATTCTTAAATCACTCCCATATCAGTAATTAGTAGAAGTCGCTGTTTTTTTGTTCGAGCATTCAGTACGCTTGTTTACGGAATGCTAGGAACAGACAGTTGTTGAAAACATGAAAACTGTGACAGCAATGGCTGTAAATCAAGAGCTTGAACCTGCGAAATAGGCTACTAAGCTTGTTTTGTGTAATTAAGTTTAGATTATTATATAATGGATAATTATCAAATAGAATGCAGACGTTTTTCTTATGAAATTGTAAGTGCAATACTTGTAAGAGTTTCGTCATTATTTACCCCCCCCCTATCAGATGGGCTTGATATAGAGCAGTATGCTCATAAATTGTCAGAAAAGGCTATTTTTTTGACTTGTTGTGAAGCGGAGAAAATGGTAGGCTTTATAGCCTATTATCTCAATGAACAGGTCAAAGAATTTTATATTACATTGATATGTGTAGATAGTGCTTATCAAACTAATGGTATAGGAAGCCAAATGCTTGATAAGTTAATCAGAATTGCTAGGCAATCACGCATTTCATGTGAGACTATAGCTTTGGAAGTAAATAAGCAAAATTGTAAAGCTTATAGTTTTTATAAAAAACACGGATTTGTAGAACAAGAAGACAGAGGCACGAAGATCTTGATGAAAAAGAATCTTTGACATGAATTGCTTCTGTTTTCTTAAAGTAAAACAGAAGCAATGAAAAAGATTTTAGTTATAGGTGCTACTGGTTCATGCGGTGCATATACTACAGTAGATTTGAAAGCAAAGGGATATGATGTTGTGGCGGTAGCTCATCGCCCAAGTGATAATGGATTCTTTGAGGAGAAAGGAATTCCTTATTATTCCATAGACTTGAAAGACAAGTCCTCGTATGAGCAACTACCAAAAGACATAGATGTGGTACTTCACTTTGCTGGAGCAATGCCAGCAAGAATGAAAGGCTACAATCCTTATGAATATGTGGATAGTATTATCACTGGTACTCTCAACGTATTGAAATGGATGCGAGAGATTGGATGCAAGAAAATTGTTTTTGCCCAGTCGATAGCAGATATCCTCTACAAGTTTGGTACCACCGAACCAATAGATGATGATGTGGAGCGCAGGTTCCCATTAGCTACAGATCACTCTGTATATTCCATTTGTAAGAACACAGCAGTCAATCTCATAGAGCATTATCATGCACAATATGGATTCCAACGATTTATCGTACGTCTCCCAACCATATATGTATATCAGCCTAATCCATTCTATAATGTAGATGGAGAGAAAAGATGGATAGGTTATCGCTATATCATAGACCAAGCCATCAAGGGCAATACCTTGGAAGTATGGGGAAATCCTAGTTCAACCAAGGAAATGGTATATATAGGTGACTTTGTCAACATGATGGAGTGCTGCATCAAAGCAGAGCATGATGGCGGAATCTACAACATGGGTTGTGGCCATCCTGTATCAATAGAGTATCAAATTAAAAAGATAGCCGAGATATTCAATGGTGATAAGAAGTCAGACATTGTCTATAAGCCAGAGAAACCATCTTCACCTCAATTCGTTTTGAGTATAGAGAAGTCACGCAGGGAGCTAGGCTATGAGCCAAAGTATGATTTCGAGACCATGATGAAGTGCTTCAAGCATGATATGGAGACAGAGCCTATGGCTAAGATTTGGGGCAAGAAAGAAGATTATATGTAAAGTGAGGATACTGGGAGCGAAGGAACGCAAGATAGCTTTGGAGGTTCGACACCTCCTCCCAGTGCTAATTCGTAAAAAAAATGTAAGATATATGAAATTACATGTTAAAAATTGTGGTGCCATAGGTGAAGGTTCTATTGACCTGTCTAAACGCATTACGCTTTTGTGTGGGGAGAATGGTACAGGAAAAACTTATTTCTCCTATATGGTTTATGGGCTTTTGCAGACTCGTTTTCATGTCAAAAGTGATGAGAAAATTGTTGAGAAGTTGATAAACAATAAAACTGTAGACTTTCCGATAGACTATAAGAAAATTATGGAATATCGAAAAAACATGCTAGAGAGTGCAAAAGAAAATGTTGATTCAATTTTTGGTATTAGTACTATTGATGCAAAGAAAATATTCAAGGGGCTTCAGATAGATTTTCTAGATAGCGATGAAGAGGCATCTGATATTTTGAAAAAGGCAAAAATAGAGAAAAAGGCAAAAGTTCAAGGCATACAAGTTGTCCTATCTAAAAACGCAGGGGCAGACATGGTGAATTTGAAAATTATAGATAATGAAATACCTAGTGATGCTTTGATTAGTTTCAATTTCTTATTGTTCTCATTTGTCTATTATACATTGTCTGTTTATCCACTGAGTGGAGTTGAGGTCTTCCCAGTAGAACGCAATTCTATATACACTTTTAGCAAAGAACTTTCTATAAGAAAGCAAGAAGCGTGGGATAATTTACAAATGTTAGTAGATAAGGAACGAAAAGTAAACAAATTTGATATATTTTTCAATAGCAAACGTTATCCGTGGCCTGTTCGAGATGGGCTTATGGTAGCGGAAGATTTGGTTGAAAAAAAGAAATCGATGAGCCCTTATTATGATTTTGCGGAAGAAATTGAAAACGATTTACTGCATGGGGTAGTTCAAGTATCAAATGATGGAGAAATTCAATTTAAACCTTTGAAGTCAACATCAACTGTTTTGCCTATTCAAATGACCGCTTCAGTTGTTAAAACATTGTCTAGTCTTGTTGTTTACTTGAAATACATAGCTCATGAGAATGACTTGATTATTATAGATGAACCAGAAATAAATTTGCATCCTGATAATCAGATTGTTATTGCTAGAATCTTAGTGAAGTTGGCAAATAAGGGCTTCAGGCTGCTTGTAAGTACACACAGTGATTATGTTATAAGAGAATTCAACAATATGGTGATGATGTCTCAATTGAAAAATAAAGATACTCTGTTGCATTCTTGGAACTATTCAAAAGAGGAAATGCTAAATCCTAAAATTTTGGCGGTGTATACTTTCAAATATAAAACAAAACGAAGCAAGCGAGTTGTAATTGAACCTATTGAAGTTTCTGAGACCGGCTTTTCTGTTAAGAGTATAGATAGAACTATTGAGTTTCAGAATTCGGTAGGAGAAGAGCTTTTTTATTTGCTAAAATATACAGACGATGAAAATGAGAACACTTAATTGTATATTACAGGATTTGATTCAACCTCAATTCTTTAAAAAGGGAAATTCTTTTTCTGAAATCAATGATGGGGTAGATATGAATATACCAATTAAAGCAGGTAGCTTAAAGTATTCTTTACTTTCTTTTGACATTTCTATACCTAGAGGTGAAGTAGGACTTTTCCCATATTTCAAAAAGAAAGAAGGTGTTTCATTAGTGTCCAATAAAAATTGGACACGTTAATTAATTAATCAAATAGTCCCT
>OFMA01002609.1_pt1 | contig 9944 bp, 16 predicted proteins | sample 1541011 | NCBI WGS metagenome assembly OFMA01 (sample SAMN04209225, study PRJEB22552) | human gut metagenome | biome: gut; material: feces | host: Homo sapiens | place: USA: Oklahoma
ACGCGTCTGCCAATTCCGCCATATCCGCATATTTTGTTTTTGTGTCGTGGGCTTGTCGCCCGGAACGTTTGTTATTATACCACAGCTGTGGAGAATGTCAAGCGTTTTTTGAACTTTTTTGTGATTTTTTGTTTTCTTCCAGACAAGACTCCCCTGTTCGCTTGAAAAGAGACGGCTTTTCGATTCAATTTTCTTGCTGATCCGTTTTTGATGCGCTGGTCTTTTTGGTGGGCGCAGGCTGTTCGACGAGCTGAGCTGCTAAAAAAAACCCACCGGGGCTTTTTTCCCGGCGGAACGCAAGCGCCGGGCCTCAGCTGTTCGAATCCACCTGCGAGGGTGTGTCTTGGGGTTTTTGCAAAAGAAAAAGACCAGCGTATTTTCTACGCTGGTCTTTTTGGTGGGCGCGGGTGGATTCGAACAAGCCGCACTCTCTCCTGTGGCTTCTTGCCTGCGCTCAATCCAATGGTTTCATGCCGCTTTTTGGACTCCCACCAGAACGGCCGTTGCATCCACACGCACAGCGGTGCGCATAAAAGTGGGTTACAAAGTGGGTTACATTGCGAGCGCCTCCAGCGTGTCCGCCACTGCCAACGCAGCGGCTGCGTCCTGCCCCTCCACGGCGTGACTGTACCACCCAAGCGTGTCCATGCTCTTGCTGTGGCCCACCATGCGGCGCAGCTGTGCTGGCGATAGAGTGTCGGCCACCATGCTCACAAAGGTGTGGCGCAGCTCGTACAGACTGATGGGCGGCTCTATGCCATTGCATCGCTGGTAAAGCTGCCAGTAGTGATAAAGGCTCTGCTGGTTGCGCAGGTCAAAGACCCGGTCTCCCTCCCGCAGGGGGCGTCCCTCTTCCCGGGTGCGCTGGATCAGCTGGGCCTGCAGCTCAGCGGCAGCCATCGGATGCAAGATCACGGTGCGCAGCGCATTCTCGTTCTTTCCGCTGGTCTCCTCGTCCAGGGAGTTGATTGCCCGGCGGATGTGCAGGCGATCACCCTCCACGTCTGCGACCTGCAGGCCCAGCAGCTCCCCTGGGCGCAGTCCGGTCATCACGGCCAGGCGGTAGGCATGGACGTTTTCATCCAGCTCTACTTTCCCCCGCACTATACGGGTGTCGGTGGCCAGCAGCGTCCGCAAGGCTTCCGGCTGCAGGATCTTCTTGCCTTTGAGCCTGGCCGCCTTGGGGACGATCAGCTCATCCTCAGGGCGGAGGGCGGTATATCCGTGCTGGCGGGCCCACTTTACAAAAGCCACCTCCGTCCCACGGATGCCTTGCAGCGTTTTTCGGGAGAGGCCGCCTTTGCTCTTGCGGGTGGACTCCGGATCTAGGCAGCCTTCTTTATACGCACGATTCAGCACGTCCTGCAAGGCCCCCACGCTCAGATCGCCAATGCGCCGGCTGCCGATCACGGGCAGGATGTAGTTCTTGCCGAACTTTGCGATCTGCTCCACATAGCTGCTCCCGGCGGTGGCCTGGACGGAGACCATATACTCCTCCCAGACCTCCCGGCAGCGCTTGCTGGTGCTGACGATCCCCTCATCCAGCCAGGCATCTGCTTTGGCATTGGCCTCCCGCTGGCCGGTGCGGCCGGGTTTGGAGCTCGTAAAGGTGCGGCGCTCGCCGTCTTTTTGCACCTTGATCTGCCAGCGTTTCTGGTTCGGCAGCCAGGCCGCGGTATTCGTTCTTCTTCCCATAAAAAATACACCTCCAGAAGGGTACACTTTGACAAGCCTGCCCAAAAGAGGTATAATCGCAGTGTCGAGTGTGCGATGACCTCCTTTGGAGCGAGCCGCTTATCTTAACTCCCTCGGTGTTGGTAGCACCGGGGGAGTTTTTTATTTATCAGACCGCTTTGCGTCCCTCGGCTTTGCCGCCTGCAATGTAATGCTCATAGTACTTTGCATTGTCATCGCCAAACAGGGCAACCAGATCGGGGTTGTTTGCCTTGTATGCCGACAGATTGAACTCTGCGTTACCTTGGCGGCCTTCCTTCATTCCGCTGTTAATGAAGTGCTCAAGATACTTCCACTGGTTGTCTCCCAAGGAGACAGCCAGGTCCGCATTGTTTTCTTTGTAGAAATTGTAGTCGTATACAGACGAATACTTGTTCACCAGAACATCATATGGCTGATTGGTCGGGTCAATTCTGAAATGCCCGGAATACAACGCCTTTTGGTTGACAGTTTCTTTGCTACCGTCCATATAGATCACATCGGCCTGCGTAACAGCCAGCTCATCAATCGTCCCGTTATACCAAAGGTTATCCCATTCAACCGCATCGCAGTATACTGCATTTTGAAGTTCATCATCGGTCAGAAAAACAGCCGGTGTCATCCCCGAAGGCACATTGATATAGGAATCCCAATAGTACGCATTCCCATCCTTATCCAGGAAAATCCGATGTCCATTCCGCTCTTCTGCTCCGATATAATAATCCGTTGCAAGCTGTTGCTGAACTTGGAACGGGCCACGATTTCCCATAGATGACGGCGTCGCTACCGTAGTTGCAACGGTCCTGTCAAATGTCGTTGGTTCGATCGGCCCAACCAGACGCGCCTGCACCGAAGAATATCCGCGGATCGTGCAAGATGCACGGTCGCCCACCGCGTTAAACGGAACCATCGTGAACGTAACGTATTTAATGGTTTTGTTTGAATTATTCCGGAAGCAAACCGTGGGGCTGACGCCGTCAAAAGCATCGACCGTAAAATAGACGTCGGTGAGCTCGACCGCAGGCTTTGCCGCAAAGGCACCGCATGCGAGAATCGTCATCAGCGCCAGTGTAAAAACAACGCCCAAAAGCCTTCTTGCTGACTTTTTCATGATTCTCTCCTTTTTTCTGCTGAAAAGATCCCAGTTTTCTGCGATTTTTTCGTTTGTTTTCAGTTGTCAAAAGCCGTTGCATTTAACGCCGAATGGTTGTATAATGTTCTTGAACATAAAACCGAATCGGAGGATTGCCACATGACACGACAAGATTACATCAATGCCATTCTGAAATTGCTGGAAAAAGCCGATTTCCGCCAGCTGCGGCTTGTGTGGGTGTACGCAAGCCACCTGATCGGATGAGCCACCAGCCACCACGCGAGGGAAGCCTTTACGGGCTTTCCTCTTTTTTTTGCGTCAATTTTTCGGCCATGCGTTCCAGCAGCTCCCAGTCCGCCGGGCTCAGGCCTGCCAGCATTTCGATAAAACGCTTTTTAAAGGTGTCGCTGTCATCCTTGGTCAGGTCAGCCAGAAAGGCCGCTACCTGCTCGGACTGGGTGTCCTGCACGAACATTTCGCCCTCGCCCTCGCGCAGCCATGCTTCCCGGACGCCGAACTTATCGCAGATGTCTTTAATAGTACGGTCGCTGGGTTCAACGACATTAACCTCGTAGCTGCCGACGGTGTTCCGTTTAAGGTTCAGCCGGTCAGCAAACTCTTGTTGAGTCAGCTTTTCATTTTTTCTGACTTCTTTAATTCGTTCGCCTATCGTCATTTTGTTCACCTCCTTCGCCATCATTATAGCAGGTACAAATCAGAACGTCAAGACGTTTTGTTGGAAAAATCAACAAATATACTCTCGACAAATGTTGTTTAATGACTTATACTTGTTGTGCAGTCAACAAATGATTGCCAACGAAAAGAGGTGAAGAGGATGGACCGCTCTCCCCGCAGATGGGAGCACGCCACAACCCACCCGATGATGGCCGCATGGCAGCGGCCGAAACCATTCCGGTGACGCCGCCGGGATGGTCGTGGGAGCCACCCACAGAAAGGAGTGCTTAGTATGGCACGAAAGAGCAATTCCCTGAACCCCGCCATGTACGGCCTGACGCAGCAGGATGTGGAGCGCGTGATCCGCATTCACTCCATGTGCAAGGACATGGACGAGGACGCATTCGAGCAGATGGAGACCGCTGCGGCGTCCATCAATCTGGTGGCCAGTCTGAAGAAGCTGGACAACCGGCCTGTCGCATGAAAGGAGGACACAACATGACCGACAGCAAAAAGCCCGGCGAGCCGCTGGAGACGGCAGGCCGGGCGCAGAAAATTCAGCTTTCACAGCTGGACGATCGTATTCTCTGCCAAATAGATGAAACAGTTATCCAGAACGTGAAAGCCTACTCGTTCGCTCAATCCAGCAACGGGAAAGCGTTGCTGAATTTGAGCATTGAGGTCAATGCGGAAGTTGCGTCAACCACGATACAAGTGCAGAGGCAACCGCACTTGTAACCCATGAATGCCGTTCCATCGTTTCCGAAAACTTGGACAGCAACCCCCGCTGTGGAGGAATTTGCTCATTCACAATCATTTCAACAAGATCGATCAGCTTCTGGACTTGCTCCTTATCTGGCGCATTTTCAGCCTCTGCCCGATCACGCAGTTCACGAAAGCTCGTCTGATAGTTGATGGTTGCTGTGTTGGCTGTTCCAATTACAGAGCCATACGCTGTGCCGATATTGTAAATAGTGCTCTGGTGTTGTTCCGTTTCTTTCCGTTTTTTCTCGACCTCGGTCATATAGAACGCTTTTATTTGCTCCTGTTCCTTTTGGAAGTACGATGCCTGTGTTTCTGTGATATAAAGCCGTTCCTTTGCCGGATTGATAACAACATCATCTATTTTGATATCGGTCCCCGGGCGAAACCCAATATACAGGCGATTCGTTGCTTTTTCCCGATTTGGCAGACCCGGAACAGTCGCAACGATCTCACCGTTTCGCTCAATTTGCATATTCAAACCTTGCATCTCTAAAAAGCTCTCAAAAATCATTTTATCACCTCCTTTCCTGCTTGATTATACCGCAGAAGGGAGCCACTCACAAGGAGGTTCAAAACTACATGAACGACTTAACGACATTCACTAATCCCGAGTTCGGGCAGGTGCGCACGAGCGAGGAGGCCAGGCTGGAAGCCATGCGTCAGTGTGTGCTTGGGATGCTGGATATGGCACAGGTGAAGGCAGAGATGTCCCGAAAGCCAAAATGGAATCAGGTGCTGGAAGACAAGCTCGTTGATTTCGGGCTGGTCTTCCTCTCAACACTGGCGGCGGTTCTTACCGCACACGTCCTCATGGGCGTGTAAAAGGAGGTGGCACAAGAATGACTACACGGGAACAGCTTCTGCTGAATGCGCAGTTTAGTATGCTGAGCACCAAACTGGATGAAATCCTTTTATTGCTTAAAGTACGCCAGAACCCCGAAGATGGCGGCAATAATAGCACACAGGTCGATAATCGCTCTCCAGACAAGATGTGCAAGTGAACGAATCTTTCTTTCAAATATGGCAGCCTTCTTCAAGGTGTCCAGTTCTTCTGCTGAAAGACGATCGGATTTCATTTCTCGAGTCTCCAGCCACGCACGAGCATCCTCTAAAAACTTATTCACGTTTTTTCACCCCCTTTCCCGTCTCAGTATAGCACGGCAGGAGGGGGCAAGCAAAGGAGATACCATGACTGACATTACATTAACCTCCCGAAACGGGGAGGCGGTGACATCCAGCCGGGATGTTGCCAAACGCTTTGGCAAACAGCACAAGAACGTGATGCAAGCCATCGCAAATCTCGTGGCTGAAAATTCAGCCGCCAAATCCATGTTCTACCCCGCCACCTTTGAGAACCGGGGCAAGAGCTACCCCATGTACCAGATGAACCGGGACGGGTTCAGCCTTTTGGCCATGGGCTTCACCGGCAAAGAGGCCGTGGAGTGGAAGCTGAAGTACATCGAGGCTTTCAACGCCATGGAGCAGCAGCTGGCCCGCCAGCGGGAAAAGCAGATCAAGGTACAGGGCAGCCGCCGTGTGCGGGAAGCCCTGGAGCCGGTCAACGAGGCCCGGCAGCGGCTCCACGGCATCCGGCAGGGCCTGGAGGATGCAAAGCGCATGAAGGAGCGCACCGGGGCCGCTGTGGCGCAGGCCAAGGCCAACCACACGAAGGTGTGCAGCATCCTGCGAAGCTTTGAGGAGCAGGAAGCTCAGGCGCAGATCCAGTTGTCCAAGGCACTGGACCTGCTGAACCTGGTGGCCGCAGAGGAAGCCCTGGACGGTCCGGAAGTGCTTGCCGTGCTGGAGGATATGCTTGGCCCGGAGTGGGCCGCAGCGGCACTGCCTGCGGCGAATAAGGAGGGCTAACTTGTGGCCAAAAAGCAGTTTTTGAAGCTCCGGCGGCTGATCGAGGACCAGGGACTGGAGCAGCAGGAGCTGGCCGCCATGGTCGGGATCAGTACACGGACGCTGTCCAAGCGGTTGAACGCCCCGGAGGACGACGGCGGGTGGCTGTTCAAGGAAATCACCGCCATCTGCAAGGTGGTGGGGATCCCTCAGGAGCAGATCGGGGAGTATTTCTTCCCGGAGGTCAAAAAGGAGTGAAGAAATGACACGCTACATGATTTACATGCCGGCCGAAGGGCCAGACCGGTTGATCCCTTGCGGTGAGGGCGGAAGCCTGACCCTGAGCGAGATGGAAACGCTGGTGGAGGGCTCTATTGAGGTGTTTGACAGCTGCCTTGAGCCAGAGTGGGCAAGGGAGCCGGTAGACACTATCCGGCTGGTCGTTGGCGAAGACGCCTGGCTATTTGACGCCAAGCAAAACTATAGGGCACTTTTGCAGGCCCGCCAGCAGGATTGCAGCAAGATCGTAGGAGACGCTTTCTTGTGCGCTGAGGTGGATGGCGAGCTGATCGGCTTTACGCTGCCGGTGGCCCGGACCATCTGCGAGGAGTTTGGCATTGATGTTGATGTGGAGGAGGACGTATGAAACCTACTAAAAAAGCCCTGCTGCGCCGTGCAAAGCTTTGCTACACCGCCGCCATTGTGGCAGGTGTGGCCAGCCTGATGGTGGCCAGCGGCGTGGAGACGGCCGCCACGTTCGGCGGGATGATTGGGTATTCGCTGGCGGCTGTGGCCGTGTTTGCGCTGACCATCCCCTGTGTGCTGGCGGGACAGCAGGCAGAGCAGGACGCTGACCGCATCGGTAAGCCGGTGCATCGGCAGCACGCCCGGCCAGACGAGCACTGGGAGGAGGCAGCCAACCGATGAATAACGCCATTTATACCCGCACCTGCCAGATGTGCGGGGCAGAGATGCAGGGCGTGAACAGCCGTAAGCTGTATTGCCCGGACTGCCTGGAAAAGCGCAAGAAAGAAAATAACCGTCGCTGGAACGAGGAGCACCAGCAGGAGAAAAAGGCCCGCCAAAGACAGGACCGGATGGCCAGGAGCCGGAACACCCAAGACAGCGACCGCAATATTGCTGCCGTAGTCCGGGCGGCCGCAGCAGTCGGATGGTCTTACGGCCGTCAGGTCGCCCGCCTGGAAGGGAGGTGCTGAGATGTGCGCAAGCCTTTGCCGCCCCTCAAGCCCAACCCTTTCCGCTGCCCCATCCGTGCCCCAAAGCCCCGGGACTGCGCCTGGTGCGCCCACCGGGAGGACTGCCCCCGCCGGGCGGATGATCTGACAAGGAGGAATCGATAAATGTCTGTAACCATTACGGCCCTCGAGGCCGAAAATATCAAGCGTATCAAAGCGGTTGCGCTCACGCCGTCCCCCACGGGCCTGACCCTTGTAGGCGGCAACAACAATCAGGGCAAGACCAGTGTGCTGGATGCCCTTGCCTGGGCACTGGGCGGCGACCGCTTCCGTCCGGATGCTGCGCAGAGAGAGGGTTCAGTTGCCCCAGCTCATCTCAAGGTCACCCTTTCCAATGGCGTGATCGTGGAGCGCAAGGGCAAAAACAGCACCCTGACCGTCACCGACCCCACCGGGCGGCGCAGCGGCCAGCAGCTGCTCAATGCCTTTATCGAGCCGCTGGCCCTGGACCTGCCCCGCTTTATGGAAGCTTCCGACAAGGAAAAAGCAGATATTTTGCTGCGGATCATCGGCATCGGCACCGAGCTGCACGTCCGGGACATGGAGATCAAGGCGCTGTACGACAAACGCACCTTTACCGGCCAGTTGGCCCAGCAGAAGAAGCACTTTGCCGAGGAGCTGATCTTTTACCCGGATGCCCCGGAGGAACCGGTCAGCGCATCGGAGCTCATCCGTCAGCAGCAGGAGATCCTGGCCAGGAATGGCGAGAATCAGCGCAAACGAGCAAGGTTAGTGAGCATCAAGGAAAAGGCCCGGCAGTTGTCCCAACGTGTGCAGACCTTGAGCCATGAGCTGAGCGTTGCAGAACATGAGCTGAGTGCCGCCCAGGATGATCTTCAGGAGGCTCAGAAGTCTGCCGAACAGCTAAGGGATGAATCCACTGCCGAGCTGGAAGCTGCCATCCGCAACATCGAGGAGACCAACCGGAAAGTTCGGGCCAACCTTGAAAAATCCCGCGCTGAGGACGAGGCTGCCCACTATGCGGAAGATTATGACCGGCTCACCGACCAGATCCAGAGCAAGCGGGCCGACCGTATGGCTCTGCTTCACGGTGCTGGTCTGCCCCTGCCAGGGCTTAGTGTGGAGGATGGCGTGCTGACTTACAACGGCAAACACTGGCGGGATATGTCCGGCAGTGACCAGCTGCGGGTCTCTGCCGCCATCGTTCGCCGCCTGAACCCGAACTGCGGGTTTGTTCTGATGGACAAGCTGGAGCAGATGGATCTTGCTACCCTGCAAGAATTCTCCGCATGGCTGGAGGCCGAAGGGCTGCAGGTCATTGCCACCCGGGTCTCCACCGGCAGCGAATGTCATATCGTCATTGAGGACGGTATGGTCAAGATTGACGAACCGCCTATCGTCCCGGAACAGACCCAGCCCGCCAAGAGCTGGACGAAAGGAGCGTTTTAAATGAGTAAGTATGCAGTGACATCTGGCGTGCAGTCCGCGCCTGTCAAGGCTGTACTGTACGGACCTGAGGGCATCGGCAAGAGCACTTTTGCCGCCCAGTTTCCCGACCCTGTGTTTATTGACACCGAAGGCGGGACCAAGCGGTTGAATGTTGCACGCCTCCCCCAGCCCACCAGCTGGGCCATGCTGCTGGACGAAGTTGACGAGGTGCGCCGGGGCGGCGTGCCCTGCGGCACACTGGTCATCGACACCGCCGACTGGGCGGAACGGTTGTGCATCCAGTCCGTATGCGCCAAGGCGAAGGTGACCGGGATCGAAGATTTTGGTTATGGCAAAGGGTATACCTATGTAAAGGAGGAGTTTGCAAAACTCCTGGATGCATTGGAAGAGGTCCTGAACAGCGGGTGCAATGTGGTGGTCCTGGCCCATGCCGCCATCACAAAATTTGAGCAGCCGGACGCTGTGGGCAATTATGACCGCTGGAGCATGAAAACCTCAAAGCAGGTGGCCCCGCTGCTGCGGGAGTGGTGTGATATGCTGCTGTTCGCCAATTACAAAACGGTGGTGGAGAAATCCGGCAGCGGCGCCAATGCAAAGAATAAGGCCAGCGGCGGCAGACGGGTCCTATACACTACACATCATGCCTGCTGGGATGCAAAAAACCGCTTTTCTCTACCGGAAGAAATTCCGTTCGACTATGCCAGCATTGCTGCCTGCATTCCCCACGGCACGCAGCAGAAATCCCCTGCACAGTCTGCTGCGCCTGCATCAAAAGCCGAAGACGATATCCTGTCCATCCCGGCTCCACAGTCCCCTGAAATCGTACCCCAAGCTCTGCTTACGCCCGATCTCATCGCACTGGGCGTACCAGAAAAACTGGCTCCGCTGATGAGCGCCAACAATGTCACCCCGGAAGAACTGCAAGCTGTCGTGGGCAAGCGGGGATACTTCCCGAAAGATATGCCCATCCACAGTTATCCTTCCAACTTTGTGGACGGGTGCTTGATCGCCGCATGGCCGCAGGTGTTGCAGATGGTGCTGGATAACCGCGACCTGCCGTTTTGACCCTCTCACCGGGCCTGTCCGCCCTACGGCGGCGCAGCCCCGGAGCTCCCACGAAGGGGGAGCCAACCCTCTCACCGCTTCGGCCTGGCTTTGCCAGGGCCTTGCGGAGCTCCCCCAAAGGG
>OFMA01002615.1_pt1 | contig 9930 bp, 11 predicted proteins | sample 1541011 | NCBI WGS metagenome assembly OFMA01 (sample SAMN04209225, study PRJEB22552) | human gut metagenome | biome: gut; material: feces | host: Homo sapiens | place: USA: Oklahoma
AGGAGGGCGAACGATGGGAAGATTGATTGATGCGGATGATGTAAAGAAGATGATTTCTGATACATTTGAGAAGGAAAAAGATGTTATAAATAGCTTTTGGAAAATGGGTACGTTGATGGATAAGGTCGACGAAATTCAGACCGCCTACGATGTGGATGCGGTTGTGGAGCAGTTGGAAGAAAGAAGCGAAGAATATAATTCTGGTGTACGGTTGCATGGAAAGCCGGAAGAAATGCTTACGGATGAAGCAATCGAGATTGTGAAAGGCGGTGGAGTAGATGGCAATTAAACCGATTTTATTTAACACCGAGATGGTTCGGGCGATTTTGGACAGGAGAAAGACTTGCACAAGGCGAGTTATCAAACTGCCGGAAAATATGGATGGTATACCGGTTGGGAAAGGCGGAGATAGCAGTAATCCGCTTGGGTTCATGTATCCTGGTTGCATTAAAAGACCGCAGTATCAGCCGGGGGATATCCTGTATGTACGGGAAACATGGAAAAAGGCACCGAACGGATACTATTACTACGAGGATTGGCAAAGAAATGACATTGCCGATGTTACAAAGTGGAAACCATCCATCCACATGCCGAAAGAAGCGGCACGTATCTGGCTTAAGGTTACGGATGTGAGGGTGGAGCGGTTACAGGATATTACTCCAAAAGACGCTGAAAATGAAGGTGTCGGAAATCTTTTTTATGAAGATATCGGATATAGCGAAAAGAACTATGGAACCGAAGTAGACCCGGAATATGGAATTGCGAAAGAACAGTTTGCATGGTTGTGGGAATCAACCGTCAAGAAATCCGACCTTGACCGCTACGGATGGAATGCGAATCCGTGGGTGTGGGTTATCGAATTTGAGCGGTGCGAAAAACCGGAATGAGTGTGATATGTGCGATTTTGCAGACGATACACAGCCACCAAGGTATGGAGAGCGAACGTTGTATTGCAATGCTCCAGGTATTGGAGATGATGTGACAGATTATATTGCGTGCAGACCAGATTGGTGTCCGCTCCGGAAACTGCCGACCGACAGATCCACTGCATACGCGGATGAACCGGTCAAGAAATCCAAAGAGGGTTACACGCGTGCGCAGTGGCAGATTGATGCGCATGGATACTGGAGATCCTCCGGCAATCGGTTAATCAGTAAAGAAGAATTGAAAGAGTTTCCGGTGGACAGCTTACAGCAGGTGTACAGGGAGTACAGCCGCGGCAGCGTATACAACTATGGGGATCATGTGAAACTTGCGGAAGATCTGGACAAGGACGGGAAACTACCGGCAACATTTATGGTCGTTGCTCCGGGATCGTGGAACCAGTTGGAAGTGTGGGCCGACATCAACCGGATGCGAACCCTTAACACTACGCAGAGCCGCAGACGTGCCCAGATGCACGTATGCCCGTTACAGTTGGATATCGTGGAAAGAATCATCAACAGATACAGCAACGAGGGCGATACGGTCTATGATCCATTCGGTGGTCTAATGACGGTTCCTATGACCGCGGTTAAGATGCACCGGAACGGAAAGGGATGCGAACTGAATCCAGACTATTTTCGTGATGGAGTTGGATATCTGCAGGCTGCGGAGAACGAAGTGGATGAGCCGACGTTGTTTGATTTTATGCCGGAGGTAGCAAAATGATTAACGGTGAATTGATAGTAGACAACTTCGCCGGTGGTGGAGGAGCTTCTACGGGAATAGAATTGGCAACAGGATATAGTGTAGATATAGCAATCAACCATGATCCGGAAGCAATCAAGATGCACAAGGCGAATCATCCGAATACCAAGCACTACTGTGAAAATGTGTGGGCGGTGGATCCGGTAAAGGCCTGCAAAGGTCATCCGGTAGCACTTGCATGGTTTTCACCGGATTGCAAACATTTTAGCAAGGCAAAAGGCGGAAAGCCTAAAGATAAAAATATTCGCGGTCTTGCGTGGGTAGCCTGCAGGTGGGCGGGATTGGTGCGACCGAGAGTAATCATGCTTGAAAATGTGGAAGAATTTAAGACATGGGGACCACTTGGGCGGCGGCATCATCCAATCAAGGCAAAGCATGGGAAAACCTTTGAAAAATTCGTTCAGCAGCTCACAGATTTAGGCTATGAGGTAGAGTTCCGGGAGTTGGTTGCGGCTGATTATGGAGCACCGACCATGCGCAAACGATTCTTCATGATCGCGCGGTGTGATGGCAAGCCGATAGTCTGGCCAGAGCCGACACACGCACCGGCAGACAGTGACGAGGTCAAGGCTGGGCTGCTGAAACCGTATGTGGGAGCATACACGCAGCTTGACTTTTCTCTTCCATGTCCGTCCATTTTTGATACGTCCGAGGAAATCAAAGAGAAATACGGGATCCGGGCGGTACGCCCACTGGCACCGAAGACGATGGAGAGAATAGCACGAGGACTGAAAAAGTTTGTACTGGACAACCCGGAACCGTTCATTATCCAGTGCAATCATGGCGGGGAGCGCAGACCGAATAATATTCGTGAGCCGATGCCGACGATTACCGGAAAGCATGGGTACGGAATCGTGGAGCCGACTCTTGCACCATATATGGGGACAAATACAACGAATCATCCGGGTGGAAACTGCAAAGATCCGATACATACGATCACCACAGGTAATCAACAATGCCTTATTAGCCCAACACTTATTCAGTACCATTCCGAGACGGCGCAGGGAGAAGTCAGAGGACAGACAATTAAAGATCCAATCATGACCGTGGATGGTTCGAACCGGTACGGATTGGTTACATCGTTTTTAAGTAAATTTTATAAGAGCGGCACCGGGCAGGATATGAGAGAACCATTACATACCATTACTACATCACCGGGGCATTTCGGGGAAGTCAGAGCGTTTTTGATTAAATACTACGGCGATGCCACAGGACAGGATATAGAGCAACCACTTGATACGGTTACGACCAAAGACAGATTCGGACTTGTGACAATCGAGGGTGTGGATTACCAGATCGTAGATATCGGGCTGAGAATGTTAGAACCGAAAGAGTTGTACGGATGCCAGGGATTTCCGGATGATTACATAATCGACCATGATTATACCGGCAAGACGTATCCGCGGAGCGAACAGGTGCGCCGCTGCGGCAATGCAGTGTGTCCGCCGATACCGGCAGCGCTGGTCAGAGCGAATCTTCCGGAGTTGTGTGTTGCGGAGCGGATGTCAAACATGAGGATCGAGTCAGAGCAGACCGGACAGCTCCGGTTCGCATGAGAAGCTATAGTCCCCGCCAGCAGTAATGCGGCGGGGCGGAAAGAGAGGAAAAGAATGAGAATGATAGGATTTTCAAGAATGGCATATGAAGCACTTAAGGAGGAGCCAAGCGGCAGAATACCGGCAAGCCCGAAAATTATGTGGAAGAAGAGCAAGCCAGCAACAATCTGGTTGTTCTTATGCTTTACAGCACAAATTCCATTAAAATTACTGAAATACATCGTCATGGGGATATGTTTTATTCCTCATGCGATATACGAAGCATTGGATTGAATCTGACGCTATTGAAAGGGGGAATGTACTTGGATGAAAAAGAAATATACGAGATCTGCCAGAGCGTGGACAGCTTCATTACTGCGGAACTGACGGAATCCATCGTGCGCGGTACCAGTTACGATATGCTGGAAGCTCACCACGGCGTTATCCCTATCAGTAAGAGGGGATTTTATCGGAGACGCGGAACAGCGCAGCGACTTATGCGGCGAATGGAGATGATGCGCGGGAAATTTTTGTATAAAAAAATTGTAGTATATCGACAATTGAAAATTGTTGTTACTTTTTGCCGAATTGTGAGTTATAATTATAAAATAAAGCAAAGGAGCGGATGATTATGGGAAAAGAAAAAGTAATAGCATTGTTCAATAATAAAGGTGGCGTAAGTAAGACTACAACGGTTTTCAATCTAGGATGGATGCTTGCGAAAATGGGAAAACGAACGCTACTCATAGACAGTGATCCACAATGTAATCTGACAGGAGTTTGTGTAAATTCTTCCAAAGAAGCAAAATTAGAGGAATTATACAAATCTGGTATATCGACTATTAAGTCTGGATTAGAACCTGTATTTGGCGGAAACTTAGAACCAATTTCACCTGCACAATGTTATAAATTTGAAGAAAATAGCAATCTGTTCCTATTGCCAGGTCATATACAGTTTTCTGAATTTGATACGACCTATAATATTGCGGAAACAATGACAGGAAGTTTAAATATGCTAAAAAATGTTCCGGGAGCGTTTAGGAAACTAATCGTGTTAACGTCTGAAGAATATGATATAGACTATGTTTTGGTAGATATGAGCCCGAGCATATCTGCAACGAATGCTAATATTCTTATGCAGAGTGATTATTTTATTGTTCCATGTGCTCCAGATTATTTTTGCTATATGGCCGTTGAATCGTTAGTGTCAATTTTCCCAAGATGGTGTAATACATATGAAAAGATGAAGCAAAATGATGTGTTTAAAAGTGCATCATATAAAATGAAAGAGACACCGCCTATTTTTCTTGGAACAATTCAACAGAGATATAGACCTAGAAACGGTGGTCCAGCTAGAGCCTTTGCAGAGTGGATAAAAGATATAAATTTGCTTGTTTGTGAAAAATTGATGCCGGTGTTAAAAACTCAGAATATGGCATTTATGGGTAAAGAATATAATATTTGCGATGAGCCATATAATATAATTAACATTGCAGATTTTAATAGTCTTATTGCCCAATCGCAAGAACATAATACACCTGTATTTTTGTTAACAAAGGAGCAGATCAAACAGACAGGAGTAATATGGGATACTATGAAAAAAAGTAGGGATGATTTTTATGATACATTTGAAGAACTTGCAAGAAGAATTATTCTGATGACTAGTGAGAATTAACAATAGCAATAATTTGACTCACACACATGTTCTGTTGTATAATAATCGCATAAAACAGCGCCATAGAGCCGAATATATGAGACTATGATTAGTTTCGTGTATTCGGCTCTTTTTATTTTGTAGAGAGGAGGATGCCTGTGGCAAAAGGTAAGTACCAGGAGTGGCTAGAAACGGAAAAGTTAATATTGGTCGAAGGCTGGGCTCGTGATGGGCTTACTGATGTGCAGATTGCAGAGAAGATAGGCATAAGTAAGCAGACATTCTATGATTGGAAAAAGAAGTATATAGACTTTTCTGACTCCTTAAAAAGGGGCAAGGAAGTGGTAGATCGGGAGGTTGAAAACGCTCTCTTGAAGCGGGCGCTGGGATATCGGTATAAAGAGGTTACAAAAGAGCTTGTGACGGATAAGGACACCGGGATCAGTGAGCTGACTGTGACCAAGGTGGTAGAGAAAGAGGTTGTACCGGATACTACGGCGCAGATCTTCTGGTTGAAAAATCGCAAACCGGAAGAATGGAGAGATAAGCGAGTGGTTGATGATGGTAGTGAGGGAAAGGCGGCTGGACTTATCCAGAACATGCAGACCATAGCCGACATTCTGCAGCATCCGGTTGCTAACCGGAATATAAAAGATTTTGAGGAGGTGCAGGGCAATGAATAAACCGGCGCCACTCAGTCAGAGACAATATGATTACTTCCTACGGTGTTTTGACAGCTGGTTCAACGTGGCGGAGGGTGGCAAGCGAGGGGGAAAGAACGTACTTGCAACACTGATCTTCTGTTCGCTTCTGGAAACACATAAGAACAAAATTCATCTGGTGGCTGGTGTATCGAATGCAACGGCAAAATTAAATATATTAGATTGTGACGGATATGGTTTGCTGAATTACTTTGAAGGTAGATGCCGGGAAGGAAAATATAAGGATCGTGATTGTGTATATGTACAGACGAAAACGGGCGAAAAAGTTGTACTTGTATCCGGCGGCGGTAAGGATGGAGATGAGAAGCTGATAAAGGGTAATACCTACGGGATGGCGTATGTGACCGAAGCAAACGAGTGCCATCCGAAGTTTCTGAAAGAGGTATTCGACCGAACACTTTCCAGTTCCGACCGTAAGATATTTCACGACCTCAACCCGAAAGAGGAAGAACACTGGTATTACACGGAGATCCTTAAATTCCACGAGGAACGGCAGGAAAAGAATCCTGATTATGGATATAACTACGGACATTTCACTTTGGCGGATAACATGAGCATGACAGACGAGCAGATCCGGAAAGTGTTAAGCACCTATCAGAAAGGTACAGTGTGGTACAGGCGAGATATTAAAGGCGAACGCGCTGTTGCAGAGGGAATTATCTTCCGTAAGTTCGCGGAGGACAACGAGCCATATCTGTATGATGAGGATACGGATCCCTTGTTTGCCAGGGACATAAAAGGGAAATTGATACACAGACCATCCAAAATCACAATGGGCGTTGACTTTGGTGGAAACGGATCAATGACAACCTTTGTGCTGAAGCTTTACTTCCACGGATATCATGATCTGAGGACAGCGGAGGAAGCAAACCTGGAACTGTCACCGTACATTGACGCAGAGGCGATATGCAGTAAGTTCATAAAGTTTTATAAATACTGCATGGAAAAATATGGTTTTATTGACTGGGTATTCCCGGACAGTGCCAGCACCACGATGATAAACAGTCTGCGGAGTGCTGCGAGAAAAGAAGGACTGCCATACCGACATATTAAAGGATGTCGGAAAAATGAAGTATCAGACAGACCAAGGACATACGATATGCTGATGAATACTGGCAGATGGAAGGTGAACCGGAAGTGCTCAAAGCTTCGGAGCGCAATCGGGAAGTTGAAATGGGATCCGGATCACCCAGACAGACCGGAGGATAAGAATATCGGAAACTGTAACGACTGGTGGGACGCGGAAAATTATACAATTTTGGATTTTATTGAATGTGTTGACCTGGATAGATAGGAGTGTGGATTATGGAAAATTTTGTGGAAACATATTTAAAGGGAAAGGGCTACAATGTGAACAGCAAAGCGCAGGCAGTGATTAAGGAATGTGATAACTGGTACGCAAATCGTGTGATTGAAGATTTCCACGAGCGTACCACGGTGCACGGTACTCCGTATCAGCTGAACCGGATGGGATTTGCAAAAAGATGCTGCGCGGACGATGCAAATTTATGCGAAATAGCAGAGGTAAACGGAGGGAACAACAAAGAGCAACATGAGTATCTGGTGGATATTCTGGCACAGAATCGCTTTCTCCCTATGTTCCGTAAGCAGATTGAGAGTGTATCAGCCAAAGGAACGGCGGCTTGCTATGTGCGGCTGGACAATGCGGATATTATGTCCGACAATACGGTGCGCGGTGGAAACATCCGGCTGAATTATGTGTCTGCGGAAAATTTTATCCCACTCACAGTTGAAAATGATGAGGTGACGGAAGCCGCGGTTGCGGGAACGGGACTGGTTGGCGGAAAAGTGAGGACGACAGTTGTTGACTTTGTGAAGGACGAGCATGGCAACTATGTTTCGGAAACGAATGTTTTTGATGAATATGGCACGCTACTTCCTGATGTGACCACGGTGGTGCAGCTTGGCAGTGTAAAGCCGTTCGCTGTCCTGCGGAATGCCGAGGTCAATAATATCGATCACATGATGGGATATGGATATCCGAAGGTCTACGGGGCAATCGGAATCCTTAAAGCTGTGGATCTGTGCTTTAATGTGCTGTTCGGGGATTTGGACAAGGCAGACAAGCTGGTACTGGTCAACGAACTGTTGTGCAAATTTGACGAGGCCGGGAATCCCATCACTCCTAATGAGCAGGTTAAGAAAACGTTTGTTCTGCTGGGAGGTGAAAAACTTCCAGACCAGAAAGAACTGGTACAGGAGATCAATCCGGAAATCAGAGTGGATTCCATCACAAAGTCCTTTGAGCTGTGTCTGTCTCTGCTTTCGTCCATGTTCGGTTATGGGACGAAGAAATATAGCTTTGAAAATGGGCAGATCAAGACCGCAACGGAGTACGCCGGGGAGCGGCAGGATGCCATGCAGGAGTTAAACAAACAGCGCACCGAAGCGGAGAACTATGTCAGGGATATTTGCAAGGCAGTGCTGTGGTTCTCCAATACGTTCCAGGAAACAAATTGGGACTTGGATGAGGAGATCACGGTGGATTTTGATGATTCGTATGTAACCGACCGCCAGAGCGAACTTGAGAGCAAGCGTGCGGATGCATTGTCATTCCGGGAGATCCCGATGCTGACCATCTGGTATCTGATGGATCGCTATCAGCTTTCAGAGAAAGAAGCTACGAAATATTACCAGGAGGGACAGGCAGATCCGGACACAGATGATGAAACGGAGGATTAAGGCATGGCATTGACAGACGAACAGCTGGAATTGCTCGGGAACAGGCTTGTACCACTATATCAAGAACTGGAGCAGGATGTGATCGCGGATATTGCACGCCGGGTAAAAAAGACCGGGCGGTATACGGAGACAGCCGAGCTGATGGCAAGGGCATTGATGGAACAGGGGTATTCTCCGGCAAGGATTCAGCGCGAGGTCATGAAAGTCCTGCGTGCTGACAAAGAGTATCAGATGGCAGTGGCAGAGCATACCAAAGAGTATAAACAGTATGTGGCAAGCGAGATCTCCAGAGTTGTGGCGGAAGCTAAGGAGCAGGGGAATGACATTGTGGCGGATGCCGGAAATATGGCTTTTAATGCGGATCTGTCTATGTGGGAGCAGGCGGGAAAAAGTCTGTCCCAGCCATCCGGGTTCCATCAGCTTGTAGATGCTATGGCAGTGCAAACGAACGGCGAACTCAAGAATCTAACGAAATCTCTCGGCTTTAAGAATATCGGATTTACAGCCCTTGAAAATGTATATCAGCATCAGCTTGACCTTGGGTTGATTAAGCTGACCAGCGGAGCGTATTCGTGGCAGCAGGTGGTCAATGACTGTGTGCGGGAACTGGCACAGAGCGGACTGCGGACGATCGACTATAAGAGCGGCAGGAGCATGCAACTTGATACTGCGGTCAGAAATTGTATCCGCACGGCATCCGGTCAGCTTGCCGGGAAAGTAACCATGCTGAATATGGACTCGACGGGAGAAAGACTTGTGGAAGTGTCGCAACACTGGGGTGCGCGGTCGGACGGGTCCTGCGGTCACAGCGATCATGCTTACTGGCAGGGCAAAGTATACACGACAGATCGGAGCGGTCACAGGGCGGAATCAAGGCGGCTTGGTTATCCTATCCGCAATCTGGAGGATGCTACCGGATATCCGTCTGATCCGCTTGGACTGTGTGGGTATAACTGCCGTCATAGCTTCTATGTATTTTTCGAGGGGATATCAGAACCGAACCAATGGGATCCGGAGCCTGCGCCTGTCACGGTAAATGGCAGAGATTATGACTATTACCACGCAACACAACGGCAGCGGCAGATGGAACGTCAGATCAGAGCAACCAAGAGGGAGATTGAAGCACAGAGAGCGCTTGGCGGAGACGCAAAGGAGCTGCAAAGCAAGCTTCGGAAGCAGACGGCGGACTATAAGCGATTTAGTTCGGATGTGGATATCAGACCGAAAACGGAACGGCTCAGAGTACAGACGGGGAGCAGTGACCTAAGCAAGACAAAAACCATGAAATGGATTTCAGATCAGTACAGTGGTTATACTGCAACGATTCCCAAAAGTTGGAATAAAACAGTAAAAGATGCTGATGCTGCATTAAAAGGTGCGAACCCTAAATATGTAAAAATCCCGAGGTTATATGATAAAAATGAGGTGTTGTATCATACGAATTGTGTTAATTCGACAATCGCGTATGAAATGAGATGCCGGGGATATAATGTAATTGCAGGAAAGGCAAATTCAAGTTTGCCGAAATATCTTTCTAACTTTCCCTATTTTACAGGCTTTCCAGCCAATCCGTTAGTGAAATGATATGTATTTTCCCTTATTTTTGCCCTTATGAGATAATCGTAAG
>OFMA01002624.1_pt1 | contig 9900 bp, 9 predicted proteins | sample 1541011 | NCBI WGS metagenome assembly OFMA01 (sample SAMN04209225, study PRJEB22552) | human gut metagenome | biome: gut; material: feces | host: Homo sapiens | place: USA: Oklahoma
GAGCCCTGGGTGCGGGGGCAGCAGCGGTTTCCACTACAAATCAGAAGGTATGGAAATTATGAGGCTGCAGAGGCATTGAGCCGCAGCCAAGAAATGTATTGGAGGATTTTTATATGGCAAAATATGTTATGGCGCTGGATTCCGGAACGACCAGTAACCGCTGTATTCTTTTTGATGAAAGTGGAAGGATCCGCAGTGTGGCGCAGAAGGAGTTTATCCAGCATTTTCCGAAACCGGGATGGGTAGAGCATGATGCAGGTGAGATCTGGTCCACACAGCTTTCTGTTGCCAGAGAGGCTATGAACCAGATTGAGGCAACGGCAGAGGATATTGCAGCGATCGGTATCACCAATCAGAGAGAGACCACTATTGTCTGGGATAAGAATACGGGACAGCCGGTTTATCATGCCATCGTATGGCAGTGCAGGAGAACCTCAGAATACTGCGACAGCCTGAAAGCAAAGGGACTGGAAGAAAAATTCCGTCAGAAAACAGGACTTGTTATTGATGCGTATTTTTCTGCCACCAAGGTAAAATGGATCCTGGATAATGTGGAGGGTGCCCGCGAAAGAGCAGAGAAGGGAGAGCTTCTGTTTGGTACCGTGGAGACCTGGCTGATCTGGAAGCTGACCAAGGGAGCTGTTCATGTAACAGATTATTCCAATGCATCCAGAACGATGATGTTCAATATCAATACACTGGAGTGGGATGATGAGATCCTGGAGGAGCTTGATATTCCGAAATGCATGCTCCCGCAGGTAAAAGAGTCCAGTGAGATTTATGGTGAGACAGATCCGTCCTTTTTCGGTGGAAGGATCCCGGTAGCCGGTGCTGCCGGGGACCAGCAGGCGGCGCTGTTCGGGCAGGCCTGCTTTGAGAAAGGTGAAACCAAGAATACATATGGAACCGGTGGCTTTCTTCTGATGAATGCAGGAGATAAACCGGTATTTTCCAATAACGGGCTGGTTACAACCATCGGATGGGGACTTAACGGAGAGATCACTTATGTTCTGGAGGGATCCGTATTTGTGGCTGGTGCTGCGATCCAGTGGCTTCGTGATGAGCTTCATCTGGTGGATTCCGCATCGGATACCGAGTATTTTGCGGGAAAGGTACCGGATGCAAACGGCTGCTACGTCGTGCCTGCATTTACAGGACTTGGAGCTCCTTACTGGGATCAGTATGCCCGTGGCACGATCGTGGGATTGACCCGTGGTGTAAATAAGTATCATATTGTGCGTGCGACTTTGGAATCACTTGCATATCAGGTCAATGATGTGCTGGAGGTTATGAAGGAAGATGCAGGAAGTGACCTTGCAGTTCTTCGTGTAGACGGCGGAGCAAGTGCAAACAATCTTCTCCTGCAGATCCAGGCCAATATCAGTAATGTGGCTGTAGAACGTCCGGAATGTATTGAGACAACTGCTCTTGGTGCCGCATATCTGGCAGGTCTTGCTGTGGGATTCTGGGAAAGCAAGGAGGCAGTACTGGAAAGCCGTGATGTGGAACGTATTTTCCGCACGGAGATCGATGACGAGAAGCGAAATGCCATGGTAAAAGGCTGGAGAGCTGCAGTAGGCTGCTCCAGAGACTGGATCAAAAAGATCCAGTAAAAGATAAAAAAGAAAAGTCATGCAGCGGGACCGGATGAAAATGTCCTGTGCATGGCTTTTTTGCGTTTCCGGAATGTCACAGACAGACCGGCATATAAGCGATCGTGGAACAGATCCGCCGGAGCTTACAGAGTGGTCAGATCGATCCTGTAATCGTCGGAACCCTCTCCGTCAGCAGTGTAGTAAGCTGCTCTTTCTTCTGCATTTACATAGATGTGGAGCTCTTTGCCTTTCAGGCCCTTTGCTTCTGCATCTTTCTTAACAGCTGCCTCAAGGTCGGCAACTGTGATGGATGTCTCAAAAATTTCAAGTGTGATGCCGCTGATCTTATGATTTTTTACAGTGTTCTTAACTTCTTCTACTACTTCTGGTGCCTTGGCTGCTACAGTCTCTGTTGCCTTTTTGACTGCTTTAACGGTTTTTTCAGCTGCAGGTGTTTTTTCAATCTTTTCTACAGTTGATTTCACGGTAGCTTTGGCCTTGGTGGTTGCGCTCTTCAGGTTGCTTGTTCTGCTGTTTCTTCTTTTTTCCATAATGGAACACTCCCTTCCGCATATTTCGCTGACAGAACGGATCTGCCGGAATATGTACCTGTTTACAGTAGCATGAATCCGGTGGAAAGTCAAATTTTTGCTTGGGTGTTGCATTTCCGGCAGTTGTCGTATAAACTGGATTACAGAGAAAATCAGACAGGGGTACAGAGATTGAAGAATATTCAGGAAGATATTAAAACAGGAAAATTTAAGCAGGCATATCTCCTTTACGGTGAGGAAGCCTATCTGAAACAACAATATAAAAGAAATCTGGTGAAGGCTCTGAACCCGGACGATGATACCATGAATTTTACCAGATATGAGGGGAAGGGGATCGATGTCCGGGAGCTTTTGAGTCTTTGTGATACCATGCCCTTTTTTGCAGAGCGAAGAGTAGTCCTTCTTGAGGATACGGGATTCTTTAAGAACAAATGTGAGGAACTGGCAGATTATATGAAAGCTCTGCCGGATTATCTGTATCTGGTGTTCTGCGAGTCTGAAGTAGATAAAAGAAGCCGTATGTACAAGGCGGTAAAAGCCTGCGGCAGCATCGGGGAATTTAAACAGCAGGATGAAAAGACTCTTATGCGGTGGGCAGCAGGGATCCTTGGAAAAAATGGCCGCAGGATCACCCAGAGAGATGTGGAGCTTCTGCTGACCATGACGGGAACAGATATGGGAAATATAAGGATGGAGCTGGAAAAGCTGATCTCCTATACGGTCGGAAGAGATGTTGTGACGGCTGCAGATATCCAGGCTGTCTGTACCACGCAGACAACCAATAAGATCTTTGATATGGTGCGTGCGGTGACGGAGAAGAACCAGAAGCGGGCCCTGGATCTGTACTATGACCTTCTGACTCTTCGGGAACCGCCGATGCGGATATTGTTTCTTTTGGCGAAACAGTTTCGTCAGATCTGCCTGACCAAGAAAATGTCACAGGAGGGTCTTTCTCAAACCGAGATCGCTTCCAAACTGGGAGTACCCTCTTTTGTTGTGCGGAACCTGGCATCCTGTGCCAGATCCTACACTGTGGAAGAGCTGGAGAATGCTGTGCGGGATTTTGTGGATGCGGAAGAGGCGGTAAAGACAGGTACACTTGGAGATGTGCTCAGCGTGGAGCTTCTGATCGTGAAGTATAGCTCGGCGAGAGCAGTGAGAGCCTGAGTTTTACGGAGACGGGTTCTGCCACAGGGTCGCTCCGTTGTCCCTGAGCCATTTTTCGCAGGCTTTATACTCCGGCATCACAGATGCCACCACTGCATAAAAGGCAGGGGAATGATTCATTTCTTTTCTGTGGGAAAGTTCGTGTACCACAACATAATCCAGGACTTTTTCCGGGGCGAAGATCAGCCGCCAGTTGAAATTCAGGTTTCCTTCGCTGGTGCAGCTTCCCCAGCGGGTTTTTTGTTCCCGGATCGTGATACGGCCGTAGGTTACGCCCATTTTTCTGGCGTAGGCTGCGGTTTTTCTTTTGAATATTTTTCTGGCGGATTCCATATAATAACTGCGGCGGAATTCCGAAAGAGGCGGGTTTTCAGCCTGGGGCTGTGCCGGCTCAGTGGCAGCGTGTGAGAGATGCTCCAGGATCCAGCTTTCTTTCTGTGAGAGAAAACGATGGATGGTGGAATCTGGCATTGTGTGTGGAGCGCGGACAGTTACCTGACCGGAAACGCTGACCTGGATCGCCAGGGTTTTCCGACTGCTGCGGATAATGCGGTAGGGAAAGGGATGGGATATCATAAAAAACTCCTTTTGGTCAATACAGAAAGCTATATACAAAACAGAAATCTATATACAAAAAAGACAGTCGCTGACGGTTCGACTGTCTTTCCTTTTACTTATAAGCTTATAACTAAAATATTCCGTGGTCTATTACGCAATGCTGTTGACAGCTTTGGAAAGACGGGAAATCTTTCTGGCGCAGTTATTTTTGTGATAAACGCCCTTGGATGTAGCTTTGCTGATTGTGGAGATTGCGTCCTTAAGAGCAACCTCTGCAGCTGCCTTATCCTTATTCTCAACTGCTGTCTCAACTTTCTTGATGGAAGTCTTAACTGCAGAACGGATTGCTTTGTTTCTTGCAGCCTTAGTGCTGTTAACTAAGATTCTCTTCTTTGCGGATTTAATGTTAGCCAATTCGTACACCTCCGATTCCTTAAAAATATAATATTAAATTACATTCACAGGAACAGACACGGGCGCTCCTATGAAACATGCTTATATATATTATTATACGTGCACAGGAATGTCAAGATGTTTTTTGCAAAAATTCCAAAAAAATATGCAAAAAATACCAGATGCTGTGTGGGAAAGGGGAAATGACACATATTTATGGGAAAAAGGGAAATAATGAAAGGGAAAACACCGGTAAAGTTGCAGATAGCAGTGGAAAAGTCTTTGCAATCTTACAGAAAAAGAGGATGAGAGTATGGCTGGAAGGAGCAGAATCAGAACAGACCTGGCGCTGGAAGCAACGGAACGCTTTCAGGAGGAAAATGTAGAAGTACGTGGAGTAGAGATCAGGGAAAGATACGATGAGGAAAAGGATGTTCGGACTACCGTAGTGCGGATCACAACGGAAAACGGAGCCAGGACCATGGGAAAACCACAGGGGACCTATATTACCATTGAGGCACCGGATCTTTCCGTTCCGGATGAGGATTATCACAGGGAGATCTCGGAAGAGGTGGCACATCATTTGAGGGAGCTGATCGATCTCGGACGGCAGCAGTCGATCCTGGTGGTAGGCCTTGGAAATCAGGAGATCACTGCGGATTCCCTTGGTCCTCGTGCAGTTTCCAATCTTCATATGACAAGGCATGTGATCCGGGAATATGGGCTGAAGAGCAATGAACATATGAAAATGCATCAGATCAGCGGTATCGTTCCGGGTGTGATGGCACAGACCGGAATGGAAACTCTGGAAATTGTTCGGGGTGTTGTTTCTGAGACAAAGCCGGATGTGGTGATCGCCGTAGATGCGCTGGCGGCCAGAAGTACGACAAGACTTAACCGGACGATCCAGATCACGGATACCGGGATCAGTCCGGGCTCCGGCGTGGGGAATCACAGGGAAGGCCTGAATGAAGAGAATCTTTCGGTCCGTGTGATCGGGATCGGTGTTCCGACTGTGGTGGATGCGGCTACTATTGTCCATGATTCCATGGCAGAGCTTCTGGAGGCACTGGAGGAAGATGAGCAGAAGGAGTTTCTGGAAGAAATGATCTCACCGAAGCTTTACACCATGTTTGTAACACCAAAGGATGTGGATGAAACGGTACGATATTTAAGCTTTACCATTTCCGAGGGACTGAATCTGGCTTTTTCCGATAGTCTAATCGAAGAGGACAGGTCATAAAATACCATAAGAGGTGATCGTGGGTGACGAATATCCAGAGGGCTTTCTGCGTGGTTTTGAGCCTGATCTTCCTGGGTGTGGTGGCTGTCCTTCCGGGAGATTTTTTTAGGCATGGTGAGATCTACAGACAGCTGCCGCTGTATTGCTTTCTGGAAAAGAAAGCTCTGCAGAAGGAAAATGGCAGAGACCGGGAAACAGAGATGCTTTTGCAGGAAAAAAACGCAGAGCATCTGGGTGAAGAAGTGGAAGCAGAGAACCGAAAAGAGCAGGAGACGCTGTTGATGGCCGAGGCGGAAGAAGTGGAGAAGAAAGAAGCCCTTCAGAAGAAAGAAGAGCTTCAAAAGAAAAAAGAAATTCAAAAGAAAGAAGCGGAAGAGGCAGAGAAAAAATCTCCTGACGGCAAAAAAAATGAAAAGGAAACTGTTAAGGGAAATGCAGAACAGGAAGTTGCAGAGCCAGAAATTACAGAGCCGGGAGGTTCAGAACAGGAAGCTACGGAGCCGGGGAACACAGAACCGGAGACTCCTCCGTCAGAGGAGAACCGATCCGGTGAAAATACTGCGAAGGAACAGGAGACTGTGGCACTGCCACATCCGCAGATTGACTTGTCTCAGGCGAAACTGGCAGATTTTGACTATGTGATGAATCAGTTTTTTATATTGGATTCCAATACGGAAACGAATGCACAGCAGATCAGTGCGCCCCGTTTTCTGAAGGAGGATCTGTCCGTTAAAAAGGATTCATCGGTACCCCAGATCCTGATCTATCATACCCATTCCCAGGAGGCTTTTGCAGATTCAAGAGAAGGACAGACTGAGGACACCATCGTAGGAGTGGGAGATCATCTTACTGAACTTCTGGAAAAAACATATGGATACCAGGTCATTCATATAACAGATGCCTTTGATATGATGGGAGGAACACTGGACAGGAGCAAGGCTTATGATTATGCCAGGGCATCCATAGAAAAAGTGCTGGAAGAAAATCCCACCATTGAAGTTGTGATCGACCTTCACAGAGATGGTGTGCCGGATGAGCGTCATCTGGTAACGCAGGTGAATGGAAAACCTACTGCTCAGCTGCTTTTTTATAATGGATTAAGCTATACAGTCAGTCAGGGGGCAGTGAGTTATCTGCCCAATCCTTACATAGAAGAGAATCTGGCATTTTCCTTTCAGCTGGAATATCAGGCGGCACAGTATTACCCCGATCTTTACCGGGGGATCTATCTGGCAGGTCTTCGCTATAATCTGCATCTTAAGCCACGGGCCCTGCTTCTGGAGGCCGGAGCACAGACAAATACCGTGGAGGAAGTCCGAAATGCCATGGAACCATTTGCAGATATCTTAAACAGAGTTCTGAAAGGCAGTGACAAAGAAGGCTGAAATATGATATGATAAAGAGCAGTATGGAAAAATATGCGTTCTGAACGCTTTATACGAGAGAAATTTAAGGAGGACTTCCTGAATGATAGACCAGAGTAAAATTCGGAATTTTTGTATCATTGCACATATCGACCATGGCAAGTCAACACTTGCGGACCGTATCATCGAGATGACGGGACTTCTTACCGAGAGGGAAATGCAGGCCCAGGTTCTGGATAACATGGACCTTGAGAGAGAACGAGGAATCACCATCAAATCCCAGGCGGTTCGTATTGTATACAAAGCCAAGGACGGAAATGAGTATATTTTTAACCTGATCGATACCCCGGGACATGTGGACTTTAACTATGAAGTTTCCCGAAGCCTTGCTGCCTGTGACGGAGCGATCCTTGTTGTGGATGCAGCACAGGGAATCGAAGCTCAGACACTTGCCAATGTATATATGGCACTGGACCATGATCTGGATGTGGTTCCGGTGATCAACAAGATCGACCTTCCAAGTGCGGATCCGGAGCGTGTTATCAATGAGATCGAGGATGTGATCGGAATCGAAGCGCAGGATGCACCGCAGATCTCCGCAAAAACAGGACTGAATGTAGACCAGGTCCTGGAGCAGATCGTCAATAAGGTCCCGGCGCCGGCGGGGGATGTGGATGCACCTCTGAAGGCTCTGATCTTCGACTCTGTTTATGACCCTTATAAGGGTGTTATCGTATTTTGCAGAGTGAAGGACGGACGTGTGAAAAAGGGCACGAGGATCCATATGATGGCGACCGGATTCACCACGGAGGTTGTGGAGGTTGGATATTTTGGAGCGGGTCAGTTTATCCCGTGTGACGAGCTGACAGCAGGTATGGTCGGATATATCACAGCCAGCATCAAGAATGTCCGTGATACCCGCGTGGGTGATACGGTAACGGATGCGGACAACCCCTGTGCAGAGGTACTTCCGGGATATAAGAAGGTAAACCCTATGGTTTATTGTGGCCTTTATCCGGCAGATGGTGCCAAGTACGGCGATCTCCGTGACGCGCTGGAGAAGCTTCAGCTCAACGATGCTTCCCTTTATTATGAACCGGAGACATCGGTCGCCCTTGGATTTGGTTTCCGCTGCGGCTTCCTGGGACTTCTTCATCTGGAGATCATCCAGGAGCGTCTGGAGAGAGAGTATAACCTGGATCTTGTAACTACAGCACCGAGTGTTATCTATAAGGTCTATAAAACCAATGGTGAGATCATCGAGCTGACCAATCCCACCAACCTTCCGGATCCTTCAGAGATCGAATACATGGAAGAGCCTATGGTGAAGGCGGAGATCATGGTAACCACAGAGTTCATTGGTGCGATCATGGATCTCTGCCAGGAGAGACGTGGTCAGTATGAAGGCATGGAATATATGGAAGAAACCCGTGCACTCCTGAAATACAGACTGCCGCTGAACGAGATCATTTATGATTTCTTTGATGCACTGAAATCACGTTCCAGAGGTTATGCATCCCTGGATTACGAACTGGACGGATATGAGAGAAGTGAGCTTGTGAAGCTGGATATCCTTGTGAATAAAGAAGAAGTGGATGCTCTTTCCTTTATCGTGCATGCAGATACTGCTTACGAGCGCGGAAGAAAGATGTGTGAGAAGCTGAAAGACGAGATCCCGAGACAGCTCTTTGAGATCCCGATCCAGGCAGCTATCGGAAGCAAGGTCATTGCCAGAGAGACGGTAAGAGCCATGCGTAAAGACGTACTTGCCAAGTGTTACGGTGGAGATATCTCCCGTAAGAAGAAGCTTCTGGAAAAACAGAAGGAAGGTAAGAAACGTATGCGTCAGGTAGGTAACGTGGAGATCCCGCAGAAGGCATTTATGAGTGTCCTGAAGCTGGATGATAAATAGGAGATGACTTTTTGAAAAAAAATATAAAAAAACTGTTTCTGGCAGCAGGACTTCTGGCTATAACAGGAGCTCTGCTTACCGGATGTGGTTCAAAGAAGAAAAATGCAGAAGAGGAAAGTGTGATCAAAATCAGTACAGCGCCGGAACCGACTGCCACTCCTGATCCGAAAACCGTAGATCCGGATGCAGTGACGAGCAATGGAAATCTGACAATGGTCAATGAGTACCTGGCAGAAAACGGCAGTGAGGCATTGGGGATCGATGGCGTGACACCGACACCGGCTGCTTCGGATGGAAGCACGGATAATGCGGATAGTGCCGGTGAAGATACAAGCTCCGATGAGGATAATGATACATCAGGTAGTGGTGGAGAGGAAGGAGCCATGGATGGAGAATGAGGCGAAAAAACCGCTGGAGCTCTATATCCATATTCCGTTTTGTGTGAAAAAATGTGATTACTGTGATTTCCTTTCCGGACCTGCCGGAAAAGAGAGGCAGCGTGAATATTTCCAGGCTCTGGAAAGGGAGATTGCCGCTGTTCCGGATTTTTCGGACAGGGAGATCACCACAGTTTTTATCGGCGGAGGAACACCTTCCGTGCCGGATCCGTCTCTTGTTGGAGAGATGTTGGATCAGATCAGAAATAAGTTTTTTGTGGCCCCGGATGCTGAGATCACCATCGAAGCAAATCCGGGGACTTTATATAAAGAAAAACTTCAAATATATCTGGAACACGGAATCAACCGATTAAGTCTGGGACTTCAGTCCCCACAGAATCGGGAATTAAAGATCCTTGGAAGGATCCATACGTGGGAAGAGTTTCAGGAGAGCTTTTTTATGGCAAGGGATGCAGGCTTTTCCAACATCAATATCGATCTGATGAGTGCCATTCCGGAACAGACCTATGCAGACTGGGAAAAAAATCTCCGCACGGTGGCAGGGCTTTCGCCGGAACATATTTCCGCCTACAGTCTGATCATTGAGGAAGGCACTCCTTTCGGGGAGAGAAAGCTGAAATTGCCGGATGAGGATACGGAGTACCGTATGTATGAGAATACGGCAGGGATCCTGGAGGAATATGGGTTTCATCAGTACGAGATCTCCAATTATGCGAAAG
>OFMA01002629.1_pt1 | contig 9893 bp, 10 predicted proteins | sample 1541011 | NCBI WGS metagenome assembly OFMA01 (sample SAMN04209225, study PRJEB22552) | human gut metagenome | biome: gut; material: feces | host: Homo sapiens | place: USA: Oklahoma
CCTCCGAAATTTGATTACATATATGTTAGTTAAGAAGAAAGCAAACAAGCTGATTTAATTTTATATAATTTTATTTTATATCTTTTAATAACATATATAGTAATCCAGCTCAAAGATGCGGTGACATAGGTAGTTATATAGGATATATCCATATGTAAGCTATAGTGAAGTAAGAAATAAGGAGTATCAAGATATGAGTGTTGTCTTCTATAACCATAATCCGAAACTATAATTAACAGGATAGTTCTTTAACTAGTTACGCATCTGTACAGCAAAACTAATCGGAGGTGCTTCAAATGCCAAAATCTGCTATTGAAAAACAAGTTCACAACAAATATGACAACAAACAGCGTAAATCTCAAGAGAAGAAAACTGAACGATTATGCTTTCGAGTATCACCAGAAACAAAAGCAAGCTTTACAAAGCTGCAAACAGAAACCGGACTTCCCCAAGGAACTTTGTTTGAAGCATTAATCAGTAATAATCATTTACCTATAATTCAAAACGGTGCTCTCATTGCCAAAGAACTCGCAGTAGTAAGCCAACAGCTTAATACTGTTAATATGTGCATCCGCCAAGGCAATAATGGTTTAGCAATCGAGCAACTGCAGCAAGCGAATAATACATTCAATAATATTCAAAACTTATTGTTGCAAGCTTTAGGAGGAATCAGAAATGGCAATCTTTAAAATTGAACCTCATGAACAATACACGCTTAAAGGTATGCTTGATTATATCAGTGATGCCACTGTCCACGATAATCAAATATTATTTACAGATGCGCTTTATGCTATTAATACAAATCCATTATACGATATGATGATAACCAAACTTCTAAATTGCAAAACTGCCGGCGTACAGTACAAGCAAATCACGTTATCCCTCAACGAAGAAGAATCAGAACGGCAAACAGATTTCATTTGTTTATGTCAAGAAGCTGCATTGCTGCTTTGCAATTATACACACTGCCAGATTGCCTACGCTGTACATGGTAACACTGATAATCTCCATACACATTTTATTTTAAACTCTGTAAGCTATCTTGACGGACACAAGTTGCATCTAGGCTGGCAGGACACAGCTTACCTAAAGAACTCAATAAACGAACTGCTGCAAAGATATAACTTCAGTTTAATTTTAAGCAAGGAATAAATAAGTAGATAACTCTCCAGCTAATAACGCCAATTTTCGATTTTATACATCGCTTTCCATAAAATATTTTCTGAAATAAGCTTATAAAATTGATTTTTGGCGTTTTTAATGTTACAATGAGCATGAAAGGAGTTGATTTCATGCTCTGCCAATTTTCATTTAAAAATTTCAGATCCTATAAAGATGAAACTGTCTTCGATATGCAGGCAACAAACCTACCTGAGTTTGCCGAAAATATTATTGACTGTAAGCCAGCTAGTAACCTTCTACCCGTAGCAGCTATCTATGGACCTAATGGTGGCGGTAAAACAAATATGCTGCAGGCTCTAACCTGCCTTATCTCCACCGTAGTAAAACCTATCTACGATATGGAAAAAACTCGTACTAAGCTTATAGTACAGCAAAAAGTATCTTGCACGCCCTTCCTGTTTGATGAAAAAACCTCTAGTGAGCCTACAGAATTCCTGCTTTACTTCCGTACCAACGGCTATGAGTACCGCTATTACCTTTCTATGCTTCATGATGAAATCATTGCCGAAGCACTGGACAGAAAAAAAATAGGCGGCAAACGCACCGCCCATGTTTTTGACCGAGAAGAAAAAGTTATTACTTTAGGCTCCAGTATAAATAAAGCATCAATCAATAGAGATGTAAATCCAAAGATGCCCTACTTATCGTTCTTGGCAATCAACTATGATATACCTGCTATCAATGACGCTCAAAAATGGTTTGAAAGCTGCATTATCCGCAGCTATGCTAATCCTGAAGCTGAATTACAGATAATGCTGTCTGATAACAAAACCATACGCCGGCAAATTATCAGTGCTTTAAATGATATGGGTATTGACATCAACGGCTATCGCTACGACAACGATAGCAAACAACTCATCATGCAAAGAACACTGCATGGAAAAACCTACGAGTTATCCTATAAAGATGAATCCGATGGTACTAAAAAGCTCATTGCAGCATTGCCGATACTACTGATTGCTTTAGCAGAAGGCCGGTTAGCAGTTATTGACGAATTAGATGCCAAGCTTCATCCGAAGCTGCTGCGTTATATCATAGCTCTGTTTAAAAATCCTAAGCTAAATACGCATGGAGCGCAACTAATCTTCACCTCTCACGATATAGCAACTATGAAAAACACTGTTTACCGCCGTGACGAGATTTGGTTTGCCGCTGAAGGAGATAATCACAGCAGTGAGCTGTACTCACTCTATGAGATCCGCAAAGAAAACAACGAGCGTATCAACAATACTGCAGCTTATGACAAACAGTATCTTGAAGGACGTTACGGTGCAGACCCATACTTGCAGAATATGCTGAAGGATGGTGAATGGCAATGAGCTTAAAACCTCCGAAAAAAGGCGACTTGAAGAAATCCTGGCTTAAACCCAGACGTGACACTCCCAAAAAGATTCAGCCTGAGTATCATCTTATAACTACCGAAGGTATAAGTACAGAGCCATCTTACTTCCAAGGTGTCAAAAACACTATCAACAGCAAATATCGTGGCAGAGTGCAGCTAGATATCATCGGTATAGGTGATAATACTCTCAACCTTTTACAGAAAGTAAAGCAAAAAGTTGCCAAAAGCTCCAATATCTATAAGCATGTATGGATTGTCTATGATACTGACGATTTTCCTGCGCAAAACATTGATAAGGTTGTCGACCTTTGCCATACTTATAGTAACGAAGAAACTACTTATCACGCGCTTTGGTCAAATCAATGCATTGAACTATGGTTCCTGCTGCATTTCTCGTTTATCCACTCAAATTTACATCGTCAGGAATATTGGACAAAGCTCAGTTCATGTCTGGCTAAATTAAACACAAGTGAATATAAGAAAAACAGGTCTGATATGTACCAGCTTTTGGAACCTTATATGGAGCAGGCTATTAGCAATGCCAAGAAGCTTGCCAATATTAATAAAGGCAAGAAGGCTTCTCAATCCACGCCGGGAACAGAGGTATATCGCCTAATAGAAAAGCTGCTTCCGTATCTGAAATAATAGATTTGCTGCTACGCCCCTTGGCATGAACTGCCAAGGGGATTCTTTTATTGATTCACAAAGACTTTTCATACGATTTTACTTTTTTATAAAATGTAGAACTACTCATACCATATTTTCTCATCAGAGAAACAGCTGTAACCTTTCCCTCCTTCCAGTCCTCATAATCAGTTATCCAAGAATCTGGTAATTTTTTATTAGGTCTGCCAAATTTCACCCCTCTTTTATGTGCAGCATCTATCCCTTCACGCTGTCTTTTTCTGATATTGTCACGTTCGGTCTCAGCCATGGTGGCAAGCACTTCTATCAAAATATTGTTTACCATCTCCATGAGCATTTTCTGCAGCTTGTTATCATATTGACTGTAATCAATAAGTGTAGTAGGTAAATTCAAAATTCTTATCATTACGCCCTTTTCACGATAGTATTCCAGATTCTCCTTGATCTCATTTTTATTTCTGCCTAAGCGCTCCATCTCGTGAATATATATAGTGTCACCACTTCTGACCATATTTTTAAGTGTATTATACGCAGGACGATTAAAATCTTTACCTGAAAGCTTATCTGCGTATATATCTCGTTCATCAGGCACATATTGTTTTAAACTATCTATCTGACGAGCAAGATTTTGCTCTTTACTACTGACGCGAACATAGCCAAAAATTTTAGTAGTTACTTTTTCCATAAATTTCTCCCTTCATAAAATAAAGATGCTCGAAAAAGTTACTAGCAAATTCGAGCATCTCCATTATTAAAATATAGATGTTTAAGGACACTTTTCCTAAGGATTTTCATCATTGTAAAAAAGTGTACTTTTTCGTGGATTGAAATGAAAATAAGATAATGTAATACAATTACCCAGGATACCCATTTGCATTACACAGCAGGATGCAAGATATCTTGTAAAGCATCTACGGCTCCCTGTTGAAGCTTTGGCACAACATGAGCATAGGTATCCAAAGTGATTCGAATGCTCTTATGTCCTAAGCGTTCAGAAATCGTTTTTATATCTACATTTTGTTCAAGAAGCCATGTTGCATGTGTATGCCTGCAATCATGAAAACGAAACTTTGAAGATAACCCTGATTTCCTGAGTAACTTCTTTTTAAAAATTTTATCACTAAAATAAGCTGGATCACAGAAACTGCCATCAGCATTTTCGATAATAAAATCATGGTTCTTCTCTAACCATTCATGCACTGTCTTCTTTTTTTAATTGTGCAACTGATATGCCTTACGCAACTCCTCAATCAATTTTTGCTCTACTAAAATAGTCCTCAAGCTAGTACTATTTTTAGCTGTACGCTGAACTCGCTTTCCGTGCCTACTAGTAACAACTGTCTGCTTTACAGAAATAAGATTTTTTTCAAAATCTATTGCTGAATATTCCAGGCCAAAAATCTCACCTATACGCATTCCTGTAGCAAAAGCAATTCTAACCACCAAATAATCTCTACAGCTTTCTGCTTTTGCCACCTCTAAAAGTTTTTGATATTCAGCTACTTTGAAAACATTGATAGGTGTAGGTTCTATGCGTATTGGCTTAGTTAATTCAACTGGATTTTTCATTAATAATCCATCTCCCACTGCATATTTAAACACCATTTTAAGTAATCGTCTAATAGCGTTAACCGTGCGTGGAGCTAACTTTGAACCATCTACTTTTCCAGATTTACTCAACTTTACAAAGTACTCTTTTAGGCCAACACGAGTAAAAGCACTTAATTTAGTAGAAGCAAGATAAGGCTTTATATGGCAACGATAAGCACATTCATAACGTTCGTAGGTTTTAATCCTCACTGTACTTCTGACAGTATCCTCTAACCACTTATTCATATACTCCCCTAGTGTAATATCGTCATCTTCATTTTTGGGTAGTACACATCCGTGATCTAAATCTAATTTGAAATTTTGCCCCTTTTCCAAAACTTCCTTTTTTGTAAGGCCAGTGATTTTTTTCCTTTTCGTTTTTCCAGTTTCCAAATCCTTGTAAGGGAACTGCCCTACAAATCTTTGCATACTTTTATCGAAATAAATTGTGCCTTCTCCAGCAACTCTTTTGGACATCTCTATACCTCCAATCTTTTTATCAAGCATCAATCAATATGCTCAAAGTTATAATATATAATCAATTTCGAGAATGTTGACATTGGTAGCATGTTGGCATAAGACCATTTTCTTGACAAAACGCGCTTTCTTTATCAGTTAAAGCACGTCCACAAACATTACATCTGACACTGAAATCAACCAGCTGTCTCGGCTTTTCTACCTTCTCCGGATTCAATTTTTCAGGACCAATAATCAACCTTCTTAGCAAATCAAAATTCTCATATTTTTCTAACATGCCATCATTAAATAGCCTTTCTTTTGTTTGAAGATCGTAACTATGACCAGAATACTCTCTGATTTTACCATCTTCTACTAACACAATACCATAAATCAACATTTTATTCTTATACATTTTTATCCTCCAATCCTAAAAAACGAGCTATCAGCAAAATATCTTCTAAACTTTGTTCTTTAGAAGCATTTGGGAAATACGCACTAAAATCATCTCTGGCGCCACCCTCAAAACACTCTTTAACCCCATTTCCAACAAAAACACCACTATTAGCAATGCTTACAGGGAATCCATTAAAATTTTTATCCTGTTGATATGTAGCTATTGGTACATTATAAAGATATTCTTCACAATATACAGATGCTGGCATAGATATGTCACTACAAAGTTCTGCAGTTTCGCAAACTCCTACCTCTGCATCTTTTTTCTGTTGACGACAGCCTTGTAATAATGGATATATATCATTCTTGTCTAATACAGAATTAACATATTCGACTAATCTCCAAAATTCACGAGGGCTTTCAGACATCTTCTTTTCTGTACTCACATTAAAACAATCTACCAAAATATGTGCATGAGGTCTATTAGGAATATTATCATGCACCGCGGCTATAATCTGATATTCTTTACCAAAAAATCCCGCTATTTCCTTAGTAACTTCAAGATAATTCACCCACTGTAGTTCCTTTTTAGCTTTATATGAGACAACTAAGTGTTTCAGCGGTCTACCAGCATCTTTGCCTGTACGTCTAGCAAAAAAGCCGAAATAATCAATGGGATTCTCAGAAGGAACCATCTCAAAATACGTCAATGACTTTGTCGTAGCATCTTTACGAAGAACATATTTTGCATGTTTTTTAGCTTTTGCATTATTATCCGCCTTACCTTCAGCACCTACATTTATAAGACGCATTATTGATTTATTGCCCATAATAACCTCGCCACCTCTCTCTTAAGTTCTTCTTTATGGAATCTGTCTGATTCCAATAATAATTGCATTGTTTTGATATTATTTAGAATTAACGGCTTATATTTCGCGCCTTCTCTGTTATATGTATCTGAATAATTATCAACAGCTTTTCTAAGCACTTCAGATTTCTTTATACCACTTATCTTTGCTAAGTTCTCCAATTTTATAAATTCTTCGTCATTCAATCTACATTGAACTACTCTATTTCGCTTATTGTCCATAGATACTCTCTCCTTCATCATCTTTAAACGCTATTCCGGTAAATCCCTGTACAGATCTACCCGTATTAGGATCTCGAATTTTCTTTTGCTCTGCACATCCAGCAAATTTTGTCAAAATTTCTTGATACAAAGAATGTCTGCTTAACGGTTTAGAAATTCCATTAGCTTGGCAGTAACTATTGTATTCATCAAATAACTTGCTACTTGCTATTTTCCCATCTGTTGCAAGCTTCAAACAGTCATTCACAAAATTTTTATTGCTGTTTTGTTCAACTGAATAAATCTTGAACAGATCTTGAGCAAACTTACTATCTGTAAATTTACGCTTTTTCTTAGTTTCCATATAAGCATCAAAAGCCATTGATACAATCAAATCTCTTTGCTCATACAAGGAAGCAGCTAGCGTAGAGTCACGCTTCTTAACAGAATTTTTAAATCCTATCAAAAGCATCCTATCCATAATAGCCTCAGCTTGCAGATTATGCAAATCAGGCAGCTCATTACAACAGAAGAGTAGTTTTGCTCTAATAGGCACATCTCTATCCTCGGCATATTTTTGCGGTAATGTTAATTCTCCTCCGCTAACCATCAGCTTAAATAATTGCAGGCTTTTTTTGGAGCTTACATCAAGTTCATCAGCATAGTTAAGCTTGGCTCGAACTGCCGACATTGAAGAAAAACCTTCAGCCATCTGTGTTAACGTATACTTTTTTACCATGGATTTAGGTGTTATAATAGAAGCGATGAATTTAGCAAGCGTTGATTTCCCTGAAGCTGTCGGTCCTATAAAAAAGATTGCTTTCCGCTCCTGCTGGCTATCAGCTAATATATAACCGATTGCCTCTAATACAAGTATTACTTTACTCTTATCTTTCTCGGACACCGAGTTTATATTTTCTAAGTCCATAGGTTCTTTTAACAGCTTCAAAAGAGAGTTAGGAAAACTATGTTGGTAGTCAACAGTACAATAATTGCAATCTAGCACATAATCGAAATAGCCATCTACTTCTGCCGTAAAATTTCCGGTGTTTATATCCAGAACTCCATTGCGGAAATTAACATATTCCATATTTTTTTCAAACACAGCATTTTCAATATGAATTTCTGAATCAACTGCCAGTTCGTTAAGCAAAGATTTTATGTTTGCTACAGATAAATTTTCGTATCCTAACTTCTTGAGCATATTATCCTTGAAAAAGCGAACCAACTCATTGCCTTTTGGCAGCTTCTCTATTAACCTTATTTCTGGTTGGAGAATGTAAAAGTCATTTCCATCACAGTACAGTTTTTTCTGGTTAACGATGGAAGCTTTTAGCTGCAGGAGTTCTTCCTGACGTTTGTTAGCACATAATGAAGATTGTGACATTGGATTATCCTCCGTTAAATTCTTCATATCCGACCGGTCAAATATGATAGTTTTCAGCAATGCGTCCATTACTTCACGGCTTTTATTCTACTAAAATCACGCTTCAAAGTAAGCATATGAAATTGCCACTTTACTTTTTGGAGGTTTTACAATGAACAATCCCTTTGATTTATTAAAGCTATATCACGTAGCACAGTTACAAGAAGACGTTTTAACCGAAGGCACTTACAATAATTTTGATTTTTTTATATTAGATTTATCAGAAATTAATAGGAGACGAAAGCAATGTTCCAAGTTTATATCAGACGTAAACAAAAATATTCTTCCAAAGAATAACTTTAACTATATATGTAGATTACTAGCATTTAACCTAAAAGACGATTTAAATTCAATACCCAATCCAATCAAGCGTTTGCTAAATGATTCTGATAATGAGATTCTACTAGTTCATACGATGTCAGCATATTTCAATCTTGTACAAGATAACAAAAAAAGTAGCCTCGATATTATATCCGACTACTTGAACATCATCCAAAAGAATAATGAGCTAGATTCAAGAACTCCTAAGCAAGCCTTAGAGCAATTAAAAAGAAATATCTGTGCTTGCTCAATATTCCCTTATTTGAATGAAGCTGCTGGTTATACATTCAATGGGGAAAAAATTACTTCTAACTGGATTAAAGAAAATGTTTTTAATAGTATTACTGATAATTTAATGCTAGATATTTTTCTTACTCATAATAAAAAAAGCTTGCTCTTTCAACCAAAATATCTCAATGAACAGAATGTTGATTCAGAATATCATCACGTAAACAGAATACCTTCTTATCAATATCAATTAGAGCAATTAAACTTGCTAATTGACGGTTGCAAAACCTCTCTAATACCTACGAATAGTGATACAGACAAACAAAAAATTAACAAATTAATATCACAATATACTTTTGAAATTATGACAAATGCAAATTATTTATATTTAACGTCTATCATAACTCCTATTCTTAAAGACAAAGAAAGTAAAGCACACAACGAAATTACAAATTATCTTTTGGATAGATTTTATGGCTTTATTTCTTTGCTTTCACTTCTACCTTATCCACGATTACAGTACAATTTTTTAATTTATTTTTCAAATGAATTTTTTAAATTTTTTAAGCCTACAAGAGATTATTATGAGGTTTCTAATCGAAACATAGAGTGTTTATTTAAAATCATTCCAGAAGAAGAAAAAGCATTTCGAGAAAAGTTATCTAAAATAATTGAAGAAATTGATGTAAAGAATTGTTCGCTAAGCGAAGTAAGTATATTTAAAGCAATAGACGATGCCAATAATATCCTTATCCTTTTATTAAGGTATTCTTTTTCATTAGAATACTATTTAAAAACATATATTGAGCTAGGAGAAAATAAAAGGGAGGAGCTTGTCAAAACAATTCAAGCTGATCTTCTACACGAAATAACACACATCAATAACATTTTCTTATTTGAATCTAACCACGAACATATCTTGCCTTCTGTTTTTTGCGACTTTATGGAAGCTAATGACGATCACTATCATTTCGATAAAGACCATTTTTTTGATATTATTCCTAACGTTAAACGGTCTTCAAATAACCGCCCAGAATATCAAAATAAATTTGCACTGTATATGAGCAATAACTTTGCACTTACCTTTCCAGCTATAAGTTCAAAGTTTCATGCCGCAGAGTCCATATTTTCAGAAGGAGCATTTTTTTTAAAACGCTACAATTTACCCCAGTAATCTCCTAAAAAAAGGCATTGGTCCAATTTTGTGGGTTAGGCTGTTACATGAGTGTGGGTCGACC
>OFMA01002636.1_pt1 | contig 9866 bp, 10 predicted proteins | sample 1541011 | NCBI WGS metagenome assembly OFMA01 (sample SAMN04209225, study PRJEB22552) | human gut metagenome | biome: gut; material: feces | host: Homo sapiens | place: USA: Oklahoma
TTTTTACCTACCCCCAGTTGAACTGGGGGTTTTGTCACACCTATTCGGCGTACAATAAAAAAAGCCGAAATCCTTACGATACAAAGGATTTCGGCTTTCTTATTTATTTACGATTTCCAGTCAACGTGAGCCAGAGGAAATACAGCACCGCGAACAACGCCGCAAACCCAATGAACTTCAATATATTCACATTGCCTCTGTACGCAAAAATCTGTGTTGCCGCACTGAAGAAGATTCCCCAGATGACAGATTTCTGCAAATTACCTTTCCAATCCATATGACTGCTCCTTTATTCTACATGGGTACCGTAAACATGGCCATAGATCCGCTGAATCATCATGTCCAGCGCCACCACATTCTGTCCGCCTTCCAGAACGATGATGTCCGCGCCCCGTTTGCTGGGTTCCACAAACTGTTCATGCATGGGCTTTACGGTCTGCAAATACTGGTCTACCACAGATTCCAGACTTCTGCCTCTTTCTTTTACATCCCGCAGGATACGTCTGAGGATTCGCACATCGGCATCTGTGTCTACAAACACTTTGATGTCCATCAGATCACGAAGTTCCTTATTTTCAAAGATCAAAATTCCTTCAATGATGAGTACCTTTGTTGGATGGATTTCAACGGTCTTGTCAGAACGGTTATAGACAGTAAAGTCATAAACAGGGCACTGAATGCTCTTTCCTGCCCGCAGATCTCTGATATGTTCCATCATCAGATCCGTATCGAAAGCATCTGGATGGTCATAATTGAGCAAACAACGCTCTTCATATGTCAGTTCATCATGTCTTTTGTAATAGTTGTCATGGTAAATAACTGTCACTTCATCCCCGAAGCGTTCTTTCAAGCGATTGGTCAGGGTCGTTTTCCCGCTGCCTGTACCGCCTGCAATGCCAATTACCATCATTTCTTCCGTTGCCATGGAATGCTCCTTTCTCAGCCTTAACTTTCTCCTGTCCCCAAAATAATGCGAATATCTACGCCCGTAGGCAGTTCATCCGGCGCTGTTTCCACTGCCGCGTTGGCAAAATAGGAAACCAGATCACTGCCTGTGCCTGCTTCTTTTACCTGGATACGTGTTTTTTCCATTTGCTTGCCGTCATAAGTGGTAGGTTCTGTCACCGTATATCCATCCGCTGCCAGCTTGTCGGAAAATCTTCTTGCCAGACCGTTGATGTTACCGCCGTTGCAGACCTCAATGGTCAGCCCTTTGCTGCTGCTTGCTGTCTGGCCTTCCGGCGTTGTCACACGTTCCTGATAGAAGATCTGATCCACCACCAGAGAAGTTTCGTCAGGGTCATGGGTGAAGTAGGACACATTGCCTACATACTGTCCAGCCCCGGGAAGGGTCTGCATGGTGATCTTGTTCATATCAATCTTCCCTACATAGTTGGCGTATTTCACCGCGTCTGTCAGAGAAATATCTGTCTGCACGTCTTTATAAAGAATAGAAATATACTCCGGCAGATTTTTCAGAATGCTTTCAGAGCTAAGCACCTTTTCCGCCAAAGCCTTCAAGAACAGCTGCTGAACCTCAATACGTCCTTCATCCCCTGTGGGATATTTTCTAAAACGCACCAGCTGTTCCGCCTGCTCACCGTTGAGGGTCTGCAAGCCCGCATCCAGATGGATATACAAATCCTGCGCAGGGTCTTCGTAATCCATATCCTGCGGTACATCCACTTCCACACCGCCGACGGTATCCACAATCTTGCGGAAAGCATCCAGGTCGATTTTCACATAATGGTCAATGTTGATGCCCAACAGGTCTTCAATCTGCAATACGGTGTTTGTGCAGCAATTTTTCTCGTCACTGTAAGAATGGATGGCATTGAGTTTTGTCACCTGATTGTATGCCCGTCCGGTTTCTTCGTAGTTTTTCGCAACTTCATCGCAGACAGACACCCTTGTGTCACGGGGCAGAGAAAGCAGATCCAGACTTTCATTGGCGCTTTCATAATGCACCACAAACATAACGTCTGTACGTTTTCCTTCCTTATCTGTCCCAAAAACAGCCACATTCAGCTTGATATCCCGTCCCAGCATGGCATCCAGCAGATTCAGATTGGAACCTTCCCCTGTATATCCGCCAAAGGGGGATTCGCCTGTCACCTTGTAATAGGCAAAAGCCGCGCCGCCTGACAATATCAAAAATGCCATAACAATGGATACCACAATCTTGAAAAATGTTCGAATGGGGCGAAAAGGCTTTCTTTTCTTCTGCGGCTTTTCGTAACCCCCATCCCGCTTGCTGCTTCTGTGTCCGCTGCTGCGTCGTTGTTTTCCTCTCATGCTATTTATCACCCGTTCGTCTGGTTTATGGTTTCTTCGTCTGCCAATCCATCTGTTTCTGTGCCGTAAACAGTTGTGTCGGCAGGTGGTTCTTTGCCATAGATCCGGTAATCTACCAATTCCTTGGTGCCTTCTTCATCCATATCGAAATAAGCGCCGCCTTCACCGGGAATGGTGTCTGTGGTAATGGAAGCCGGATCGATTTCTTTCACATATCCCGCATATTTCAGCGCTGTTGCCACAGGCATATCAGACTCTACCTTTTCCATGAAGATCTTGATGTAGCTGTCCAGATTGCTCATGATCTTGTCACTGCTGCAAACCTGAGAGATGAATGCCTTCAAAAATTCCTGCTGCACTTCGATACGCTTCAAGTCTTTCTGTGCATATCCCTCACGGAAACGTACCAGCATTTCCGCCTTCTCCCCATCCAACAGCTGAGGGCCGGGATACAGGTCTATATACAGTCCCTGAGCAGGGTCGCTGTAATAAAGTCGTTCCTGAACATCAAATTCCACGCCGCCAACGGCATCAACAATATCCTTAAAGGCATCCAGATCCACTTTCACATAGTAGTCGATGTCGATTCCCAATATATTCTCCAGCATTGCCACAGAGAATGTGCTGCGATTGCCTTCGCCCGCATAGGCATGTACTTCTGTCAGCTTGCACTGACCGTAAACACCGTTTGCCTGAGGCACTGTTCTGCCATTTTTCTCCAGATAAGCAATCATATCATCGGTCATGACCACACGGGTATCTCTTGGTACGGAAATCAAGTGAACCTCTTTTGTAGTCAAATTCAAACTTGCCACCATATTTACGTCCGATCGGAAACCGTCCCCGTCAGTCCCCAGCAGCGCAATATTCAGCAATTGGTCTTTTGCCTCTGAAGATACATCCGCAGATGCCACAAAATCGGATTTTTCCGCCTTACCTTCCCAAAGTTTCAAAGACGCGTACAGTTTGGCCGCCCCAAAAGCCCCCGCAAGGATCACCACCAAAAGTACGCAGAGAATGATTTCCCCTCTTTTGCGTCTGCGGCGCATTTCCATCTGCTTTTGATGGTTACGCTGCATTCTGGCGCCTACTCTGCGGCGCTGTTCCTGCTGCATCCGCATCTCTTCTTCCGCATAGCGCTGTTCCCGCAGCCGTTCTGTCCGGCTGCCTCTTCTCTGCTCCTGTTCATACTGGGGATGCACAGGGGGTCTGCGTCTATGCTGATAATCTGTTCTGTTTTCTCCCATCTTCCATTTCTCCTAAATCCCGCAAAATTCTCTTTCTTTTCCTCATGGCATATCATCCATAATTTATTTATTATAACAAATTAGACAGCTTCTGACAATCGAAGGCCCTTTCTTTACACTTTTTTGTCAGAAATTTGTCCAAATTTTTACAAATGTTTTACACCACAAAAGGAACCTACGTCGTTTTTTTGCTAAGTCTTTTCGGTTTTGTCCACAAAACCTCTTTTATTATACACAATTTCCCACAGAAAAAAATGTGTATTTTTCTTAAAATTCCATTGAAACTCCCTCGATTTCTTTACTTTTTACCGAAAATCCCGTATAATACCCAAATTGTAAAGGAATTGTTAAGCACATATGAAAAAAAACAAAACATAAGGAGGTTTTGCCTGTGTTTTTCAACTGGTTTCAGCAAAAGGATACCCCCTTTTCCTGGAAGAAAACCATTCTGACGCTTCTCGTCAGCGCTATCGTTGCAATGTGTCTGGTGTTTCTCATCACCACCCAGCATCCGATGCGGGTAGGCTTTGAACTGCTGACCAATCCCACCATGATCCTGTGGAACTTCCTGCCGGCACTGCTTGCTGTATTTCTGGTGTACTGCATTACGGGACGGCTGCTGTTTTCCTCCCTGCTGCTTCAGGTAGTATGGATCTTGTTTGCCGTCAGCGACAAAATCAAGGTTTCCATGCGACAGGAACCCTTGCTGCCCACTGACCTGACACTGGTCAAGGAAGCACTGACCATCGTTAAGACATTCCCCGTATATATGCTGGCACTCATTGTCGTTGGTTTCATCGCTGCCATTGTTATATTGGTTTTCAGCTTCATCCGCAGCGAAAAACAGCGTCCACCTGTACCTGCCCGTTTGATCGGCATTGTCTGCGTGGTGCTGGCAGCGCTGGGACTGAACAGTCTGGTTTATGACAACAAAGACCTGTACGACGGTTATCCTGTTGTGGAAAACCCTTATTTCCAAGTAAATCAGTACAATACCCGCGGGCTTGTTTATTCCTTCTTCCATCAGATCAACATCATGCGCCTGGAAGCGCCAGAAGGCTATGACAAGGCACTCTATGATGAACTGACGAAGGAACCCATCACCGCCGACGGACAGTCTGCTCCCAACATCATCATGATTATGGGGGAAGCTTATTCCGATCTGAGCGAAAACGAACATATCAGCTTTGAAGGCTACACAGATCCCATGGCAAACTTCAAGGAGCTCTGTGCCAAAGAAAACGCTGTCAGCGGCCATATTGCTGTTGCCAACTTCGGCGGCGGTACATCCAATACGGAATATGACGTGCTCACAGGTCTGCCTACTCGTTTCCTGGACACTGCACTGCCTTCTTATAACTTTATCCATCACGAAATTGACGCACTGCCTTATCGGCTGTCACAGATCGGTTATGAAACCGCTTCCATCCATCCCGGTTACGCATGGTTCTATAACCGCCAGAACGTATATCCGGATCTGGGCTTTGAAACCTGCTACTTCCTGGAAGATTCCTTCGATCTGGCGTCCCAGGGCATTGGCGGCTATGTGAACGAAGAAGCCACCATGGATAAAATCCTTTCTGTGATGGATGAACATATCTCCTCTTCCGAGGCGCCTTTGTTCTCCTTTACAGTCACCATCCAGAACCATGGCCCTTACGAAAAGAAATATGGCCCTCTGGAACAGAATTTCTCCACAGATGTGGAACTGACAGAAACAGAAAGTGATCTGCTGACCCAGTATTTCTACGGCATGACCGACGCTGACAGAGAATTGGGTCGTCTGGTGGAATATGCGGAAAACAGCGAAGAACCCATCATTCTGGTGTATTTCGGTGACCATCTGCCGGGCTTCTCCAACGGTATGGAGTTCTTCGACCTGCTGGATTATCCCAGAGACGCCAACGGCACACCGGAAGAACAGACTGCTGTTTATGAAACACCTTTTGTGATCTGGGCAAACGACAGCGCTGCTGCACAGTGCGATTTTGCGAAAAATGTAGATGCAGCCGCATTGCCGGAAAACAATCTCATCAGCTCCTTCTATCTGGGGGCATTGACCACAGAATTGGCTGGCATGGATGGACTCTCTCCGCTTTATGACATGCTCAATGACATGCGGAAGGAATACCCTGTTCTTTCTGACATGTATCATGTAGACGCTCAGGGCAATTATGTACAGGAACTGCCGGAGGATATGCAGGAACAGCTAAATACCCTCATTGGATGGCAATATTATATTTTGTTCGATCAAGCGCTTCCTGCCGCAGCAGACAACCAATAAACACCAAAAGCCGAAATTCCTATTCAGGAACTTCGGCTTTTTTATTTTGCCGCTCTTGTTCAGGAGAAAATACCATGTTATACTGGCATCAATCATATACATGGGAGGAATCTTTATGAATATTCTGCGTGAACACGCCCAAACCATCATTGATGATACATTGAAACAAGTGCAGCCCCACGCCGCTGTACAGCGTGCTTTGGAAGGGTGTACCTTCCCCGGAAAATGCATTGTCATTGCCATCGGCAAAGCCGCTTGGACCATGGCAAAAGCTGCTTCTGATTTATTGGGAAATACCATCGACCACGGCGTTGTGCTGACAAAATACGATCATAGCCAAGGAGAAATCCCCGGTTTTATCATTGCTGAAGGCGGCCATCCGTTGGTTGACGAAAATTCCATTGCAGGAACAGAAAAAATCCTTGCCGCAGTGGAAAACCTCACAGAAAAAGATACCGTCGTTTTTCTCATTTCCGGTGGCGGTTCCGCATTGTTCGAAAAACCCGCTGGTTCTCTGACATTGGCAGACATGCAGAATGTGACAAACCAGCTTTTGGCATGCGGCGCAGAAATCACAGAGATCAATACTATCCGCAAACACCTTTCCGCAGTAAAAGGCGGACGCTTTGCAAAGCTTTGTGCTCCCGCTTCCATTATCGCCATTGCCCTCAGTGACATTCTGGGGGACTATCCCGATGCCATTGCTTCCGGCCCCGCCACAGCAGATACTTCCACCTGTGCCGACGCTATGGCAGTGGTGGAAAAATACCATCTGGATTTCCCGCCTGCCGTCTTAAAACAGTTACAGGAAGAAACTCCCAAAGAAATCACCAACTGCGAAATGCAGATCACAGGCAGTGTATCCCAGCTTTGTTTATTCGCCGCAAAGACAGCGGAAAAACTGGGTTATACACCACTGACTCTCTCCACCATGCTGGACTGCGAAGCCAGAGAAGCCGGACGTTTTTTGGGCTCCATGGCAAAAACATTGGAAAAAGGCGAAGGCCCTGTAAAAGGCCCCTGTGCCATTCTTTGTGGCGGCGAAACAGTGGTGCATCTGACTGGCAAAGGCAAAGGCGGCAGAAATCAGGAACTGGCCCTTGCTGCCGCACCTTATCTGGAAGGCATGGAAAATGCCCTTGTGGCAGCTGTTGGCTCTGATGGAACCGATGGCCCCACCGATGCGGCAGGAGGCATGGTAGACGGCAGCACCATGACATCTTTGCGAAAGGCAGGAATTTCTGTTGATGCTGTTTTGGCGGAAAATGATGCTTATCATGCTTTGAAAGCCGTAGACAGCCTCATCATCACCGGCCCCACAGGCACCAATGTGAACGACCTGTACTTCCTTCTGTTCCGTCCATAAAACTGAAATCGTTTATTTTTCATAGAAAATCAAAAATAGCCGGAATCACGTTTGTTTTAGGGATTCCGGCTATCCTGTTTTTTAGGCTTTTGCATGATTATTTTCTGGAGAGAAACTGCTTTTCACACACTGTTTTTTATTTTCTTGCACCGACTGCTTTTCCCCTCCATAGGATACAAGAGAATAACATAAGGAGGCATCTCCATGAAAGAGATCACATCGAATTTCCTGCCGGACGCCTGCGAAACAGAAACCACTATGGACTGCAACGCATGTGTCATCAAAAAAGTCGGTCTGGCACAGGCTTTTGTCCCCAGTCAGCCCTATCAAGCCCCTTCATCCCCAGAACAAAGCCTGATTTGCGGCACCGCTTTTTCTGATCTTTCCATGCCCTATGTTCAGGGCAGCCACATCAAACGCAATGCAAAGGAGGTCACCTCATGGAACGCGAAATGATGCTCCAAAAACTTATGGAATTGGATTTTCTGGCAGTGGATCTGGGTCTGTATCTGAATACCCATCCCACAGAAACAGAAGCCATCAACGCCTATAATCAGACCATCGAAGCCGCAGACACCCTGCGCATGAAATTTGAAGCGGCTTATGGCCCTCTGTGCTCCTTCCGCAGCTATGCCGCCGATACAGAAAACTGGCAGTGGAAAAACGATCCATGGCCCTGGCAGACAACAGCAAATCCCTCTATGGCTGGAAAGGAGTGCATGTAAATGTGGATTTATGAAAAGAAACTGCAGTTTCCTGTAAAAATCACTCGCCCCGATGCCCGCATGGCAAAAATCATGATCGAGCAGTACGGCGGCTGTGACGGTGAATGGGGCGCTGCCCATCGGTACCTGAGCCAGCGTTACTCCATGGTAACACCGGAAGCCAAAGCCACCCTTAATGATATTGCCACAGAAGAATTGGGCCATGCGGAAATTATGGGCACCATCGTTCGCCAGCTCATGCAGGGTCTGACCAAAGACCAGATCATCGAAGGTGGTCTGGAAGCCTACTATGTAAATCATGGCTTTGGGGTATATCCTTGCTCTGCCGCTGGTGTGCCCTTCTCCGCTGCTGCTGTCCAGTCTAAAGGCGACCCCATCACAGATCTGTATGAAGATATGGCAGCAGAGCAGAAAGCCCGCAGCACCTATGAATACCTCATCGATCTGGCAGAAGACCCGGATGTTCTGGCACCTCTGCGGTTCCTGCGGGAACGGGAAGTGGTACACTTCCAGCGGTTCGGTGAAGCACTGGAAATCGCCAGAGATCATCTGAATCAGAAACACTGGTTCTTCAAATAAGCAAATGCGCAAAACAGGAAGCCCTGTCATTCTCAACAGGCTTCCTGTTTTTTTGATGCGTTTTTGTTTTCATGAAAATCACAGAAAAAAATGTGGTCTTTCTGCGAAAAAGTCTTATAATAAGAAGTAAGATTCATATGCTTGTGTATGACGCACAGCATTGGGAGGTGACCGCCGTATGCGCGATTTTTATTTGAAAAACAGACAGGCTCTCCAGGATTTTCTTATTCTGGGCGCTACCATATTGTTTTGTTTTCTCTTTTTCCGCTATTTGTTCCCGATTTTTCTGCCTTTTCTAGTGGGCTGGCTGCTGAGCCTTATGTTCCGCCCACTGGCAACTTATCTGGAAAAGCGGCACATTCCCCGCTGGATTGCGTCTTTGTTCTGCATCTTGTTGTTTCTGGGGCTCATTTCCCTTTTTGTTGCCCTCATCGGCAATCGCATTGCCGCACAGGCACAGTCTTTCCTGCGGCTTATGCCCCAATACATGCTCTTGATTCAAAATGCGCTGGAGCGTTTTTGGACACAGCTGGACAGCCTGCTGGTGGTACTGCCTGATCCGCTGCAAAATCTCATTCAAAACTCCACAGAGCAGTTCCGAGGCAACCTGTCCTCCATACTGCTTTCGCTGGTACAGAGCACAGGTTCTTCTTCCCTGACTTCCGTACCGAATTTTCTGCTGGGTGTGCTCATTGCGCTGCTGTCCTCTTATTTCTTCACAAAGGATGCGGCACTGATTCGCAAACTCTATGAAAAACATGTGCTTTCTCTATTCCGTACTTCCATCCATAATACAAAACGGAATCTAAAAACATCCGTATGGGGCTATATCAAAACACAGCTGATTCTGATGATCTATACTTTTGCCATCACATTCATTGGCTTGCTGGTGCTGCGTTCTCCTTTTGCGCTGCTGCTCAGCGTCATTATCGCCATCATCGACGCTCTGCCATTCTTTGGCAGCGGATTCATTCTTTGGCCGGGAGCGGTGATCCATTTGATTCTTGGCTCTCCCAAACTTGCCATTGGCTATATGGTCATCTATGCCGCCGTACAGATCATGCGACAGATTATGCAGCCAAAAATTCTTGGCACACAAATTGGTCTGCATCCGCTGCTGACGCTGTTTTCCATGTACTTCGGCTATAAATGCATCGGTTTCTGGGGTCTGCTTTTGGGGCCTGTCATTGCCGTGATGCTTCAGGCATATTTCCAGACCCGGGAAAAAGAAACACCGCCAACCACATAAAAAAAGCGTTTTCGCTTTAGGAGCATCTTCATAAGAAAACAAAGAAAGCCAAAACCCTTATCTTTACAAAGGATTTTGGCTTTCTTATTTTATTAAGATTCTATTTGTTATGTTTTCTTAT
>OFMA01002637.1_pt1 | contig 9865 bp, 6 predicted proteins | sample 1541011 | NCBI WGS metagenome assembly OFMA01 (sample SAMN04209225, study PRJEB22552) | human gut metagenome | biome: gut; material: feces | host: Homo sapiens | place: USA: Oklahoma
ATTTAAAATCCATCTTTAAGAAACTGGCTGCTAACGTTCCTGTCCATGCTCCTGTTCCCGGAAGCGGAATTCCTACGAATAAAAGTAACGCAACAAAAAGTCCCCTTCCTGCTGTTGCCTGAAGTTTCTCTCCGCCTTTCTCGCCCTTTGCCGTACACCAGCGACAGAACTTACCGATGATTCCTGGCATATCATTTCCAATTTCAAGTACCTTTCTTGCAAATAAATAGATGAAGGGTACCGGAATCATATTTCCGATAATCGCAATGATATAAGAAGGAATCAATGGAAGTCCTACTGCCTGTGAGTAAGGAATGGCTGCCCTCAATTCTGCGATTGGAACCATGGAAATTAAAAATACTGTTAAATAATGTTTAATCATCTTATCTTCCTTTTCAATTTGATTTGTTTTATAGACATTTATTTTATAAGTGTTTCGCTCCAAATAATACTACACATTATTCGTCCCGTCAATTACAGTAGTTTACGAATTATGTCGGTATTGGAGCTTTATTTTATACATACATTACAATTTATATTATTTTTTCAACAAAGAATGCTTCATCACCTGAATAAATTCTTTATTATTTTTTGTCCGTTTGAAGAAGTTAAGTATCTGCTCCATATTTTCTTCTGCGCGGTTTCCGGACATTTCTCTGTGAAGGGCGTATACAATTTCCTGTTCTTCTTTGGATAAGAGAAGGTCTTCTCGTCTTGTTCCAGAACGCTGGATATTGATTGCCGGAAAAATTCTCTTTTCTGCCAGTTTACGATCTAACACAAGCTCCATATTACCGGTTCCTTTAAATTCCTCGTAAATGACATCGTCCATCCTGGATCCGGTGTCCACCAGTGCAGTGGCCAGAATCGTCAGGCTTCCGCCCTCGCGCATATTGCGGGCTGCACCAAAAAAGCGCTTCGGCATATGCAATGCCGCCGGGTCAATACCACCGGACAGGGTACGTCCGCTGGGCGGAACCACCAGGTTGTAGGCACGGGTCAGACGGGTAATACTGTCTAACAGGATCATAACGTCTTGTTTATGCTCGACCAGACGCTTTGCACGCTCAATAACCATTTCGGAAACTCGTTTATGATGTTCCGGTAATTCGTCAAACGTGGAATAGATCACTTCAACGTTCGGCCCTGCCACCGTCTCCTTCATGTCCGTTACCTCCTCCGGACGTTCATCGATCAGGAGAATGATCAGATGCAGGTTCGGATAATTTTTCTTTACCGACATGGCCACTTCTTTTAATAGGGTTGTCTTACCAGCCTTCGGCGGGGACACAATCATACCTCTCTGTCCTTTACCGATGGGGCTTAACAAATCCATGACCCGCATCGCCACCGGGCAGCCGAAGCGTTCCATTTTCAGTCTGCTGTTCGGAAAGATCGGCGTCATATCTTCAAAGTTGCTTCGTCTGGATGCTTCCTCTGTGGTATAACCATTGATCGTCTTGACATAAAGCAGGGCGGAGAATTTTTCATTCTGTGTCCGCACTCTGGTATTTCCCTCTAAAATATCGCCTGTCCGCAAATTGAACCGACGAATCTGGCTGGGTGCCACGTAAATATCATTATCTCCCGGCATATAATTATCCGAGCGGATAAAGCCATAGCCCTCAGCCATGACCTCCAGGATACCCTTTACCGTAATGCCGCTGTCCAGCTCTGTCGGGAACTTGTCGTCCTCTGGACTCTGGATCGGTGCAGTTCCGCGATTATACGGACTGTTGTAGCGCTCATTATAACGAGGTGCAGGCGCGCTCACACGGTTCTGTGCCTCTTCTGCCACAGGCGCAGCAGCACGTGGCGCTGCAGCTGCAGTATTTTCCCGCGCACCATTGTTGTCGCGGCTTCCTGTCCGTCCATTATGATAAGAACCATTGCTGATAAAGCGCTTTCCTGTTCTCTGCTGCCGTCTTTCCTCCCGATCCCCTGCTTTGCTCTCCGGTTCTGTCCCACCGTCATGAGAATCCTGCTTTTCTGCTGCGCCTCTCTTCGGAACATCTTCCCGCTCTGCTGCGCCCTTCTCTGGAACATCCTTGCTCTCTGCTGCGCCCCTCTTTAGAGCATCTTCCCGCTCTGCCGCATCCCTCTTCGGAGCATCCTTGCGCTCTGCTATGCCCTTCTCCGGGGCATCCTTGCGCTCTGCCGGGCGGTTCTCCGGGACGCTGCGTTCTGTTTTGATTTCTGCGGTCTCCTGGGCATCCAACCTCAACATCGCATCAATGACATCCGCCTTTTTCATTGTAGAAAGTCCTTTTATCCCCCTTGCTTTTGCAATCTCCTTCAGATCATGCACTGCCAGAGATTCATATTTTTCTCTTATCATTTTTTCCTCTCATTTCTGCGCACGCTTTTTGCGCATGTCGAGTTTGTGTCAAGTGCGCGCAGACACAAATCTCGCGATTGAAAATTTTTATTTTTCAATCTTTACTCCTTTTACTGCCATCGTGATTCGTCCCTGATTTTCATACGGAATTCTACATGAAACGATCTTTTTGAAATGCGCCAGAACATCCCGATCCGGGAAACAGCGGTCTTTTGTCAGAAATCAAAAGTGCCTGTCATTTTAGTGAATTTTATTACACATCGGAGACACAAGTCAAACGTCTCCTTCTGTTTCGCTCATTGTACCACACTCAAAACAGAATAGGAAGATTTTTTCCTTGATTCACTCAAATAAATCAGATATGATGATATACAGAGAGCTACGAATGGCGCGTATGCCCCGACATCATCATTCCTTATTAAATAAAAAAGAAAGCAGGCAAATCAAATGACAAATCAGGAAAAAGCGCTGGAACTGCATGCGAAGCTGCAGGGAAAGCTTGAAACCGTTTCCAAAACACCCGTCCGCACCCGTGAAGACCTTGCACTTGTCTATACTCCCGGCGTTGCGGAGCCTTGTAAGGTCATTGCAAAAGACCCGGCTGCCGCTTACACCTATACGATGAAAGCAAACACTGTAGCTGTTGTTTCCGACGGTTCCGCCGTACTGGGACTCGGCAATATCGGTTCGAAGGCCGCTATGCCCGTTATGGAAGGCAAGGCTGTCTTATTTAAAGAATTCGGCGGTGTCAACGCAGTTCCCATCTGCCTGGATACTCAGGACACGGAAGAGATCATCAAAGCTGTTACCTGGCTTGCTCCCGCTTTTGGCGGCATCAATCTGGAAGATATCAGTGCACCCCGCTGCTTCGAAATCGAAGAGCGCTTAAAAGAGACTCTGGATATCCCTGTTTTCCACGATGACCAGCACGGAACTGCTATTGTTGTACTCGCCGGCATCATCAATGCCCTAAAGGTAGTCGGTAAGAAAAAGGAAGACTGCCGCGTTGTTGTAAACGGCGCAGGAAGTGCAGGAGTTGCCATCACCCGCCTGCTGATAACCTACGGCTTTTCCAATATCATTATGTGCGATAAATCCGGCATTCTCTGCGATGGCGCAGAGGGCTTAAACTGGATGCAGGAAAAGATGGTAAAACGCACCAATCTGGCTCACGAAACCGGTTCCCTTGCAGATGCTTTAAAGGGTGCTGATATTTTCGTCGGCGTTTCCGCTCCAGGTATTGTGACGGAAGAGATGGTGGCTTCCATGAATTCCGATGCTATCCTGTTTGCAATGGCTAACCCCGTTCCTGAGATCATGCCTGATCTCGCAAAAAAAGCAGGGGCACGCGTTGTCGGCACCGGACGCAGCGATTTCCCGAACCAGGTAAACAACGTTGTCGCATTCCCCGGTATCTTCCGCGGTGCTCTGGAAGGACATGCAAAACAGATCACCGATAAAATGAAGCTGGCTGCCGCTAATGCCATCGCAGCCCTCGTTTCTGACGAAGAATTAAACGAAAACAATATCATGCCAGAGGCATTCGATCCCAGAGTTGCGGACGTTGTTGCAGATGCAGTCAAGAAAAACATCCGCTGATCTCTGGCACCAGAAGCCCTACTATTCGCTGGACGCCTGGTGTAAAAATACATACGGACGGAAGCTTTACAAGGCTGCACTGGATATCGGCTGTACCTGTCCCAACCGGGATAGCACCCTCGATACAAGAGGCTGCATTTTCTGCTCTGCAGGCGGAAGCGGCGATTTTGCCGCTTCCCGGCAGCTTTCTGTAACAGACCAGTTAACTCAGGCAAAGTCACTTCTGTCCTCCAAATGGACACCGGAACCCGGCAAGCCGTCTCTGATCGCCTATTTTCAGGCATATACCAACACTTATGGCGATCCGGACAGACTGCTTTCCTGTTATGAAGAAGCACTTTCCTCCCCGGAGGTCGCAGGCATTTCCATTGCGACGCGCCCGGATTGTCTTTCCGATATCATTCTGGAGGGACTTGACCGCCTCCGGTTGCTGTATCCTGACCGGTTTATCTGGATCGAGCTTGGTCTGCAGTCCATTCATGACCACACTGCAGCAAGGATCCGCCGGGGATATCCGACCTCCGTATTTTATGATGCTGCAGCAAAGCTCCATGCCAGAAGGCTTCCCTTTATCGTCCATCTGATCCTCGGACTCCCCGGGGAAACCCGGCTTGACCTGCTGGAAAGCATCCGTGCCGTCAATCAGGTGCATCCCTTTGGGGTCAAGCTGCAGCTTCTCCATATTTTAAAGGGAACAGATCTTGCCCTGCTTTATGAAGCCGGAAAGCTTCCTGTACTGACACAGGAAGAATATCTCGATCTGCTGACAAGCTGTATCGCTGCACTTTCTCCGGATATCTGCCTCCACCGGGTCACCGGAGACGGTCCCCGCAAGCTCCTGATCGCGCCCCAGTGGAGTCTTTCGAAACGAAACGTCTTAAACGGGCTGCATGCCCTTATGAAACAACGAAATCTCAGACAAGGGGATAATTATGAACCAGGAACCTCTTACACTCTATAAACTGATCGTTCTTTATCTGCTCAACAAGGTATCCTTCCCACTCACAATGGCGCAGGTCAGCGATCTCATTCTGGAAAAAGAATATACCAGCTATCTGACACTGCAGCAGGTTATCAATGAGCTGGCGCAGGCCGGGCTGATCACTGCCAAAACACTGGTCAACCGCACCCATCTGCAGATCACGGAGGAGGGTCGCAATACCCTTTCCTATTTTGAGAACCGCATCAGTGACGCGATCAAGGCAGACATCGGCGAATATCTCAAAAAAAATGAACTGGAAATGCGCAACGAATCTTCGATCCAGAGCAACTACTATAAGGCTGTCAACGGGGAATTCGAAACAGAGCTGACTGCAGTGGATAAGGACGTCAACCTGGTGACCATCCGCCTTACGGTTCCTACAGAAGAGCTCGCAATTTCCATTTGCGAAAACTGGCAAAAAAATAACAGGGAGATTTATCAGTATCTGACAACCGCCCTGTTTTAAAGTATGTTATTGCAGCATCTCCCGGATCACACTGCCATCTGTTTTTCCGAGGTCTATCTCCAAAAGTGCTGCCAATGTCGCGCCCTCATCCCAGAGCGCGATATTTTTTTCCACCCGGACGCCAGCTCTTACACCGCAGCCCGACATTGCAAAAAAGGTCTGATAATCTGCCTCACCCGGCAGATACCCGTGGGTCCCCTTCATGCCATGTGCGCAGTCCTTCTCTGCTGCCGTCAGCTGTTCCCATTCATCCAGAAAGAACCATCCTTCTTTTGCTTCCAGCATCAGAAAGCAGTTTTCGTCTGCGCCCATGTTTGCTGCCTCTTCCCGGGTCAGAATCCTTTCGATCCCAAAATCCTCCCGTCTTTTCAGCGTCTCCAGCACTTTTCTTGTACGCTTTTGCACTTCTGCATTGTTTTCTACAGACGGATGCAGATAGATATAGCAGCTTCCGTCACAGTTTTTTGCATAGGCCTTCCAGCTTTTGATCTTGCCGTTGCGGACCGTCAGCAAGCCGGCTTTCCACAGTGCATGATTGACGAAGGCAACCTTGTCCACATCCTTCTGATAATGATCCCCCAGAAGCACGACCGTCGTGCTCTCCATCTCTCCGGTTTCCTCCAGTGCCCTTACAATCTCGCCCAGACGCTTATCGTGGCGCTTAAGAGCTTCTTTTGCCTCCTTACTCTCCACGCCATAGAGATGTCTGTTCGCATCCACATCCGTCAGATGCAGCAAAAACAGCTGCGGATTGTATTTGTAGATCGTATCCAGCGCGCATGCCTGAATAAAATTGTCCAGCTGAGGCTGTGCGATCCCGTTTCGCAACTGTCCGAAGCGTTTGTTCAGATCCAACTGATAAAACAACGGACCGTTCGTCGCATTCATCAGGATCTGATTTTGCCATTTGCGTGTCACCATAATCTCCGGCACATAGTAGTCCATCCTGCTGCCTGCCGCAACAGGCCACAAAAGCCCGGCCGTCGTCATTCCCTTTTTCTTCGCTTCGTCATAAAGCGTCGTGCTGCGGATCCATTTGCGATGATAAAGCCAGTCCGGATCCTTCCGGTTGGGCTGGATTTTTGTGTTGTTCACAATCCCGTGATTTTTCGGCATCCGCCCTGTCACAATGGATGTATGGGCCGGATATGTCAGGGACGGACACACACTGTTTACATGGCTGCACAGCGCCGCCTGTTCAAAAAAACGCTGAAAATTCGGCAGGGTCTGTAAATATTCCAGGTCCTTTGCTCCGACCGCATCAAAGGACACGATCATGACCCGCTTTGGTATCTGTTTCATTGCTCTTCTCCATCCTGCGGCTTTTGCTCTGTCTTAGCCGCTTCCCTGCGTATCCGCTGCATGTGCTCTTTGATTTTTACTTCATATCCCATCCCACCTGGCTGATAAAACTCTCTTCCGGACAGCTCATAAGGTAAATACTGCTGTCTGACATAGTGGTTTGGATAATCATGTGCATATTTATAATCTTTTCCGTGTCCCAATTTTGCTGCTCCTTTATAATGGGCATCCTGCAAATGCACCGGAATCGCCAGATTTCCGGTTTCTTCCACCGTCTTCATTGCAGACGCAATGGCGTTGACCGCTGCGTTGCTTTTCGGCGCGCATGCAATGTAGGCCGCCGCCTGTGCCAGAATAATCTGCGCCTCCGGCATGCCCACCCGCTCTGCTGCCAGGGATGCAGAAACCGCTATCTGCAGCGCTGTCGGATCTGCATTGCCAACATCCTCCGACGCACAGATCATCATCCTGCGGGCGATAAATGTCACGCTTTCCCCGGCATACAGCATCCGCGCCAGATAATAAACCGCCGCATCCGGATCGGAGCCCCGCATACTCTTGATAAATGCCGAAATCGTATCGTAATGATTATCGCCTGTTTTGTCGTATTTTACTGCACGTTTTTGAATACATTCCTGGGCAACCTCCAGGGTCAGATGGATTTTTCCATCCTCTGAGCGCTGTGTCGTCATTACGCCAAGCTCTACTGCATTCAATGCCGCACGTGCATCTCCGCCTGCAATATCCGCCAGAAACTCCAGCGCATCCGGCTCTATCTGTGCCTGATAGGCACCCATTCCTCTCTGATCATAGACTGCCCGTCTGATCAGTTCTTCGATATCTTCCTTTGAAAGCGGCTTGAGCTCAAAAATAACCGAACGGGACAGCAGCGCTCCGTTTACCTCAAAATACGGATTTTCCGTCGTCGCACCGATCAGGATCAGGGTTCCATCCTCCACAAAGGGAAGCAGATAGTCCTGCTGACTCTTGTTGAACCGATGGATCTCATCAATGAACAGGATCGTCTTTTTTCCAAACATTCCACGGTTGTCCTTTGCCTTTGCGACAACCTCTTCCATATCCTTTTTGCCTGCCACAGTCGCATTGATCTGCATAAACTCCGCGCTGGTCGTATTCGCGATCACCCTCGCAAGAGTCGTTTTGCCCGTTCCGGGCGGTCCGTAAAAAATGATGGAGGAAAGCTTGTCCGCCTGAATCGCACGGTACAAAAGCTTGTCCTTTCCGATAATGTGCTGCTGCCCGACTACCTCATCCAGCGTCCGGGGCCGCAGCCTTGCCGCCAGCGGCGCTTCCTTTTCCTGATTGGTCTGTCTCATATAATCGAAAAGATCCATGTCCCCTTATTGTACCTCCACTTTCATGTTCGGCCACACCTTCTCAATCCGCTCGTCAGGGTAATTGATGTCAAAGAATGTGTCGATCACGCTCTTCTTTTCCGCCCGCACAGTTCCTGTGGTGCTTTCCGTGCCTACGACATTCCCTGCGTCCGCGACGTTTTCCTCCTTCGCGGCGTGTTCTACGCCTGCGGCATTCCCTGCGTCCGCACTGCTCTCCTGCACCGCCGCGCTATCCTGCCGTTCCACATAGCGTACCATGGCGCCTGCTGAAATCACCGCATCGCAGCTCATCAGCACGATAACTGCCCAGGTCGCAATTTTTGCTCCAAGGGGCGGCAGCTTTTCGATCCATCCACTGATGGTCGGATAACAGATCTTTACCCAGACAACGGATAACAGCCCCCAGAAAATACAATACAGCAGGTTGGTTCTCCCGCCGATATTAAAGGGCATGTCACTGTAATCCCAGAATGTAGTCCCGAGAAAAATCTCTGTAAATACGCTGCACAGATATTCATATACGCCGCCCAGCACACTGCCCGCCAGGAAAATATAACGATCCTCTTTTCCGGCAAGCCGCTGCAATACAACTGTCAGAATGACCGCACCGAAGCCCCAGACAATACTGAAGGTGCCGTAAATTACGCTGGACCGGCTCATCCATACGCCTCCCGTCACCCTGCAGAACAGCGTTTCGATCAGATCTCCGAGAAATGCACAGATCATAAATACCCAGATCAGCTTATCCACACAGACGCCTCTTGCAAAGACATATCGTTCTGCCCGATCTGCCTCCTCCAGAGCTTCCATCTCCGGGTATGCACGGTTTAAGCGCTTCCAGACTGCATGATAGATCTTGCCTCCAAGCTTTTGCTTGACTTCCTTTTGTTCCTGCAGAAGTCTCCCCTGGGTTTCCTTCAGCTCTGTCAGGCTCCTGCTTTTCCTGACTGCAATCAGAATCGACACCAGGTCGGCAGCCATCAGCCCAAAGCCGACTATGTCTATGATCCGCAGCACAATTGTCGGAATCATCGAAAACAGGATAAAGACCGGAGGATGCAAAAGCAGCACCGCCGTCATCACAACTGCTGCCTTGATCAGCGAAAGGAGCACACTCTTTTTCTTCCCGCCAAACAGTGTCACATCCTCGTAATTCCACAAATGCTTTTTCCAGATTTTGGCTGCGATCCCTCCGGAAAAATATTCCACAACGGACACGACCATCCAAGTGGTCAGAAACTGCAGCAGCCATTTTGTCCCCTGCTCCGGCAGCAAAAGGATCAGAATATCCATCATTATGCCGTATTCCGGACAAAGGGGCAGACTGAAAAATCCGCGGTTGCAAAATCTTCTTTCTTTTACTGCAAAAAAGGCAACCTCCAGTGCCCATCCGATAAAGCTGTACAGCAGCAGATACACTGCCAGCTCTGTGTAGGTATATTGCATTCTTTCCACTCATTTCTGCGCACGCTTTTTTCGCATGTCGAGTTTGTGTCAAGTGCGCGCAGACACAAATCTCGTGATTGAAACATTTTTTTCAATCTGTGTAACTGTTCAGTACCCTCACAGTTACGCGCAAAAATCCATTCCAAATCGGCTATTCCGATAGGATTTTTGCCTTCTAGCCTAAGTTTTCTTACGGTCAGCGCAGTAAATGCGCAGACCTACTGAACAGTTACCAATCCGTTTCCTTTCGTTATAAACCTGACCATGGATTACGAAGTAGGATTGTTGGAGTGCGCAGCACGGAACAATCCGCAGGCATCAAGGTCGGTGCAAAAGCTTCCACATTTGATTATAACAACTATTTTCCCTGCTGT
>OFMA01002641.1_pt1 | contig 9857 bp, 7 predicted proteins | sample 1541011 | NCBI WGS metagenome assembly OFMA01 (sample SAMN04209225, study PRJEB22552) | human gut metagenome | biome: gut; material: feces | host: Homo sapiens | place: USA: Oklahoma
GAAGTCTGGCAAGAGTTTCTCCGTTGACCCGATATTCTATCGTTCCCACTTCTGTCCCTTCCCGGACAGGAGCCGGCAATACTGTCGGAATGTTCCTTCTTACCTGAACAGATTCCCAGTCTGCCAGCAGAAACGAAAGATTTGACTGCTCTGACAGTGCTTCTGCATATGTATACGCCTCTTTCTGATTGGAATCCGGAATCCCATCCGTCACCCGGATTTTAAATTTTTGCCCGGCGCCTTTCATACTCTGATATTCAAAATGTTCCAGACCGTACTCCATCAGTTTTTTTGTATCCTCCCATTTATAGCTCCGATTGTTCGGCCAGCCACACGCCAGAAGTGCTACGATAAAGGTTCGCTTTTCTCTTTTTAATGCCCCCACGTAGCAATATCCTGCCTCCCCGGTAAATCCGGTTTTTCCGGATACAGCGCCTTCCATCATCGTAAGAAACGCGTTGTGATTGATGCAGGAATACGTCTGCGTCTGCTCCAGATCCGAAAACTGATAGGAAGACACGCCTGTAATTTCCAGAAATTCCTTCCGCTTTGGAGACTCCATCACACAATAGCGCATAATCCTTGCCAGTTCTTCTGCCGTGGTCCGATGGCTCCCGCCGTCATCTGCCCCGTCCAGACCATTGGGTGTGACAAAATGGGTATGGCTAAGTCCCAGTTCTCTTGCTTTCTGGTTCATCTCATCCGCAAACTGCTCCACGCTTCCAGCCAGATGTTCTGCCAGCATCACCGCTGTATCGTTATGTGATTCCAGCATCAGAGAATATAAAAGATCCTTAAGCTTAAATTTCTGTCCTTCCACTGTCCCCAGTCGGACTCTGGGCTGGGCTGCCGCATTGGCACTGACTGACACACTCTCATCCGGGTCTGCACGTTCCAATGCAAGAATGCAGGTCATGATCTTGGTTGTACTCGCCATAGGACGCTCTGTTTCGGCATTTTTTGCAAACAAAATACGCCCGCTGTCTGCATCCATCAAAACTGCCGACCGGGCGTATAACTGTCCTGGAGTATTCTCCCCGTATGCGATTTTTGTCTGTTCTTCCTCCGCATATACACACGAAACCGGAAACAGACCATTTACTGCAATCAGAAGACAAAAGCCCAGGATCAGCCCGACCCGATATGTTCGTCCTCTTTCCCTTCTTTTCTCATGCATTGCTTTTTTATTCTCCAGACATTCTTTGCTATATCCTATGTCCGAAGATTTTTAATCAGAACTACAGGTTTAACTTTAACTGTACCTCATCCTCTGCTTCTTCTTTAAAATGTGCTACCTGCTCCGGATTCGGCGCAGGAAGTTCATCCAGAGAATGTACACTGAATCTGCGCAGAAACTCTTCTGTGGTTCCAAATAAAAGCGGTTTTCCCGGCGCATCCATACGCCCCACTTCCTCAACCAGATCATATTCTACCAGCTTGCTGACTGCATGATCCGATTTGACGCCACGGATTTTTTCGATTTCCAGTTTTGTAACCGGCTGCTTGTAGGCGATGATCGAAAGCGTTTCCAAAAGTACATCCGTAAGAACCTGTTTTTTCGGCTGCTTTGCTACCCGGATCAAATATTCATACATCTCTTTTTTCGTGCACATCTGAAACGAAGCTTCCAGTTCGATGATCCGGATTCCCCGATCTTCTTTCTCATACCGGTCCATCATCTGGCGGATTATTTTTTTTGTCGTTTCTTCGTCATGTCCGATCGCCTGTGCAAGTTTTTTCAGCTCCACAGAGCCTCCCATTGCAAACAAAATTGCTTCTATGGCTGCCTGCAGTTTTTTTTGCTCCATTCTTTCTCTTTCCTTCCTGTTTCTCCTGACATGCTCTTATGCTCTGTTATATCTGGGAATCGATCAGGATCTCCCCGCAGATTTCTTCCTGATAAACACGGATCATGCCCGTCTTCATCAGCTCCAGCACTGCCAGAAATGTCACCACAATATGCATCTTGCTTCTCTGTTTTTCAAGAAGCATACGAAAACTGAATTTTTTATGTGTCCTTGCATAAGTCTCCACATACAAAAGCTTGTCCGGAAGCGGTACTTCTTCTTTCTCGATCTTACCGAACTTACTCCGCACCGGATCGATCTTCTCTTCCTGCCTGCGCATCACTTCCCGGAAAATCTTCCTCAGCTGTACCAGCGTCACGTCCCCTAAAAGCTGATCCAGATCTACCGCAGGAACATAACTTTTCACCTCTTTGGGAATATCTGCCTCCCGGTAAAAATACTGGTCTGCATCTACCTGACGATCCCGCAGCTCGTAGGACATATATTTGTACATTTTATACTGTAAAAGCTGTTCTACCAGCTCTGCTCTCGGATCTTCCTCTTCTCCCTCTTCATTGATCTCTTTCGGGAGCAGCATCCGGCATTTGATATCCAGAAGTGTTGCCGCCATCACGAGAAATTCACTCATGACGTTTAAATCTTCCCGCTCCATCTGCCGGATATATTCCATATACTGGCTGGTGATCTCTACGATCGGAATGTCATAGATATCAATCTTATTTTTCTCGATCAAATGTAACAGCAGATCCAACGGACCTTCAAAAACCTGCAATTTTACCGGTATCCCCATCTGTTTTATTTCTCCCATCTACCGTCTGTTATTTCACACTGTGTTTCATTATACGGGAAATCCTTCAAATTCTCAACTGTCTTTTTCGCCCCGCAGATGAATCACGATCATCTCTGCCTCATTCAAAAAACGAAGATTGATCGTATGAGTGCCAAGCCCACGGCTTACAATGATCGTCTGCTCTCCTTCTGTTGTCATCTCCCCGGAATATTTCGGAAACGGAATCGCCTGAGGCGTGATCAGACCTCCGATTCCCGGCAGACGGATAATCCCGCCGTGAAGATGCCCGGAAAGCACCAGATCTGCTCCCCATTTTTTATATGCGTCAAAATAAACCGGATTGTGCGCCAGAAGAATCTCATAATCCGCAGCTTCTTTTTCAATACATGCTGTTACATCCTGCTCTGTGACCCGGTATTTTTTGAATTTTGTATAAGTTGCAAGGGGCAGTTCCAGAGCCGAAATCCGGATCCTGCAGTCATCCTCCTTAAGCAGGACACTGCTATTTTCCAGAAAATGCACGCCGCATTCTTCTAATTGCTTTTGATACGCCTGATAAACCTCCCCATAGACTTCCGGTTTTCTCTTCATCCGCTGCTCGTGATTTCCGCAGGCATAATAAACCGGAGCGATCGCAGGAAGTTTTGAAACAAATTCCAGAGCCGGAGCAAAGGAACACCCTTTCTTCCCGACCAGCATGTCCCCGCCAATCAGAATCAGATCCGGCCTCGCTTTGCAGATCGCATCCAGCAAACGTTCATTTCCGACTCCATATTCTTTATTGTGCAGATCGCTTAAAAACACGATCTTCTTTTCCTTTTTCAGCCCGTTCAGCCTGCGGGATACAACAACGTCCTCTGTCACCTTGAAATACTGCTGCTCCCGGTACGCTTCCAGCAGACAAAGAACTGCCGCCACTGTCAGAACAAAGACCACTAAGATCACTGCTTTCATGGCATTCTCCTTTTTGTCATTTTTTCTTCTTATCCTATCATTTTTTTGGATGCAGTTCAACATAAGGAAAGGTGCAGCACTTCGCTACACCCTGATTTTTTGCATCACTTTTTTCAGATAATCCAGAAATTCTGCTTTTTTACAGCTTTCTTTTGCCAGAATCTCCACTCTTCCGATTTCTTTTTCTCCCAGCTTATAGACAAGTTCGCCTACTTTCTGTCCTTTTTTCACCGGAGCTTTTACAGACTGCTTCATCTGTGTCTTCTTTGTCACCCCTGCCAGATTTGCTCCGCTTGTGTCCAGATAGCGGAACGTATCCGCATACTCACAGAGAATCTGCTCTTTGACACCACCCTGCACTTCGACCGGCTTTAACTTCGGCGGATCATTGTCTTCGTATACCTGGCACTTTCCGAATCCATAATTCAGAAGCTTCGTCGCGTCCTGAAACCGCTGTTTCGAATTTTCTCCGCCCAGGATCACTGCGATCAGTTCCATCCCGTCTTTTTCAGCTGTGGCAGACACGCAGAATTTTGCTTCATCGGTGGAACCTGTCTTTAAACCTGTGGCATACGGATACTGCCGTACCAGTTTGTTCGTGTTGGACAATCCAAATTCAGAAGTCCCCTTTTTTGTGGTATGGGTGATCGTATCCATCCAGATCATGCAGTAATCATGAATCTTCGGATATTTTTCGATCAATTCTCTGGACATCAGAGCAATATCTCTTGCCGTTGTCAAATGTCCCTCGGTATCCAGTCCGTTACAGTTTTGAAACGTTGTATTTTTCATGCCGAGCCCTGCCGCCCGTTCATTCATCATCTTTACAAAAGCCTCTTCACTGCCCGCTATGTACTCTGCCATGGCGGTACAGGCATCATTGGCACTGGCTACGGAAATACATTTTAACATCGTATCCACACTCTGCGTTTCTCCGGGTTCTAAAAACACCTGAGAACCGCCCATGGACGCTGCATATTCCGAGGTTGACACCTCATCTTCCAACGCAATTTTTCCATCCTCCAGTGCATCAAAGATCAAAAGCATAGTCATGATCTTCGTGACACTGGCCGGCGCGCGTCTTGTATCTGCATCTTTTTCATACAACACAGCACCTGTAGACGCTTCCATCAAAACGGCACTTGGTGCCTGTACTTCCACCTCTGCCTCTTGCTGCCCTTCTGTTTTCTGAGCTGCATCCGGCTCTTCTGCCAGAGTCTGAATCCCGGGCACAACAGCCACAGAGAGACTCAGTACTGCACTTAGTAACACTGCGAGAACACGTTTCATTTCGATTCTCCATTCCCTGATCTGGTCTGTTACTATTTATTATATCCACTTCGCTTTCTTATAATACCAGAAAAATGCCAGAGAACTTAAACTCCATGTCAGCGGATATACCCAGTATACCACCTGAATGCTGTGAGTGAGCGGAATCATCACGGAAAGGAAAGACACCCGGATCACGCACCAGCACATCATCATAATGATCATGGACACCATCGTCTTCCCCGCACCGCGCAGAATTGCTGCAATGGAATGTGAAAATGCAAGCAGACAGTAAAATAACGCTGCTGTTCTGGCTTTTTCCACACCAAACCGAATGATCTCAGGAGAAGAGTCAAATGCCGCGATCAGCTGTGGTGCCAGAAGAAATACCACGACACCAATCAGTTCTGCCAATATAACTGCTGCGAGAATTCCAAATCGCGCCCCTTTTTTCGTGCGCTCCTCCTGCTTTGCACCCAGATTCTGTCCTACAAATGTCGTCAGTGCCATAGTAAAGCTGTTGATGGGCAGAAAACCGAACCCTTCCACCTTTGTGTAGGCCCCATAGCCCGCCATTGCCATCTCTCCGAATGCATTGATATTGGACTGCACGATTACGTTTGCAAACGCAATGATAGAGTTCTGCACTCCGGAAGGCAGTCCGATCTTGATGATCTGGACAAGGATTCCTTTGTCAAAACGAATTTTTCGAATTTTCAATCCATAGCTTTCCTTTGTCCGCAGCAGCTGCCAGAAACAAAGGAGTGCACTCACGATCTGAGAGATCACGGTTGCAACCGCCGCACCTCCCACTCCTGTATGAAATCCTGTGATAAACAACAGATCCAACACCAGATTGATCACAGACGATACGATCAGATAATACAAAGGATGTCTGCTGTCTCCCACAGCCTGCAGAATTCCCACCAGGACATTGTACATCACAAATCCTAAAGATCCCGCAAAATAAATCTGAAGATATGTCACCGATTCTCTCATTACACTTTCGGGCGTATCCATCCACCGCAGGATCTGCGGAGAAAGTGCCACTCCCACGCCGGTCATCAAAACTCCCGCCACCAGACCAAATGCGACTGTGGTGTGTACCGCGCGCTGCAGATTTTTCTCATCTCCTGCACCAAAAAACCGGGCAACGATCACCCCCGCTCCCGCTGAGATTCCACTCAAAAATCCAATCAGCATAAAGATCAGACTTCCGGAGGAGCTGACTGCTGCCAGTGCACTGCTCCCCAGGAAATTTCCAACGATCAGAGAATCCACAGTGTTATATAATTGCTGAAATAAATTGCCCAGAAAAATCGGCATCGCAAAAAAAGTCATCTGTTTCCAGATCGAGCCGCTTGTCATAGGCGCTGCTGTCTTTGTCATAAAATCCCCCCTGTTGTTTCTTTCTTATCCTATCGCCTTTTATAAAATTACAAATAATTTTTCCAGTCCAAATTTGCCTTCATCCTGCAGCATCTGCTCCATTTTGCACTTGTTGAAATCCGAATGCTCCACTTCTCTTGCATACCGGCGTGCCGCCTCTGCAACATCCGAAAACTCCAGCGTTCCATTTTTCAAAAATACACCTTTTGCCAGCGCCCGGATCAAAATACAACCTGACACTGCAAATTTTAGTTTCCCATATGCCTGTTCATCGTAGACTGCCCCGCAAAAGTAAGTAAATACAAAATAAACCATCAGCTGTTCCATGATCTTCTCCGTAAACACAGATTCGAACTCTTTTCTTTGCTCTGCTGACAGCTCTGATTCCAACAACATATTTTTTGCTTCTTTGACATATCCCTTCCAGTCGTCTCTGAGCACTTCCAGATGATTCAGGATCACAAACAGATTGCCGCAAACCTCCTGCTGCGTTTTTTCCTCTGTATCCAGATTGTCCAGTTTTTCCTGAAACCAGGTCCAGACGCGTTCCTTCTCGTAACGCTTTAGAAGCCCATCAATCTCAAACAGGGCATTTTTGTCGATCCTCTCCTGTAGATCATGCGCCAGTGCCAGCACGATTGCCATTCTCAGCCGGACTGGATACTCCCGATTCTGAAGAATCTGAAAGATCAGAGTTCTCGCGTCTTCCAGTTTGGTAAACAAGAAGAAATCAAACTCCTCATAAGTTTCTTCCCGATCCGGATTTTCCGCCTCCAGAAAATGGACCGGCTCTTCGCAGCCCAAGATCAGGTTTGCTGCTTCCGGACAGGATAAAGACAGGGAAATCTCCCGCAGTCCTTCAAATTCTTCCACATGCCTCGGATACAGCCTGCAGGTCTTGCAGAACATCCCGGATCCGTTGCCTTCTATGTACAGATCACACAGATTTTCTTCATTGAGAAAGGCACAGCGCTTCTCATATTGGCGAAACGCGCCTTCCTCCCAGTCAATTTCATTGTGCAGGCGGCTGCCAAGCCGCCCTTTTGTCTGTCTGTATTTTTTCAGCGAAGCGGGATCGATCATAATCTGCAACCCTGCGCAGCAAGTATCCGGACAGTCCCCGCCGATACATGCAAACTTCTTATAGTAGTGCGGAATGATATACTGCATGTTGTACTCCTTTTTTATGTCACTATTTTTCAGTCGAGAAACACATACTGTTTCAATCGTTCAAACGCTTCTTTCACACGACTGTGCGGCAGCGCCAGATTCATCCGGATATGGCACGCTCCGTGGAACGGGCGTCCATCCTGCCAGATCACACCCACTTCCATGCCTGCCCTCTGCAGCTCCTCAATGGTCTGGTGATGCGCCTCGCACCAGTCTGTGCAGTCTAAAAAGAGCATGTACGTCCCCTGCGGTCTGGACACGGAAACACCCGGAAATTCTCGCCTGATAAACTCCATGGCATAGGAAATGTTCGTATCCAGCACGGTGCGAAGCTCGTCCACCCACTCCATTCCTTCTTTCGAATATGCCGCGATCAGCGCATGCATGGACAACACATTCATAGAATTGTAATGGGTCATTTTCCCTTCCATACATACCCGGTCTCTCAAATACGAATTATAAATGATATGATACGAACCGATCAATCCTGCCAGATTAAATGTCTTGGACGGAGCGTAAAGCGCAATGGTTCTGTTTTTTGCATCCTCGGACACAGACTGTGTCGGGATATGCTGATATCCCGGAAGTGTCAGATCTGACCAGATCTCATCTGAGATCACATACACATCATGCTTCTGATAGATTTCCATCGCCTTTTCAATCTCCCAGCGCTCCCAGACACGTCCGGTCGGATTATGCGGACTGCAGAAAACCGCCACATGGATGTTATTGGCTTTTAATTTTGCATCCATATCTTCATAGTCCATGCGCCAGATTCCCTTTTCGTCCTTTTTCAGAGGGCTATGTACGATCTTATATCCGTTCTCCGTGATGCATTTCGTAAATCCGATATAGGTCGGACTATGGAGAAGTACCGCATCTCCCGGTGCCGCAAATGCTGTCAGTGCCGAGATCACCCCGCCTAATACTCCATTTTCATATCCGATATACTCCGGCATCAGACCTTCTACATTATTACGGATCTTGTGCCAGCGGATGATCGAATCATAATACTCTTCCACCGGGCTGAAATATCCATATGCCGGGTGTATCGCTCTGTCCATAATTGCTTTCGGGATTGTCGGAACAGTCTCAAAATTCATATCAGCTACCCACATCGGGATTACATCGAATCCGTCTTTTGGCGGCTCAGGCGCAAATCCCGGATTCTTTCCCAAGCCATCCACCGCAATCGCATCTTTGCCATGTCTGTCTATTATTTTTGTAAAATCATATCTCATATCCTGTTCTCCTTTTTCATAAAATCCAAGACTTTTCCACATCATGCTTCTGTTCTTTCAGAACTTTTCCACATTGAGCATCTTATTTTTTTGAAAATGTCCACATTGCCTTGATCTGATCTTTGATATTGGCAAATGTCCATGCCGTATTCGTATTCTTAATGCTGAACGGATCATTTACCGTTACAGTGCCATTCTCATAGCCGGTCAGAACAATAAAGTGACCGATCTGAGTAAAGTTCCCCGGTCCCATACTGCAGATGACCGGATGTCCCTGTGCCAGTTCAGCGCTTACCTGTTCTTCTGAAAGCATGCCACCTACGCTGTTCAGATTCCAGTTCGCACCTGCCTCATCCATGAACCTCCAGTAGGTATTATTTTCCTCATCCACATAACCGTGTTCGGTTCCATATGCTGCTACCTTCGCCGGAGTAATGGATGCATCCTGATTCAGTCCTGCTGCCACCATTGCCATACAGGTCGGTCCGCATCCACTGGTCGCTACGATCCCCGTTCCATACGGTGCATATCCCCAGCGTTCATCCCATTGTAAAAGTTCCGGAATTTTTCCATTTGAAAGATCTGCTTCTATCGTATCTGCATAAGGCTTGTCCTTTTTCTTCTCATAATCTGCTACAAAATCTACCGTCTCTGCATTCTTGTCCAACAGTTCGATCACACTCTGTGGTACTCCCTGCTCCTCTGCCTGGCTGCGGACACGCTCTAACTTCTGTTCGGCTGTTTCCGTTGTTTTAGCTTTTTTTTCTTTCTGTTTTTTTGCCTTCTCGGCTTTTAATAATTCTTCCTGTTTCTTCTCTTCTGCACGCTCCTGATGAAGATAATAGCCAGTAAAAGCAGCAGTTATCACTGCTGCTATCACACCTGCTATTGCTATATATATGAAAATCCGATTTCTTTTTGCACCATTTGAAAGAGAAGTCTTGTTTTCTATTTGCTGTTCTTCTGTATGATTCATCACTTTCATCTGTCAATTCAGTCCTCTTTTTTGAAAATCTTCAAAATTTTCTGCATCATCTGTTCGAAAGAATTTTTCGACATCGCTCTTAATTATACAACAGCGTGTCTGCAGATACAACTTAACTTTTTCTAAAAATTCTTTTGCTGAATAGATATCGATCCCATTTATTTATCTTTTTTCAATTTCTGCTTGCATTTTATCTTCAATCATGATATGATACATCTTGTCTTAAGGACACAACACAATATCGGGGTGTG